>Ga0210015_1004876_pt1 | contig 11158 bp, 14 predicted proteins | sample CryGeymeta201522_FD_185471 | JGI IMG/M metagenome (GOLD analysis project Ga0210015, IMG submission 185471) | Groundwater microbial communities from Crystal Geyser aquifers in Utah, USA - Crystal Geyser metaG 2015-22 (SPAdes) (version 2) | ecosystem: Environmental > Aquatic > Deep subsurface >...
GGGAATCCCTTGTATTGGACAACATTTCTATTTTTGTCTAGTCCTGCAAGATACCTGCCGATACATCTTGTAAAAATATGGAAAGGGTCTTTGGGTGCTATCGTAAAACAAAGACAAAGAATGCATTCCATCAAGCGTAAACAAATCTGATATGTGCGGGATTTTTGGACACGTTGGTTTCATCGAGCCAAAACTGGCCCAAGTCTGCACGGACACGCTTGCGCATCGGGGGCCGGACGGTGTGGGGTTATGGCACATGCCTGAAGTGACCTTCGGCCACCGTCGTCTGTCCATCCTTGATCTTTCCGATAATGCCAAGCAGCCGATGAGCTATGCCGAGGGGCGTTATCACATCACATTCAACGGCGAGATATACAACTTTCTGGAGATCCGTGCGGAGCTGGAATCCATGGGATGCCGTTTTTACAGTGAATCAGATACGGAAGTCGTGCTGGCAGCTTTTTCAGTCTGGGGCGAGGCCTGTCAGCAGCGTTTTAACGGCATGTGGGCGTTTGCTGTCTGGGACACGCGTGAAAAAGCCCTGTTTTTGTCGCGTGACCGTTTTGGCAAGAAACCCCTTTTTTATACAGTCTTGCCGGGAGAGAAATTCGCTTTTGCTTCCGAGATGAAAGCGTTTTTTCCGTTGCTCAAGGAGGTTCGGCCAAATAAGGTATTGGTAATGGATGCGCGCCGCATATTTAGCTATGAAGCCACCGATGAGTGCGTAATCGAGGAGTTGAAACGTTTCCCCGCCGGAAATTGCGGTTGGTTTCGGGAGGGTAAGCTGGCGCTGAAGCGTTGGTGGAACACGCTTGATTACCTTACGCCAGTTCCGTCACGCTACGAAGATCAGGTGGAGCAATTCCGCGAGCTTTTTCTGGATGCGTGCCGTCTGCGCATGCGCAGCGATGTGCCATTGGGGACGGCATTGAGTGGCGGTTTGGATTCGAGTGCCACCATCTCCGCGATGGCGTACATCGCGCAACATGGCAAGACGCAACGCATGGGTGAAAGCTGGCAGCACGCTTTCGTTGCTTCATTTCCCGGAACACCTCTGGATGAAACGAAGTATGCCAGGATGGTCACGGATCATCTGGGTATTGATGCGACCGTGATCGAGATTGATCCGCTGCAGGCGATTGCAGATATGGATCGTTATTTTTATCTGTTCGAGGATTTGTATATCACCAGCCCGATTCCGTTTATGCTGACTTACGGTGCGGTCAAAACACACGGCACTTCGGTGACTCTGGATGGGCACGGCGCGGATGAATTATTTGGTGGCTACAATTTCGATTATTTGATTGCACTGAAGGATGCTGGATTGAATCTCAAGCAAGCTTATGAAATTGTAGGCACCCATTATGATAGTTTGCCAAAAGACTCCAGGCAATTCGCAAAAATGCCTTCCAAGAGCAGGTTCATCGCAGAATTTCATGTGAAGCGTTTGGCAAAAAAGATACTGCGCCATGGATCACGCCACGCAAGCAGAGATGCACAACATCCCATGTGGCGCAGTCTTGACCACCTAAATCAACAACTCTACATTTCAACACACGAAACTATCCTGCCCACTCTCTTGCGCAATTATGACCGCTACAGCATGGCGAACGGCGTTGAAATACGTATGCCATTCATGGATCACCGAATCGTCACACTGGCGTTTTCTTTGCCGTGGGCAGCCAAAGTGCGTGGGGGGTTTTCCAAGGCAATTGTGCGTGATGCGATGGCACCTTACATGCCGCACGAAGTGGCTTACCGAAAAACAAAGATAGGTTTCAACTCCCCTATCGTAGATTGGATGAAAGGACCACTGAAGACATATTTTCTTGACACGATGTCTAGCCAGTCGTTTAGAAATTCCGGTTTGATTGATCCTAATAAAGTGGAACGCGCCGTTCATTATGTAATTGATAATCCGGATGCAAAATTCCTTGACGGCGAGCGCGCATGGACCATGTTGACGCCTTATCTGTGGGAACGTGCAGTACTCAACTATGGCAGGTCACCGGTATGAAATTGGCGCCGATAGCGCTGTGTGTTTACAACCATCTCACCCATCCGCGCCAACCTGTAGGGGTACTGCACCCCATGGAATCGCGCTAAAATGGCACCCCCCGCCAAAGAAATTATGAATAGTAATTGTCCTTCTATCATTCACCGCACTTGCATAAACCTTCCCGTTCGGGACATTTTCCTAACAGTGACGCACAAAACAGAGAAACATTCCCGATCGGGAAATATCGCTTGCATATAGTCCAGTTGGGGCTGATAATTTCCCGAACGGGAAACTGGGCAAGCCATGACATCCATTCGATCACCTCAACAACTCGGCGATGCACTGCGAGCCGCTCGCAAGCAGCTCGGGCTGACACAGCCCCAGTTGGCGCTGGCGGCAGGGGTGGGTGTGCGCTTCATTGTCGACCTTGAAGCAGGCAAGCCCACCTTGCGACTGGAAAACGTGCTGCGGGTCATTGATGCCCTGGGTGGAGAGATCCAGCTGATCGGATTGCCATCCGTTGCGACCAACGATCAAGGTGAGGGTTGCGACCATGGCGCATGAGTTGGAAGTCTGGTTATTCACCAACCCTATAGGCACTTTGGCGCTGCTTGATGGTCGCCTGAATTTTTGCTACGCGCCCGACTGGCTGTCGCGTGCGGACGCCGTTGCCTTATCCGCCTCGTTGCCCCTGCAAGCGGAGCCGTTCGACGATCGCAAAACGCGTCCCTTCTTTGCCGGTCTGCTGCCAGAGGGGCAGATGCGCCGTCTGATTGCGCAGCAGTTTCAGGTTTCTGGCCAGAACGACTTTGCGCTGCTGGACCACATCGGTGGCGAATGCGCCGGGGCCGTGACGTTTCTGGAACCCGGGCAGGCGTTGCCTGTGCCTACCCGCAACGATGACGTTCAATGGCTGAACGACGAGGAAGTCGTTGCCCTCCTGGATGAATTGCCGCGCCGGCCCATGCTGGCAGGCAAAGATAGCTTGCGGCTTTCCTTGGCTGGCGCTCAAAACAAACTACCGGTGGTTTTCGATGGTGCCCGCATTGGGCTGCCCCGCAACGGCACGCCCAGCTCCCATATCTTGAAGCCCGCTATCCACGCTGTTGAGGACAGTGTGATCAACGAAGGATTTTGCATGGCACTGGCTGAAGCCATGCAGCTCAAGCCGGCGAAATCGAAAATTCATGCTGTATTGGATCGTCCATTCCTGCTGGTTGAGCGCTACGACCGGGTCATGGATGCCTCTGGGCACCGGCAACGCCTTCATCAGGAGGATTTCTGCCAGGCGCTTGGCGTGGTTCCTGAAATGAAATACCAAAATGAAGGTGGCCCCGACCTGGCCCAATGCTTCGAACTGGTACGCCATGCCGCGCGCCCCAGTGCGCCGCAGATCCTACGCTTGTTCGATTACGTGATCTTCAATGCGCTGATCGGCAATCATGATGCGCACGCCAAGAATTTCTCACTGCTGTATTTACATAAAGGGACGGGCAAAACGCCCGTCCTGGCGCCGCTCTACGACACGCTCTCGACAGCGGTATATCCAACACTGACGCCGAAGATGGCGATGAAAATCGGCAGCAAGTACACGTTCAGCGAAGTCCAGGCGAGACACTGGGGACAGTTTGCAGAAGGCGTAGGCCTTGCCAAGGCACAGGCCAAAAGGCGCATTCTGGAGTTGGCAAAGTCACTGCCGCCCACCGCGATCGAACTCCGATCTGCCCCCGGACTCGTCTTTACCGGAAATGCAGTGGTTGAACGAATCATTGCCTTGATCGAACAACGCTGCGCGCTGACGATTCGACGGCTGACCGACTACACTGCCGAAAATGAAGCGGCCATCGAACCATCTGCCTGATCCACCAAACGGGCGCGGGTTCGATTCCGCGTTTGGAACTGAACCGGCCTGGAAAGCAGACGAAGTTGAACGGCTATGCCGGTGACCAATCGCCAGTGTAATCCAGGGTGTAGCACCCCATGGAATCGCGCTAAAATGAGGCCGCGATAGTCCAACGTAAATTTAAGCCGGCGCGGCACACACTATGAGACTCACTGACACACAAAGATCGGTTATACGCGAAGAGGTGCAAAGGCACTTTGGCGGGAACGCGCGTCCCTTGCTGTTTGGCTCGCGGGTGCGGGACGACGCGCGCGGTGGCGATATTGATCTGTACATTGAGGCGGTGGGTGATCCGCAGGAAACCTTGGCGCGAGAGCTCAAACTCTATGCCGTGCTCCAGCGCCGTCTGGGCGAGCAGCGCATTGATCTTGTCGTGCGCCGGGCCGGCAGCCCCCTGCGCCCGATTGACCGCGAAGCACAAGACACGGGCATTGCGTTATGAGCGAGGCACAAAAACGCTTTTGGCAGACCCTGCGTCTGGTTGAAAAAGAGGGCGTTTACTTGCGCGATGTGGCCGGGCGATTATTTGCTGACCCCGAAATCACGGCAGAATGGATCGAACGCCTGATCGCCACCCCGGAAGGCCGTGATCGCCTGGAAGCCTTTGTCGGTAAATTTTCCCGCATGCAAGACACGCTGATTGACCAACTGCTGCCGAATTTTCTCGCAGCGGCGGGTGAGAAAACCGGCACTGCCCTCGACAATCTCAACCGTGCCGAACGGCTGGGCCTGCTTGCCGATGCGGACCAATGGCTGGCTATGCGCCAGTTGCGCAACCGGCTGGTGCATGAATACGTTGAAGACCGTGCAGACCTGGCCGCCGCCTTGTCCTTGGCGTGCGCCATGGCCGACGAGTTGCTCGCTGCCTGCCGGGATTTTCAGAATTTGGCGGAAATGAAATTCACCCGCGATCGGGCGGGTAAAAATGTTTGATGCCAATGTTGTCTCCACACCGCTGCTCACCGTACAGCGCATTGTATGGAACTCTGCGCGTTGATGCTTCAAACCAGAGGTGCCGTCGATATCGACGACATGGACGACTACCGGATGGCGATAGCACTGACCCGCATGAATCGGCGGGATGAACCGTGATCCTGATCGGGGATGCTTCAACACTGATTGCCTTGTGACTGCCGGTTATTGTGGGTTTGGTAATATGCAGCCATGCTTTGAAAGGATGCGATATGACTACGACAGGAAAATTGATTGAAACAGTGCAGAACATGCCGGAACCCGTTCTGGCGGAACTGCTTGACTTTGCCGAGTTTTGCGCGGAAAGATGTCGGATAATCAGGCGCAGTCAAACGACAAATCATTAATCGACTTAAGGGCGCCTCTATAAATTCAAAATCTTAAGCGAGACAAGGCGCGAAATAAATTTTAGCGCGCCGCATATGTTTGATATGTAAGCGTTAAAATTTATTGAGCAACGCAGTATCGCGACGGAGTTTTGATTTATAGAGGTGCCCTTAAAAGGCGGTCTGGAAAACTCTGCCACATTCGCAGGCGATGCTCTCGTAATCCAGAAACGGTTGCGTGATGAGTGCTAAATATTTACTGGATACCAACGGCAACAATTAGAGTGAGGTGAAAAATGCAAATAGCTATCGAACTACCTAACGATTTTGTTCAATTTCAGGCATTGCCCGAAATTAGAGCAGAGGTTCGCGCTTCCTACGCACTTTGGCTCTATCAGCGTGAGCGAGTTACGCTGGTAAAGGCGGCAGAATTGGCCGGTGTTACCCTTCTCGAATTTATGCAAATTTGTAAAACTAATTGCACGCCGGTGATAGACATTACCCGCGAGGAATTGCTGAAAGAACTGTCAGGATTTAATCCGAAATGATCTTGGTTGCAGATTCTTCAGCATTGATCGCACTTGCCACTTGCGACAGCCTTAACCTTCTGGAGGATATTTTCGGGAAGGTACTTGTGCCTGAGGCGGTTTTTGCCGAAGTTACCTCGCTGGACAAGCCACAATCAGAACGCTTGCGCAACTACCTTGAAGGCAAAGTTCGCGCAGTGGATATGCAACGATTTATTTATCTCGATGCCTATGCCGATGCAGGCGAAACACAAGCCATGTTGCTTTACAAAGAAGTCGCAGCCGACTACCTGCTGATTGATGATAAGCGCGGTCGTAAAGTGGCCAAGATTAACCAAATACAAACCATCGGCTCTTTGGGCGTATTGCTTCAAGCAAAACGAGCAGGACTGATTCCGTCAGTCGCACCATTACTTGCACAAATATCGGCAACCCCCATTTTTATGAACGCAGACTTAATCAAAACGGTTCTTGATTTGGCGGGCGAGTCCGGCGAATGAACATCGCCTTCCGCACTGATGCTACCAGCCAGATGGGCACTGGCCATTTCATGCGCTGTCTGACGTTGGCCGACGCGCTGCAACAACAAGGCGCTCGGATACGATTTGTCAGTCGTGGCCTGCCTGATCACTTGCGCGATATGCTGACGGCAAAAGACATGCAGTTCGTCCCGTTGGGGGGGCGCTCATTTTCGATACCATATACTCAATATTGTGATATCGGAGATTATCGGAGGTTTCATGGTTCGAACCGTAATTAGTCTGAACGAATCGGACAAGAATTGGCTAGACCAGCAAGCCGCACTCCAGCATGTTCCCATGACTGAAGTCGTGCGTCAGGCGGTGCAGGCACTGCGCGCAGTTCGCCAACAGAATAGCGGCGATTTTTACGCACTGCTTGCAGGCACCGTCGGCATCTGGCGGCACGGCGACGCGCTTGATTGGCAGCAGAACGTCCGCGACGAGTGGCCGCGGTGATCTACTTGCTTGACTCGGTGATTCTCATCGACCATTTCAACGGCGTCGAAGCAGCAACGACTTTTCTTCGAGAGTGCCGCAGCGATGCAGCCATTTCAGCCATTACGCGCGCCGAGGTAATGACGGGCTTCGGCGAAGCACAAAAACGCTTTTGGCATTTTTAAGACCATATATGGCAAATCGGCAAAATTTTGATGCGGATATCGCCGCGCTTTTCATCGCAAATTACCGGGAGACATTGCGTGCGGCCCGGAGTTTGGCGTTCTCCATTGATCGAACTGCCGGGCTATTCCCCATGGATGGCCGCGACTTGGAGGTTTTGGACGAGGATTCACGAGAAAGGCTGGACGCTTTTCGTGTGCGCTTCTCGGGTTTGCAGGATTTGCTGGCCCATAAATTGTTTCGCGGAATTCTGCTGCTGGAAGAAGAGTCGCCGCAATCCATGCTTGATATTTTGAACGCCATGGAAAAGCGAGAAGTGATCTCCTCTTTTGATGACTGGAAGAAACTTCGCGATCTGCGCAATGCCTTCATGCATGAATATCCTGATCAACTTGATATTTGCGCAGATGCCCTTACCCAGGCGCATGGCGTTGCGGGATATCTCATCAAGGTATTGGCGCAGATTCGCAAGCGGGCCATTGAACACGTTGGCCTGGATTGCAGCGATCTTCCAGAGGTGGCGCAATGAGACTTGATTCCGCGCTCATCCCGCGTTTGCTGGCCGATGCGTCCGAGGTTTTCGGAAGTGATACCGAGCTGTGGTTGTTCGGTTCGCGTGTGGATGACGATGCGCGTGGTGGGGACATTGATCTATATGTCGAAACTGCAGACGAATCCGGTTTGCTGGAGCACCGCCTGGAGTTTCAGCGTCGCCTGTACCGGTTGCTCGGGGATCGCAAAGTGGATGTCGTCATTCACCCGCGCACCCGCCCCCAATTGCCGATACACCGCATCGCGCGGAAGTCCGGCATTCTGCTCAATGAGCTGCGGGTTCCATGAGTGCTTTTGTTCACCTGTGTTGTCAAATTATCGGGATGAGATTGCCCGGCAAGGTTTACGGCGCCACGTTACTGGCGGTACGCAATGCATCCAATTGAAGTGATTCCCCGAATGACAACCCTCGCACCCATCGTACTGTTTGTTTATAACCGACCGGCGCACACGCGGCGGACGGTGGAGGCATTGCAGAAAAACAAACTTGCCACAGAAAGCGGCCTTGTCGTATTTTCCGATGCGGACAAGTCGGACGCTCAGGCGGGTCGCCATCTGATAGCAACTTGCGTAACCAAATGAAGCGTGGGCAAATGATTGGTCGTGAAAATACTGAAGTGCCCGTATTGCTTCTGATTTTTAACAGGCCGGATACTGTTGAAAAGGTGATGGCTGCGCTTCGCGAAATAAAGCCGAAGCATCTGTATGTTGCGGCAGATGGCCCTAGGGCCGCGAAGCCGGAAGAGAAAATAAAAACCGAAGCCGCAAGAAAAATGGCTACAGCAGTCGATTGGCCATGCGAGGTCAAGACACTTTTCCGGGAAGACAACCTGGGTTGCCGTTTGGCGGTCAGCGGGGCGATTGACTGGTTCTTTGATAATGTGGAGGAGGGCATTATCCTGGAAGATGATTGTGTTCCCGATCCCGGCTATTTTCAGTTTGCCCATGAATTGCTGGCGCGCTACCGTGAGGATGAGCGCGTCATGTCTATCGGCGCTAGCCATTTTCATGGAGTAGCGCACCAACCGCCCTACAGCTATTTCTTTAGCCGCAACAGCCATTGCTGGGGATGGGCCAGTTGGCGCAGGGCATGGCGAATGTATGATCGCGAAATGTCGCTTTGGCCGGCATTGCGCGAAACTGATTGGCTGCTCGGCATCGGCAATGGAAGTCGGCCGTTCCAGAGATATTGGACCGGTGTATTCGATTCGGCCCATGCGGGCAAAGTTGACTCGTGGGCCTATCGCTGGACTTTCTCATGCTGGGCACAAAGTGGATTAAGCATTTTGCCGGCGAAGAATCTGGTCAGAAACATCGGATTTGATAATGATGCGACCCACACCACCGGAGCGAATAAATGGGAGTTGAAATTAGAACAGATGGACTTCCCTCTCGTTCATCCGCCTTGTATGGCGCGTGATGTCGAAGCTGATGCATGGAGTGACCGGTATCATTTCTCAATTTACCGAGGGTCATTCATTAAGCGTATCGCAAGGAAAATTCTTGGTATAAGGGCGTGGAGAAACAGAAAAACATGAAGGAAATAATGCTTTGGGGAGAGCGATTGCCTGTAGAGGCGTTGCCGCAGGCGGACATCGAATATCTGATCGATATCGCCAAAATGGAACGGCCCACGGTCGCGTGGATGTGGCAGGAAATGGACAGGGTCTGGGATGCGTTGGCTCTTGATAATGCATCCGCCCTGGGCGGGCAGGCGATCAGTGATTTCTATTCGCACCCGGTATGGGTCGTGAATGGCGTGTTCTCCGCTACCGATCCGGATTCGGTCCGGCACCGTGATTCGATCGCATCGTATGTTGGCCGGCTGGGCGTACGACGAGTGGCCGACTATGGCGGCGGCTTTGGCGAGCTGGCGAAGAAGTTGAGCGCGGTCGTGCCTCAGGCGCAAATCGACATTGTGGAGCCGTATCCGTCAAAACTCGGCATGTTGCGAGTGCAGGGCATGGCCGGGATCAAATTCGTAAAGGGTTTTGATGGCCAGTACGACTGTGTCATCGCGCAGGATGTCCTTGAGCACGTGGAACAGCCCTTGGTGTTGACTGAACAAATGGTGCAGGCAACCAGGTTGGGCGGCCACCTGATATTTGCAAATTGTTTTTTCCCGGTGATCAAGTGCCATTTGCCGACGACTTTTTATCTGCGCCATACGTTTGCCTGGGTGGTCAAAGGCATGGGGTTGAAATGTGTGGGGCGAGTGGACGGGGCTGACCATGCGCTGGTTTTTGAAAAAGTGGGGACCCCTGACAAAGCCAAGACTGCATTCCTGAATGCGATGGCAAAAGTCGCCGGCCCGCTGCTCAACACGATGGGTCCTGTTTTGGGTGCGATCCGGCGCAGGATCGGAGTGTAGTGACCATGAATCTGCTGATACTCAATACGTTCGAAAATAAAGGCGGTGCGGCAATCGCCACTTATCGTCTTCATCGTGGCCTGCGCTCGATAGGAATCAACTCGCATTTGCTGGTGCAGGACAAGAAAACAGATGACTACAGTGTTGTCGGACCGGTCACGCAGTGGCAAAAAGCCTTTGCCATGCTCCGAACACATTTCGAAAGTTTTGCCATAAACTTATTTTGTAAACGTCAAAAAGCAATTTTTTCTCCAGCCTGGTTGCCGGAAAGACTGGCATCCAAGGTATCAAAATTCAACCCGGATATTGTCCATTTATTTTGGGTAACTTCCGGTTTCTTCAGGATAGAAACGCTGAAAAAATTCAAGCAGCCCATCGTTTGGACGCTGCATGACATGTGGCCATTTACCGGTGGTTGCCATTACGACAATGAGTGCGGAAAGTTCCGGCAGTCTTGCGGCAATTGCCCTGTATTGCATTCAGAACGGGAGCGAGATTTGTCACGGCGCATTTGGTCACGTAAGAAAAAGGCATGGGAGGGTGTGCCGATTGTTGTGGTCGCAACAAGTCACTGGCTGGCCGATATGGCGCGTGCAAGCTCGCTATTCAGGGATCAGCGGATCGAGGTGATCCCTAACGGACTGGACACGGAAATATACAAGCCGATGGATAAAGCGACCGCGCGCGCAGCCTACAACTTGCCGCAAGACAAGCATCTCTTGTTGTTTTCTGCATTTGGTGCAACTTCCGACAAACGCAAAGGCAACCAATTTCTTGTGCAGGCATTAGAAAAAATGTCACAGCTGGGCTGGGGCACCAAAACCGAACTGGTGGTCATCGGGGCTTCCAGACCGGAGAATCCGCCAGCCCTCGGCATGAAGGTGCATTACATGGGGCTATTCCACGATGAGATAAGCCAGGTATTGCTTTATTCCGCTGCGGATGTCGTGGTTGCCCCTTCCATGCAGGAGAATCTCTCCAATACGGTGATGGAGTCGCTTGCCTGCGGCACGCCGGTTGTGGCGTTCGATATCGGCGGCATGCCCGATATGATCGACCATCAGGCCAATGGCTATCTCGCAAAACCTTTTGATCCGGATGACCTGGCTGCTGGGATATGCTGGGCGCTGGAAGATGGTGCGCGCCATTTATCATTGTCTCGGCGCGCGCGCCAAACAGTGATGGAGCGCTATGAATTGAAGGCGGTTTCCCAACGTTATTTGGCGCTTTACCAGAGCATTCTCCAATGATTTTCGATACAAATATTCGGTTAGATGTTGCGCTTGCGCTGAATCGTGGTGTTGTAGGTCGGGTTTCATCCGGAGGGTGCGGGAACCTCTTCGAGGTAACCCGACATGTCGGGCTGAAG
>Ga0210015_1004879_pt1 | contig 11153 bp, 9 predicted proteins | sample CryGeymeta201522_FD_185471 | JGI IMG/M metagenome (GOLD analysis project Ga0210015, IMG submission 185471) | Groundwater microbial communities from Crystal Geyser aquifers in Utah, USA - Crystal Geyser metaG 2015-22 (SPAdes) (version 2) | ecosystem: Environmental > Aquatic > Deep subsurface >...
AGTCAACTTTTTGGGTACGGCTGGGCTGATGTTTCAGTTCAGCATGCCGTTTGAGTAATAATAAGGTATTCCCACCTATTCATTTGAGAAAACAACCTATCGAGAAATGCACCAAAACCGGTGCATTTTTTAATCTCGTGGTAGTGAATGAAAGTGGTGATCAAGACGGACGCTCAAAATAGTTTGCCGCCAAACTTTACACCAACTAGGTCGCAACGAAGCGCCATATTTCGCATGAATTGCTCAGGAACGGATGCGTACTACTGCGCCTGATTGTTCCGGCGCGGCACAAGAAAAAACCCAGCGGATTAGGCTGGGTTGAACCCTTGCGGGCCTGTCCAGGGAGGGAAGACAGGTGGACACTTGCGCGTCCTGTTCATATTTTACTGCCTCAAAACTAGCTTGATTTCGACTGAGTAAATTTAAGCGTCAATGCGGCATCACTGTCAATGTTACTTGCCTCTAAACGCTTTGACGTGTAAAACCATTTGTCCACTGGTAAAAAATCTCCACTGCCAATGTACGCATTTTTGTCGTAATTTGGTTTACCTAACGACGAAGGAAGTGCCTCATCCCAGCCATCAAATATCTCTGGCGATGGAACAATAAAATATCCATCATGTAATGCTGAATTTATAAGTACCCAGCAATTCTGTTCATCACGCAATTTAAAAGCGTGAAACGCTGTATTTTTCTTTTTCAGATTTGACCACGTTGGTATAGCCAGAGTTTCTTGAGCTGGTATTTGGCTTTCCAAATGTATTCTTTTGAATTCCTCTCGAAGTCGTTTCAATTTTTCTCTTGGATCATCTCGAATGACAATCAAATGTTCACGTTTCTCTTGTGCAGCAAACATTTGTTTATCATGTTCATCAGCGGCTTTCTGAGCAGTCATCAGAAGCTCTTTTTGCAACGGTGAGTCTATTTGGTTTGAGCACCACTTACGTTGTTCTGGACTGAGTGTGATGTGTTCGCGTAAGACATCTCTGTTGGCTGTCCGTAAAACCGGATCAGAAATGTCAACGAGAACTTCCGCGAATTGGGTTTGTTTGGGACTTGAATAGTCACTCAGTTTTCCCGTCGCAATGAGGCGAACATAAATCTTCTGACCATTCGATAGCGTCAAAATTGCATCAGTTGAATCAACGAAATCGTAGGCTGTGATTTCCTGGACATCGCTTGGAATTAGCCGATCTTCTGTAAAAATCTTTCCACTTTTACTTCTGACGGTTGCGCTCACCATTTTCTCAGGTGTCAAGAATTTGTTTCCCTTTGAAAAAGTCTCTTTTGCAGCTTTGAGTACAGCCTTAGTTTCGCAGTCACTCAGTTCAGGGACGTTGTAGTGCCGGAAGTGCGGTCTTTTCTTCCAGAATGGATTCTCGCTGTTGACAGCTTCGAGAGTTGCACTGCAACCGGGACAAACGCATTCGCACGCGAGGCCAGATGGGACTTCGCTGATATGTGCGGCGATATTGTTTTTAAGACGTGTTGCCCAAACCATTGGCATATAGCCCCCTAACTTTTAAGTTAATCTATATTTATAAAATCTACTTTTTATATTCAGACTGTCGATCTACTCTTTCTCTGCCCGGTGTACTGAAAGGTGTTGCCAAAAATTTCACTGTCGCTGACAATTTCTACCCTGCTGATAGTCGCACACCAACAGGAAGTACGAACATGATTTCACCCCCGATGACAACTACATCAGTTGCCTCCAAAGGTTGATCAGAAATAGGCATACCTCTGGCTGCTGTGAATTTGACATATGGGTATGCGTTCTTATGACCATTGAGCTTGTAGCCCCCACTGACAACTTTTTTGGCGCGAATTGCGAGGTCAGTCCTATCAATAGCCAAGTCAATTCGATCAACGCCGGGTTGCCAGCCTGCCTTTTCCACGATGTCGTGTGAGAGTCTAAAAATCGTTTGAGTGCGGGCACCATCCTTGAATTCAGACTTCACAAGGATTCGCGCTGGCCCCATGCTTGATCGCTTTAGACCTACTCTTGCCAAGTCATTAAATGATTCAAAAGCCATCGTATTTACTCCTTTACTTGATTGTTTACAGGGTTGATTTGCCTGAACCCGTCAGCGTCTGGTTCACCCAGCTCATACCCAAGTTCTCGCAATCGGGTGTCATAAGAGATGCTGCCAATGCCGACTTCGAGCAATTTTTGATCGAAGCGGTCTAACATTTCGTTGAGCATGACTGTGAGTGCTTCCTGTTTGGAGATGCCAAGAGCATCAAGCGTGACTTCCATCCTCGCTTGCGTGACGGGTGAAATCCGAAAACACATGTTTTTCATGCCGAATGCATCTGGATTTTCTTTAAGAATGTGAACGAGCATGGCGTTGTTGCACTGCCCGCTCAACTGAGATTTGAACTTCAGCGCATTGAGGGTCAGGAAGTCGTCAAAAGTCATATTTATGGATTGCATGGGTTTGTTGCTCCGATGTATGCAAAAGTCTGTGTAATGCATGATAGCACCGAGTTTGTCGTTGCACCACAAAAAAGTTGCTCATTTGCATGCAAAGAGATGCTTTTTGCATGCTTGACTGCGTGCAATGAAAAATGACATGCATCCAGACATAAAGCCGGGACAAGAAAAAACCCAGCGGGTTAGGCTGGGTTTGAACCCTTGCGGGCTTGTCCAGGGCGGGAATATGGGTGGACACTTGCGCGTCCTTCAAAATTTTTATTTCCGCAAAATCAGTTCGGTCAGGAGAGTTGCACTGCAACCAGGACAAACGCAATTGCAAGCAAGGGCAGATCGGACTTCGCTGATGTGTACTGCAACACTTGCGTAAGACGTGTTGCCTAAACCATTGGCATAGACTGACCTTGGCTGTAAATACACTCAGCGAATCAAATCAACGATTGAGCAAAACAAAAGCACGGTTGGCTTGGTCAAGTTTCAAGGTGTAGGACACCTTTTTGTTCGGTACACCTTGATCATCCTTTGGCCCATAGGACACCCCGGAAATTAGGAGTTGTCCGTTTTTGCCGGAGAAACTTGTCAACCGCACCATTTCCAACTCCGGGAATTTGAAGTCCGTCACAACGACCGGCGTGGCAGACATAAAGCCGCGCTGTTCTGCAACAGTGAAGTTGGGGCTAACAGTGCCATTGCCGCCTGCGCAACCAGTGTCACCTTCCCAAAATACTACGAAAACATCATCCAAGCCGCCCAAATCTTTGTCGCCCTGGAACACCCTGACAGTCTTGTACTGATTTTTTTGGTATTGGACTTCAGTGATCTGGCAGGCCACCGCTTCACTGTACTTTTTTACAACATTCGCTGCGGTTCGTTCATCTGACGCAAAAGTGGATGACGCGATTGCTGCTAAGGATAAACCGATCACAAAACTTTTCATTTAAACACCTGAGATAAAAAATATGAACTGACAAGAGAGCCACATTGAGTCTAACGACCGTCCATTACTTTGAAAATCCCCCAAACGGGGGATGTCGCCTGATGATGGCATCGTTGCAATGATCTTTGTCCTTGGACTGTTTTAGAATTGATCTATATCAACGGCGTTCAGCCTGTTGCATACACCTAGCAGAAAGAAATTCTTTTCTGCCCGGTGGATTGTCTATTTCGGATCGACGAATGTTGGGTCATCGTAGTTTTCTTCATTGATGGTCAAGCCCGGCGCTCCCTTGTTCGCACTAACGCTTACGGCCCAATGATCGCGTTGATACACAAGAGAATACGGCCAACGACCGTTTGCCTTCAAAACACTCTCATATAACGGTGCGAAATAGTCATTAGTATTTTTTGAAGGCGCACTAGGATTACCTTTTGGTTCCCCATAAAAAACAGGGTACTTGCCATCGTTGCAAATCTGCACTTTTTTGATTTTAAATTCGTGATCGATTAGTGCTGCCCGTGTTGGGTGTTTCCACGTTGTTAGATCAACATCTACGCAGTTCTTCGCAATCTGCGTGAAGCTTTTCTCAGCAGATTCAAAGCTGATCATCGCAGCTTGGCTGCACATTGGTGCGATTGCGAGGGTAGATAAAGCAAGAAGTTTTAGCATATTAGATTTGCGTCCCGAAGTATTTAGTTGGCTACCACAAGACGATCATAACTTCCGAAGCGCAGACACAGCCATGGTAATGTTGCAAACAAACCACCGTTTTCTTTACAATCAAAACAATGTTTGAAAAACATCAAATCGAGCTGGTTTCATGTAAAGAAATCACGTATAGTATTCATTGTATAGATTAGGTACGTTAACTATGCGAATAGGTTACGCCAGGGTGTCAACGCAAGACCAAAACTCAGGGCTTCAAATCGACGCGCTGAATGCGGCTGGCTGCGAACAACTGTTTCAGGAAAAGGCTTCTGGCAAAGACCGGGTTCGCCCTGAATTGGAAACCTGCTTGAAAGTGCTTCGATCTGGTGACTCCCTGGTGGTGTGGCGGCTTGATCGGTTGGGCCGTTCACTGAAAGACCTGGTGGAGATCGTGACCTCACTTGAGAAGCGTGGTGTTGGTTTTATTTCGCTGACCGAGAACGTCGATACCGTCAGCGCAGGTGGCAAGCTGGTTTTTCACCTGTTTGCTGCGTTGGCAGAGTTTGAGAGGAACTTGATTCGTGAACGCACCGTGGCAGGCTTGGTTGCCGCCCGTGCCAGAGGTCGGAAAGGTGGCCGAAAGGTGAAATTGGACAAGTCGGATGTCAGAAAGGCGGCGGCAATGCTGCTTGATCCCCTGATGACCAAAACAGAAGTGGCCCAGCATTTTGAAGTTTCGAGAGTGACTTTGGATGCTGCTTTGAAACGTGAAAACTATTTGCAGCACGACGCTGCGTTGAAGGGTGAGAGCAAAAATGACTAAGCAACTGAAATCAAAGTTTTACACACCGCGTTCAGCAATTGAAAAATTGCAAGGTTCAAAGGACCGCGCACCATTGAACGTCCCAGGCACCCAATCAAAGGCTGATTTGATCATTGGCAATCCACCATTCACCCCGGCAAAGAGTGGGAGTGGTAAATGACCGAGATTGAATTCAAGAAGCACCTTTGGGATGCGGCAGTCAAACTGCGCGGTTCGCTGTCAGCCGCTGAATACAAGTACCCCGTACTTGGCCTGGTGTTCCTGAAATACGTTTCCGACATTTTTGGCGCACAAAAGGATGTCATCATTGCCCGTGCCGCCGATCCAGCCAGTGATCTCTATATAGAAGACCCACAAACCCGCGAAGAACTTTTGAAGGAGTGGGTTGAGGATCGCAGCTTCTACGGTTCGGACAATGTGTTCTGGATTCCGCCAGAAGCTCGTTTTGAAACACTTTTGGCGAAAGCCACGGATGCCAAAATTGCCGTCAAGCTGGACGACGCAATGGCCGCGATTGAACTCGAAAATGAAAAATTGCGCGGCGTGCTGTACCGCGACTTTGGCCGCTTGCCCATTGATTCGGGAAAAATTGGCGACCTACTCGCCATTGTTGGGGAAATGGCGTTTGACCCCAAAACGCACAGTTCACGTGACATCTTCGGTGAGGTTTACGAGTATTTCCTTGGCAATTTTGCCCTGGAAGAAGGCCAAAAGGCGGGCCAGTTTTACACCCCCCGCTCAGTAGTGCGTACCCTGGTGGAAGTGTTGGCCCCGTATGAGGGCCGCGTTTATGATCCATGCTGCGGCTCGGGCGGTATGTTTGTCTATTCCGAGCGGTTCGTTGAAGCGCATGGTGGCAGAAAAGGCCAAGTGGCGGTCTATGGGCAGGAGGCCACGGCCACCACCCGAAAGCTCGGTTGCATGAACTTGGCTATCCGTGGCATTGACTACGATCTTGGGACTGAATATGCTGACACCTTCATGAAGGATCAGCATCCAGACCTGAAGGCTGATTTCATATTGGCAAACCCACCTTTCAATCTGGAGTGGGACGCTGGCAAGTTGGCCGAAGATAACCGCTTCCACTACGGGATGCCGCCAGCCAAAAATGCAAACTACGCTTGGCTGCAACACATGATTTCCAAGCTCTCGGAAAATGGGCGTGCTGGCATCGTTTTGGCGAACGGCTCCATGAGCACCAGCCAAAGCGGTGAAGGCAACATTCGTGCTGCAATGTTAAAGGATGATTTAGTGGAATGCATGATCGCACTTCCAGGTCAGTTATTCACAAACACACCAATACCAGCTTGCATTTGGTTTCTCTCGCGTAACAAAAAGTCTGGAAAATTAGGTAAACATGACCGAACAAAACAAGTCCTATTTATTGACGCTCGAAAGATAGGACAAAATTCCCTCACACGAACTCAAAATTCTTTTTCTGATTCAGAAATCATACAAATAGCAGATATATATCACGGATGGCGCGGAACCAAGTGGAGTTCGACTGTTTATGAAGATATTAAAGGCTTCTGTAGATCGGTTTCGCTGGCAGAAATCGAGCGACACCGTTTTGTGTTGACACCTGGCCTATATGTTGGAACTGAAGAAACAAGTATAGACAATATTGGCTTTGCAAAAAAAATGGATGATTTTGCAGTCCGTTTGGCTGAACAATTTGAGGAAAGCATTCGCCTTCAAGGTGTTGTGCGAGAAAAATTGGGGAGCCTTGGATATGAAGTCTGATTGGACATCCGTAAAACTCGGACATATTACAACTGAAAGCATTCAGCGTGCTGCAAAAAATGGCGTTATTGGACCTGTTTTCGGCGTTGAAAGAATGGCTGGCCTTACAACACAGCCACGTTATGTAAGCGAACACCTTGATAGGTATAAGGTTATTAAGCCAGGAATGTTCGCTTATAACCCAATGCGATTGAATATCGGATCAATTGGATACTGTGACGATTCAATTCCCGTTGGTCTGGTTAGCCCGGATTATGTTGTTTTTGGTTGCAATGATATTGTTATACCAGACTTTTTGAGCTATTATATTCAGTCGCCAGCGTGGAGCGAATGGGTTATGAGTGCAGGAACAGGTTCAGTTCGTACCCGAATATATTTCAGTGAACTTGCTAAAATGCCGTTGTTGCTCCCAACATTAGGTGAGCAAATTCATATTACAACCACCCTGCGCGCACTTGACGATAAGATTGCTGCCAATAGGCGGATCAGCGCCACTTTGGATGCTATGGCCCAAACCATCTTCAAGTCATGGTTTGTCGATTTCGATCCCGTACACGCAAAGGCCGAAGAGCGTATCCCTGAAGGCATGGATGCAACAACGGCTGAACTCTTTCCTGATTCGTTTGAAGAGTCGGATTTGGGATTGATTCCAAAAGGATGGAATGTTAAGCCAATTGGAGATGCTATTAAGATAGTTGGTGGCGCTACCCCAGATACTAAAAACTCAACCTATTGGGAGCCAGCAGTTCATTGTTGGGCAACCCCAAAAGACTTATCTGGAATTTCCGCTCCGGTGATTTTAGATACCGAACGTAAAGTTAGCGACAAGGGAATAACGAAAATTGGTTCAGGGCTACTGCCTGTGGGAACTTTACTTCTGTCATCTCGTGCGCCGATAGGATATTTAGCACTTACACAGGTTCCAATAGGAATCAATCAAGGCTACATTGCTATTCCTCCAGGTGGCCTGCTGTCACCTTTATATATGCTATTTTGGTGTCGTCAAAATATGGAAAATATTATGAGCAGAGCTAATGGCTCTACTTTTATGGAAATAAGTAAGAGGGCATTTCGGCCTATTCCGTCGATTATTCCGTCGCCAGATATTATTTCAATATTTGAAAATGTTGTTGGCACACTGTTTGAGTCTTTGATTGCATGTGAAAAAGAAGCTCAATCACTTGCAACTTTACGCGACACCCTCTTACCTCGCCTCATTTCAGGTCAACTTCGCATTCCAGAATCGTCTGAACTGACACTAAATTAGGTGCTTGTTTCAGTATTTAAGGCGATAAGGTGCAAAATACTGGCAGTTGCATGCAAGGGATGAGAATATGGCGATCACCGAAGACGACCTAGAACAACTGTGCATCAAATGGATGCAGGAACTTGGCTATGAGTACCAGCACGGGGAACAGATTTCCCCTGGTGGTCAAGCGCCGGAGCGCAAAAAGTTCGCTGAAACGATTTTGCACGGGCGGCTGGAATCGGCACTACACCGCCTGAACCCTTCCCTGCCGGGATCGGCTATCGAGGAAGCCCTGCGGCGTGTTGCAATCTATGCGGGCACGTCACTCATTGAGTCCAATCGTGAACTGTATGGCTGGATTCGCAATGGCATTCCGGTTGAAGTGTCCATGGACGGTCTGAAAAGGCGGCAGTTCGTCCAAGTGGTCGATTGGACTGACACCGAGCAAAACAATTGGCTGGTGGTCAGCCAGTTCACCGTCAAAGGCAAAAAAACGGATCGACCTGATCTGGTGGTCTTCATCAATGGCCTGCCGATCAGCATCATTGAACTCAAAAATCCGGCTGACGAAAACACCGATGTCAGTAAGGCGTTCAATCAAGTCAAAAACTACCAGGCTGAAATAACTCAGTTGTTTGAGCCATCAGCCATCAACATCATTTCAGACGGCACAGTGGCCCGTCTAGGCTCTATTACGGCTGATTCTGAGCGCTACATGCCCTGGCGTGTCGCTGATGGGATAGACGATCACAAGAAGCACCTGGAGCTTGAAGTGATGGTTCGTGGGGTGTTTGAGAAAAACACTTTTCTGAAGTATTTGCGGCACTTCATCCTGTTTCAAATGGTCGGTGGCAACACCTTCAAGGTGGTGGCCGGGTATCACCAGTTCTACGGTGTCCTGAAAGCCGTTGACCGCGCCATTGAAGCTGTGACAGTCAAGCGTGATGGCTTGGGTGGTGTCATGTGGTTCACGCAAGGGTCTGGCAAAAGTTACATCGCCGTCTTTTATGTCGGGATGCTTCGTGAAGTCCCCGAACTGGAAAATCCCACGATTGTCGTGGTCACTGACCGCAATGACCTCGACGGTCAACTCTATGAGACATTTGCCGCGTCCTATGACAAGCTCAAAACCAAGCCTGTCCAGGTAGAAAACCATGATCACTTGCGTCAAGTATTGAGTCAACAAACGGCAGGCGGCATCTTTTTCACGACGATCCAGAAATTCAAACCAAGGGGATCAGGTGCCAGGTTGGAACCGTTGTCACCGCGCAGAAACATCATCGTCATTTGTGATGAGGCGCACCGGACTCAATACGGCTTCAAGGCCACAGTGGACGGCAAGACAGGGGTGATTCGTTACGGGCTGGCAACCCACATGCGGGACGCATTCCCCAATGCGACATTCCTTGGGCTGACTGGCACACCCATTTCCATTGACGAAAAAGACACCCAGGCCGTCTTCGGCACTTACGTTGATGTCTATGACGTGATCGCTTCACAGAATGACAAAACCACTGTACCGATCCACTATGAAAGCCGCGTGATCGAGCTGGCGTACAACGAAAAGTTACAGCCGGAACTTGATTCGGAACTTGAGAGCTTGACCGAGGATGATGACGCTGAAACGCGGGCCAGGGCGATCAGTCGGTTGGCACGGCTGGAGTCGGTGGCAATGGCTGACAACCGCCTTGGAAAACTGGCGGCTGATCTGGTGGAACATTGGGATCACCGATTGGAAGTCTTGGACGGCAAAGGGATGATCATTGCCATTTCCAGACGGGCAGCGGTGGCGATGTATGACGAAATCATCAAGCTCAGACCCGACTGGCACAGTGATGACATTCACAAAGGCGTAATCAAAATCGTGATGACAAGCCCGTCTTCGGATGCGGCCAGCTTACGCGCCCATGCCACCACTGCGAAAGAGAAAAAACTGCTCGAAAAGCGGTTGAAAGACCCCGGCGACGAATTGAAACTGGTGATCGTGCGCGACATGTGGCTCACGGGCTTTGATGCACCTTGCCTGCACACGCTGTACGTTGACAAGCCCATGCAGGGGCATGGTTTGATGCAGACCATTGCGCGGGTCAACCGTGTCTGGAAAGACAAACCGGGCGGCTTGATCGTTGACTACATTGGCATTGGGCCAGAGTTGAAAACGGCCATTGCGCAGTACACAAACCTGACGAAAAAAAGCGCGGCTCCCGTCGATTTCATTGAAACGTCTTTGGGCATCCTCAAAGAGACATTGCAGATCATCCGAGAGATGTTCCATGGCTTTGACTACAGTGCCTTTTCAGCCTCTGCCTACGATGCGTTGAAGCTGTTGCCGTTGTCGATGGAGCACATCGTCAGCTTTGACAATGTGGACGACGGTCATGGTCGCAACCGTGGCGTAAAGCGTTTTCTGGATCAGGTTGCCAAACTCACTCAGGCGCAGGCTTTGGCCGGTACGCACCCCGAGGCGCTTGCCATCCGTGAGGAAATTGCCTTCATTCAAGCCGTGCGTTCGGCGCTGGTGAAGCACACCAAAACCAATGTGGGCCTGAGTGCTGTCGAAAAAGATGCCGCACTGCGCCAACTGGTGTCCAAGGGCGTGTTGGTGGGGGCCGTCACTGATTTGTACAAAACGCTGGGCCTTGACCGCCCGGACATTTCGATTCTGGATGAAGGTTTCCTGAACCAAGTCGCCAAACTTCCGCAAAAGAATTTGGCGGCTGAATTGTTACAGCGCCTGATTGATGACGAAATTCAATCCAGGGGCAGAAAAAACACCACTCAAAAGTCTGTGTTCTCTTCCAAGCTGCAAGATGCCATCAACAGATACCGCGCTCGCGGATTGACCACGCAACAGGTCATCGAGGAACTGATCAAGATCGCCAAGGAAATCAATGCATCCAAGCCGCCTGAAGGCATGAGCACTGACGAATTTGCGTTCTATGAAGCCCTGGCCACCAACGAATCAGCCAAGGAAATCATGGGTGATCCTGTCCTCTTTGCCCTGGCCCACGAACTCACGGACAAACTGCGCAAGTCAGCAACAGTTGATTGGTCAAAACGCCAGAGCGCCCGCGAAAAAATGAGGGTGTTGGTCAAGGTGCTGCTGGGCAAATATCGGTATCCACCGGACAAACAGCTCAAGGCCATTGAAAAAGTGATCGAACAAGCGGAACGCTTTGCTGATGAATGGGCCATCGAACAACCGTGAAGTGCAAGATTACGCAAGTATTTGCAACATCGACTGCAAAAAATGTTGCTTTTCCCAACCATGTCAAAAAATAGGGCGTTCTTTAGGGTTTCATTGGGGAGCTTGAAG
>Ga0210015_1004886_pt1 | contig 11140 bp, 14 predicted proteins | sample CryGeymeta201522_FD_185471 | JGI IMG/M metagenome (GOLD analysis project Ga0210015, IMG submission 185471) | Groundwater microbial communities from Crystal Geyser aquifers in Utah, USA - Crystal Geyser metaG 2015-22 (SPAdes) (version 2) | ecosystem: Environmental > Aquatic > Deep subsurface >...
ATAAAGGAAGAGTTCACGAAGAAGCCCATAGGTTGGAACATGCTTTTTCAGACAACGCCGTGTATAAATTGGCGAAATTTTTAGGCAATCCAAGACTTTGTCCTGATAACCAAAAAATTCCCAATATTACTATTTCATAGTATGAAGAATTTAACAGAGTTTAATAAAAGCGATAATATAAAAATTTGTTATGTTAGCTGTGGACAGAATTTTAGGCGAAGATTATCAGAGTTAGGGTTATTTGATGGAGCTGAGATTGAAATTATAAAAAACGATAGATGGGGACCAATAATAGTTAAGATCTTTGAATCAAAAATAGCTCTTGGGCGAGGAGAAGCATTAAAAGTATATGGAAACAAAATCTAGATTATTAATAGGTTTGACTGGTAATCCTAATGTTGGCAAATCAACCTTATTCAATACACTAACAGGAGCCAGACAACATGTAGGTAATTGGCCTGGTAAAACTGTCGAAAAAAAAGAAGGCGAGCTCAATTTTAAAGGAAAAAAAATAAAAGTGGTGGACTTGCCAGGAGCATATAGTTTGACTGCCTATACAGAAGAAGAAACAATAACATCAGATTTTATTCTTAAAAAACATCCAGATGTAATAATACAGGTTGTTGACGCCCAGAACTTAGCCAGAAATCTATATATGACAGTTCAACTTATTGAGTTGGGCGCACCACTTATTATTGCCCTAAATATGGTTGGGAAACCTCAAATGAAAACGTCATTAATTAACGCAAAAATTCTTTCGCAGTTTTTGAATGTTCCTGTTATTGTGGTTGATGCAAGGGAAAAAGATTCCACGAACAATCTTTTAAATGTATCTTTAGCAAAGATAAGAAAAGTAAATGGCAGCACGTTAAAATTAACATATGGAACAGAAGTCGATGAAGAGTTAAATCAAATAAAAAGATTCATTGGTTTAAAGGAGAGTCTGGATAAAAAAAAATTAAACTGGTTAAGTTTAAAGTTGCTTGAAGGGGATTATAGAACAGAGCAGATAATCACAAAAAAACCATATTATTTTGAATTAAAACAGCTCGTTGACAAAGCGAAACGTCACCTTGAAAAGATATATAACCAGGACATGAATACAATAATGGCCAATATTCGCTATGGATTTATTAAGGGTTTACAAAAAGAGCTTGTTATAGAAAATTTACATAAAAAGACAGTAGATATCACAGAAAAAATAGACAATCTCGTTATGAATCGTTTTTTAGGAATCCCTTTGTTTTTAGTCATCATATTATCAATTTTTCAAGCAACCTTTAAATTATCCAAACCAATGATGGGATGGATAGAGAATTTTTTTGGATCGTTAGGTCAATATTTGACGAATTTATTAACAAGTGTAGGAATATCTAAATGGACGATTTCTTTGATAGTAGATGGAATAATTGGAGGAGTGGGAGGAGTGCTTGTTTTTGTTCCGATTATTGCGATACTATTTTTGTTCATTGTTCTCCTTGAAGACTCGGGGTATATGGCTCGAGTGGCCTATATTATGGACAGGTTTATGCATAAAATCGGTCTACATGGTAAAGCCTTTATATCATTAATATTAGGCTTTGGTTGTAATGTGCCGGGAATTATGGCAACAAGAACTCTTGAAACCAGAAAAGACAGACTGTTGACGATTCTTATTAGTCCATTTATGTCTTGTGGAGCACGTTTGCCGGTATATGTATTATTTGCCGGCGCTTTTTTTTCTGCTTATCAAGGCTGGATTATCTTTTCTTTATATGTTCTTGGTATTGTCGTAGCTATCGTGTTAGGTTTCATCTTCAAAAAATTTTTAATCAAAGAGCTCTCCTCGCCTTTTGTTATTGAGTTACCACCATATCACATACCTTCATTAAATGGAGTTTTGATTCATATTTGGGAAAGGGTGTGGCTTTTTATTTCAAGAGCAGGAACATTAATCTTGGCATTTTCAATAATCGTTTGGGCTTTGGCCAGTTTTCCTTTGGGAGTCGAGTATGGTTCTAAAGCAAGCCTAGCTGGGTTAATCGGTCAGAAAGTTTCTTATGTATTTAAACCTTTAGGGTTTGGCAATTGGCGATCATCAGTCGCTCTTATGTTTGGTTTTTTTGCCAAAGAAGTGATTATAGGAACTTTTGGGACTCTTTATGGAGTAACTGATGTAAATACGACTGATTATGCATTGATCACTGCTTTACAAAAAGATTTTACACCGCTTTCTGCATATTCATTTATGGTTTTTGTTTTACTTTATATACCATGCATGGCGGTGTTGGCGGTTGTAAAAAGAGAGACAAATTCCTGGAAGTGGCCATTATTTATGATTTTTTATACTTCAATAGTAGCCTGGACGGTTGCTTTTACTATTTATCAAGACGGAAGATTAATAGGTTTTAGTTAAAAAATAAATATGTCGATTGGAGAAATTATCTTAATAGGAATTATTGTCTCAGGAGCTTTACTATATATATTTGTTTACTTGATTAAAAAAATTAGAATTTTAAAAAGTAGTGATCCATGTTTTGGTTGTCCATATTCTTCTATCTGTAGAAAGAAGAAATAAACTTAACTTGACAAGACTACACAGTTAATATTATAATGAATACGTATTCATTATTATTAGTTTAATAAATGATTTTTCCCGCCGCATCTTACTTTTCGCCTTAGTAGATTTCTACTGCGGCTCAAAGAGCAATTGCTGGCGGGCTTAAGAAACTGTAGTTACTCATTAAAATTCGTAAACAGTTTCTAAAGGGGGTGAAAAAATATGCCAGCATTTGATGGAACAGGACCACAAGGAGCAGGACCAATGACAGGACGTGGAATGGGACGTTGTGGAAAAGGTATGGGTCGAGGATTTGGATTTGGTTTTGGTCGAGGAGGACGCAGAGGACTGGGTAGGTTTTTTGGTGGAGGCCAAGCTTGGTCTAAAACAGATTTGGAAGATTATAAAAAAGCACTTAAAGAAGAGATGGAAGATGTAGATAAAGAGTTAACCGATGACAAGCAGAAGTAAAAAGAGTCCCTGCTTAGTCAAGGACAAAACGATTTAGACTAGGCAGGGACTTTACCAATTATTTTACCACGTCAAATATGACGTTTGTTAAAAAAATATGAAAATTGCAATTAGTTCTGCTGGAAAAAATCTAGAAAGTAAAGTAACCGAAGTCTTTGGTCGATGCCCTTATTTTCTTGTTGTGGAAATTGATAATAAAAAAATAAAGGGAATTGAGGTTGTAGAAAATACTAGCATAGATCAGAGTGTTGGGGCAGGAATATCCGCTGCCAAAATAATAGCTGAAAAGGGTGCCGATGTAGTTATAACAGGAGAAGTTGGACCAAAAGCCTTAGATGTTTTAAAACAGTTCAATATTCAGGTTTATAATGGTTTTGGGTCAATAAAGGAAGTTATACAAAAATTTATAGATGGAGGACTTAAACAACCGAAATAAACATATGATAAAAATAGTTATTCCTACCGATAATAACAAGGGGTTAGAAGGAAATGTTGCCTTGCATTTTGGCAGATGCAATACATATACGTTTCTTGATGAAAAAGGGAAAGTTCTTGAAATAATAAAAAATACCAGTGAGCATATAGGTGGCATTGGTCTTCCGCCGGAACTTATGAAAAAACATCATGCCAATATTCTGCTGTGTCAAGAGCTTGGACCTCGGGCTCTTGATTTATGCGTCAACTTGGAATAGAAGTATATGTTTGTCAGGCTAAAACAGTCAGAGAAATTTTTAATATGTGGAAAAACCATAAAGTCAAGAAGGCGGATTTATCAAATATTTGTCAGGAGCATCAATTATGAAAATTGCAATAACTGGTGGTAAAGGTGGTACAGGCAAATCAATAGTAGCTACTTCTTTGGCGGTTGAGTTTGCTGAAAAAAATACAACCATGCTGATAGATGCCGATGTTGAATGTCCTAACGACCATTTAATGCTTTCTGTAAAAATAAAAAAATATATTAAGGTTTATCAGCCAATACCGAAATGGGATTTTCATAAATGTCTAAAATGCGGAAGATGTGCCTCTGTTTGTAAACAAAATGCCATAGTTTTTGTAGAAGGAAAATACCCCGCTTTTGTAAAAGATGTTTGTATTGGTTGCAAGGCTTGTGTGGTAGCTTGTCCATATGGGGCCATTTCTGAAACTAAAAAAGAAATTGGAACAATTTATACTGGTAAAAATTATGGCGTTGATTTAATAACAGGTGAACTTAAGTTGGGAGAACTGGCATCAGGTGAGGTAGTAGCTGAAGTTAGGAAACGCGCTGAAGAAATTAATAAAAAAATCAAGGCAAAGACAATTCTGATAGATTCTGCCGCTGGAATTGGTTGTCTAGTAATTGCTTCACTGGTTGGGACCGATTACATTGTCGCTGTGACAGAACCAACCCCTTCCGCTCTACATGACTTAAAAAGAGTATTATATCTGGCAGATCATTTTAAAATTAAACATGGAATTGTCATTAATAAGTTTGACCTGGAAAAAAGTTTTTGTTTAAAAATTGAAAAATTTGCCAAAAAAAGCAAGATCCCAATTCTTGGTAAAATTCCTTATAGCAAAGATTTTGTTGACTCTATGATAAAAATGATACCAGTTGTGGTTATAAATCCAATTTACAAAGAAATATTTAAAAAAATAATCAGTAGAGTTAACGAACAAAGATTATAAATTACAATTATCCAAAAATATGCCAAGACCAAGAATCCCTCGATGTTTGCGATTTAATCCGAATGTTTATTATTTTAAGCCCCAAGGAATTCCCTTGAGAGAACTTGAAGAAGTTGTTCTGTTGCCTGATGAATTGGAAGCACTAAAGTTACACGAAGTTGATGGATTAGAACAAACTGAAGCTGCAGAAAAAATGAAAATCTCACAACCGACATTTGCAAGAATATTAAGCAGCGTTATAAAGAAAGTGGCCCAAGCAATTATAAAAGGAAAGGCAATTAAAATAGAAGAAAAATGAGAAAAGATAAAAAAATTCTTCCACCAATATATTTTTTTATTTGTTTAATAGCGACAGTTATGTTGTATATTTTCTTTCCTATAACGAAGATTGTTTATTACCCTTTAAACTTATTAGGAATAGTATTTGTTATTTTTGGCATAGTGATAAATATCTGGGCAGACAATGCGTTTAAGACGAACAAAACAACTGTTAAACCCTTTGAAAAACCATCGGTTCTAATTACTAGTAAGTCATTTAGTTTCAGTCGTCATCCGATGTATTTGGGTTTTGTTTCAGTTCTTCTTGGTCTATCTATTTTATTAGGAACACTATCTCCTTTTTTAACACCAGTTTTAATGTTTATTATTCTGGAAACAAAATTTATTCCCCACGAGGAAGAAACCCTTGAAGAAATATTTGGTCAAAAATATAAAGATTATAAAAATAAAATTAGAAGATGGTTATGAAAATAAAAATTAAACAATTAGTCTTTCCTGTTTTTTTTATTATTTTTATGTTATTTTTTCAGAGGAGTGTTTTTTCTGCCCAATTTATTCAGATAGACTTTTTCTATAGTACCACCTGTCCTCATTGCGCTAAAGCAAAGGAGTTTCTAACTAATCTAAAAAAAGAGCAACCCCAACTAATCTTGAATCAATACGAAATCTCTCAAAACAACAATCGCCTGATTAAATTTTACAAAAATTATAAAGTAGATCCTCAATCGCAAGGCCTTATACCTGTTATCTTTATTGATAAACAATATTTCATTGGTTTTAGTGAAGAAATTTCCAATCAGATCAAAAAATGCATTATTGATGCAATTGAAAAACCAAATTCTGCCACTCAAAACGACCGTACTTCAAGCGATACATTAACCTTGCCTTTTATTGGAAAAGTTGAACCTAATAAGGTTGTTTTACCTGTTATCGCTATCATCTTAGGGATTATGGATGGATTTAATGTTTGTTCTTTAGGGGCACTACTGATTATTCTAGCTTTGGTTTTATCCTTGAAGTCAAGACTCAAGACTCTTATTTTTGGAGGAAGTTTTATACTGACAACCGCCCTTATTTATGGTCTTTTGATATTTTTCTGGTATCAACTATTCAATATCATTTCTCCCTATCTTCGGCAGATGGAAATTGTAATAGGTATTTTAACTGTTTTAGGCGGAACCTATTTTCTAAAAGAGTTTATAAGGTTTAGAAAACAAGGACCAACCTGTGAAATCGGGACAGCCCAAAAAATAGAAGGAAGCTTTTCAAAAAAATTTCAATCGCTTATTGATAACAAAGCAAAAACTTTGACAATTTTTACTTCCATTTTGTTATTTGCTGTGGTGATTACAGTTGTTGAGTTTCCATGTTCAGCCGCTGTGCCAGTTGCCTTTGCTGGTATATTAACCAAAGCTCAACTTTCAAGCTGGCTTTATCTTTCCTATATTATTTTGTATGTGATTTTTTATATGTTTGATGAGTTGTTGGTTTTTTTTGTTGCCTTTTTCACTATGAAACTGTGGTTAGCCTCTCCAAAATTTATTACCTGGATTACATTGGTAGAAAGTATAATTATGTTTTTATTAGGAGCTTATTATTTATTTTGATTATTTTAAGAAGGTGATAAATTATGACATATAACTTAACCCAAGATGCGGAAAAACAAAATGGAAAAGCAAAAAACTTAGCTCGTGCGAGACAGTCTCTTATTGAAGAACTTGATGCAATCAATGTTTATGAAGAACGAACCCAAGCGACCAAAGACGAAAAACTAAAAAAGACTTTGGCTCACAATCGTGATGAGGAAAAAGAACATGCAGCTATGCTTATTGAATATTTAAAAGAGAACGATTCAACTTTTAATAAAATGTTTGATGAGCACGATTAAATTGAAAACTCTAGAAAATATATGAAAAAAGTATTTTTTACTATTTCGTTGTTATTGGTTTTGATTTCCTTTAGTATCCCAGTTTTTGCTCAAGGAGAGGTAGTTATAACCCCACCCAAAGAAGAAACACTTGAGGCAATAGTAACGAAAGTAATCGAAGAAAAGCAGATCGAAGTGATGCAAAAAAAGCAGTTGTTTCAAAAGCTTGAACTGGAAGTTACTAAGGGTACGCTTATTGATAAAAAAATCATTGTTGAAAATGGCAATATGTCTCTTGCCAACCAACAAAAATACCAAATAGACGATAAAGTAATGGTTTCAATGAGCAAAGGCATGGATGGAAAAATAAACTATTACATCTCCGACTACATGAGGCGAGACTCTTTGATTGTCCTATTTTTTATATTTATTGCGGTAACTATTCTCATTGCCAAATGGAGAGGGTTAATGTCGCTTGTTGGTATGGGAATTTCATTTCTTGTTATTTTCTCCTTTATTCTTCCTAAAATATCATCGGGCTCCAATCCTGTAGAGATTGCCATTTTAGGGTCGCTTATCATTATTCCTGTTTCTTTTTTCCTTTCCCATGGATTCAATAAAAAGACATTTGTGGCAATTGCGGGGACTTTAGTTGCTTTGATAATAACAGGAATACTTTCAAATATCTTTGTTGAGGCAGCACATTTAACAGGTTTTGCCTCGGAGGAGGCAGGATTTCTCCAAGTTGTCAAACAAGGGGCAATTAATATGAAAGGATTACTTTTGGCAGGAATTATTATTGGAGTTTTGGGAGTGTTGGACGATATTACCATTTCCCAGTCAACAATCGTTTTTCAGTTAAAAGAAGCAAACAATAGACTGGATATTGACGAATTATTCAAAAGAGCCATGAATGTCGGACAAGACCATATTTCTTCAATGGTTAATACGTTAATCTTGGTTTACACTGGTGCAGCTTTACCTCTTCTGCTTCTTTTTATAAACAATCCGCACCCATTTACCGAGATTGTCAATACGAGATTATCGCTGATGAAATCGTAAGGACATTAGTCGGCAGTATTGGTCTTGTTTTATCAGTACCTATTACAACATTTATTGCGACACTGGTGGCGAATAGGAAGAAATAGGTTTATTTACCCCTTACAGATCTTACACTTTCCAAAAAACTCAACTTTATGTTCTTCGATCTTGAAATCGTAAATCTTATTAACTGTTTCTGAAATCTTGTCAATTTCTTTATGAAGCGGATTACTTTCTATATCGTTGATCCTACCGCATTTGGTACAGACGAGATGATGATGGTGAGGTAAAGAAGATAATTCATATCGATATTTTCCTTCATTAAACTCTACTTTACTAATCAGTTCTTTTTTAACTAATAGATTAATGTTTCGAAAAACAGTAACCCTGTCGATTTTTATCTTCATAGATTTCAGTCTTTCGATTATTTCACTAACATCAATTGGTTTTTTTACTCTTTTTAAAATATCCAAGATGGCTGTTCTTGCCAAGGTTTTTTTTATCTCGTTTTCTTTGAATATGGTTGTTGTGTTCATAGATTGATATTATACCTCTTGACAGGTAGTCAACCAAAGTATATTATACTACTTATTGCAACTAAGTTGCATCTTTACACATTGCACAGCTTAAATGGATAAACTTATATATATTATTGCCTCTACCTTTCTGATCAGCCTTGCTTCTTTAATAGGTGTTTTCACTCTCTCAATCAAAGAAAAGACTCTATCAAAATTTCTTCTCTTTCTTATTTCTCTATCTGCTGGTGCTTTGATGGGTGGAGCTTTCTTGCATCTTTTACCTGAAGCCTCGGAAAAACTTAACAATGGAAACCTGTATTCAATTGTTTTATTTTCCTTTGTTCTGTTTTTTTTAATAGAAAAATTACTTCATTGGCGACATTGTCATAAAAAAAACTGCGATGTTCATACATTCGGGTATATGAACCTATTTGGTGATGCAGTTCACAACTTCATTGATGGATTGGTGATTGCAGCGACTTTTTTGATTGATATAAAACTAGGGATCATAACAAGTTTTGCTATCGCTCTACACGAAATACCACAGGAAATTGGCGATTTTGGTGTCCTTTTATATTCAGGATTTAGTCGAAAGAAAGCTCTATACTCTAACTTCTTAGTAGCATTAACTGCAGTATTTGGTGGTATTCTTGGGTATTTTTTCTCCTTTCAAATAGAAAATATGACATCATATTTACTCCCTTCTGCTGCGGGTGGATTTATATACATTGCTGCTTCAGATCTTATGCCAGAGATCAGAAAAGAAACAAGTCTGAGAAAATCCCTGCTTTCCTTTAGCATCTTTCTTTTGGGTATTGCCATTATGTACTTGGTCAAGTTTATCGGACATGAATAATATTTTTTTAGTAAAATAAAAGCTGTCACTTTTTTCACTAAATTATGAAGACAATCACTTTATCTATCCGAAAATTACTGCTTTTAAGGTTAAATCTTGTCATTTGTGCTTTGTCATTTACTATTCCTATTATTGTATCTCATCCTCAGTGGATCACTGGTACAGTTGTTAACTGTTTACTGTACCTTACTGCCGAGAAACTATCAAAAAAAGAAATTTTACCAGTTATAGTTTTACCAAGTTTAGGAGCAATTACGTATGGAGTCTTATTTGGACCACAAACAATATTCTTGTATTATTTTCTCCCTTTTATTTGGGTAGGAAACTACTTACTTATTTCTCTTTTTTCAGCCCTTAAAAATCAAAATTATTTTATTCGGGTAGTTCTGTCTTCTTTTACAAAATATCTGTTTCTTGTTGTTTTTGCCAATATTTATTTTGGGTTTAAAATTGTTCCCAAACTATTTATTACTTCAATGGGCATGATTCAATTAGTAACTGCTTTATCAGGAGGAATACTATCGTACTTTATTCTTAAATTTTTAAATAAAAATCATGAATGAAATAACTGTCCTGATTGAAGCTTTAAAAAGAAAAGATAAATTAGTTGCCATGCTTGCTCCATCATTTCCTATTATGTTTGAATACCCAAAAATCATTACCAAACTGAAAAATCTTGGTTTTTCCTATGTGGTTGAGGTATCAGCAGGCGCAAAAAAAACAAACGAGGAACTGTTGGAGTTATTGAAAAAAGATCCTACTTTACGATACATCACCAGTCCTTGTCCGACAGTCGTTCGCATGATCCGCAAACAAATGCCGCAGTATGCAAAATATTTTACTCATGATGTTGATTCTCCAATGGTGGCAACAGCTAAAATCGCAAGAGAATATTATCCAGACTATAGACCTGTGTTTATCGGTCCTTGTATTGTAAAGAAGCTTGAGGCGACAGAAGACGTTCCTGAATTAAATATCCTTGTAGTAACTTACGATGAAATTAATCAAATATTTACTCAGTTCAATACCCCAGATGATTTTAATCCAAACGATAAATTTGATATTTCAGAACCTGGAATGACCAGAATCTATCCTGTTGATGGTGGGCTTTCCCATAGTAGTGGTTTGGAGAAACATTTCAGCAAAGATGAAATACAGATAGTTTCAGGATGGAAAAATTGCATGGAAGCTGTTAAAAACTTTGATACCAATACGAAAGTTCGGTTGCTTGATGTTCTCTTTTGCGAAGGAGGGTGTATTGGTGGACCTGGAATCAAAAGCAACTTGACTTCACAAGAGCGGAAACAAAAAGTGCTTGATTATGCGCTGCAAGCGGTTTAAGCTACCGCTATACAAGGCTTAACTCTCTCAATCTCTTCCTTTATCTGTTGCACTAACCTAAAATCTTCAAGATTAAAAATATTTGACAAACATGATATAGCTTTGTAATATATATGAAAAATATTTTCGCTTAAGCGGCAAAGTTGTTAAAGCTATCACTAAATATGTTTTAGAAAATGAACTTCCTCCGGAAATAAAAATATTAAATGTTAATATTCCTCCGCAAGAAACATATCAAAGTAAATGGTGTTTAACCAAACCATACCACTGGAATTATGGCAGTCTTTTTACTAGAACGTCTAAAGGATTTATTAAAACTGGAGGCGGATTCACTGAAGGAAAAGTTAGCGAACAAGGAACAGATATGTGGGCACTCCACCATGGTTACATTTCAATCACTCCTTATAATCTACCAATCAGTCCAATTATCAACAAAAAAGCCGAGCGATATTTTTCCCAGTTACCGAAGATGATTTAAAATTAGGGTCTAGGATACTTTAGAGGGGTTTTTCTCTAAAGTTTTCTAGTAATAATTTGTAAATATTTTTTCTGTTGTT
>Ga0210015_1004887_pt1 | contig 11139 bp, 10 predicted proteins | sample CryGeymeta201522_FD_185471 | JGI IMG/M metagenome (GOLD analysis project Ga0210015, IMG submission 185471) | Groundwater microbial communities from Crystal Geyser aquifers in Utah, USA - Crystal Geyser metaG 2015-22 (SPAdes) (version 2) | ecosystem: Environmental > Aquatic > Deep subsurface >...
TTGGGACTGGCCGGTATCATTCTGTCTCTGGTTTTGTTGATGTATCTCGCCTATCGCGGGATCAACGTGCTGATCCTGGCGCCGATGCTGTCGCTGCTGGCGGTTCTGATGAGCGGCGGCCTGCCGATCATGGGCACCTACACGCAAGTGTTCATGCAGGCGCTCGGCAAATACATCATCCAGTATTTTCCGCTGTTTCTGCTGGGCGCGATCTTCGGCAAGCTGATGGCCGACAGCGGCTCGGCGCGCGCCATCGCGGAGTGGATTGTCGCCCGTCTGGGCGCGGGTCAGGCGATTGTCGCGATCGTGCTGAGCTGCGGCGTGCTCACCTATGGCGGCGTGTCGCTGTTCGTGGTGGCCTTCGCGGTCTATCCCATCGCCGACGCGCTGTTTCGTCGCGCCGACGTGCCCAAGCGGCTGGTTCCGGCCACCATCGCGCTCGGCTCGTTCACCTTCACCATGACCGCCCTGCCCGGCACGCCCGCGATCCAGAACGCGATCCCGATGCCGTTTTTCGGCACCGATCCGTTCGCGGCGCCGCTGCTGGGGATCGTGGCGGGCGTGATCATGTTCGGCGGCGGCGTGCTGTGGCTCAACGCCCGCGCCGCCGCAGGCAAACGCCGCGGCGAGGGTTTTGGCGAGCATGAGGCGGTGGAAGGGCAGGACGGCGACGATCTGCCGACCCCCGGCATCCTGGTCGCCGTCGCTCCGGCGGTCATGGTCATCGCGCTGAACGCGCTGTTCACCTATGTCGTGATCCCGATGCTCGACACCGATTTTCTGGCGGAGCCGCAGTATGGCGCCACCACCGTCAACGCGGTGCGCGGCATCTGGGCGATCATCGCGGCGCTGGTGTTCTCGATCCTGCTGCTGATCGCGCTGCACCGCAACGCGTTCAAGGATTTGCAGACCTCGGTGAACAAGGGCACCATGGGCGCGCTGCTGCCGGTGTTCAACACCGCCTCCGAGGTCGGCTATGGCGCCACCATCGCCTCGCTGCCCGCCTTCGCCGTGGTGCGCGACGCGGTGCTCAACATCGCGCCGAACAACCCGGTGATCTCGGTGGCGGTGGCGACCAACGTGCTGGCGGGCATCACCGGCTCGGCCTCGGGCGGGATGTCGATCGCGCTGCAGACGCTGGGCGCGCAGTTCATGGAGATGGCGCGGCTCAACGACATCGACCCCGAACTGATGCACCGGGTGGCGGCGCTGTCCTCGGGGGGCTTCGACGCGCTGCCGCACAACGGCGCGGTGATCACGCTGCTGGCGATCTGCGGGCTGACGCACAAGCAATCCTACCTCGACATCTTCATCGTCGCGGTGCTGATCCCGGTGCTGGCGACCGTCGTCGTGATCGTGCTGGGCACGCTGTGAGGATCGGCCGATGAGACGCATCGCCGAAAGCAAGATCGTCAGCGCCGACGACGCCGCGCGGCTGGTGCGCGACGGCGACACGATCACCACCTCGGGCTTCGTGGGCGACGGCGTGCCCGAGGCGCTGCTGGAGGCGGTGTCGCGCCGGTTTGTCGAGACCGCCGCGCCGCGCGGCCTGACGCTGCTGTTCGCCGCCGGTCAGGGCGATGGCGCGGAGCGGGGGCTGAACCGGCTGGGCCACGACGGGCTGCTCAAGCGCGTGGTCGGCGGCCACTGGGGGCTGATCCCGAAGCTGGGGCGGCTGGCGCTGGCGGGCGAGATCGAGGCCTACAACCTGCCGCAGGGGGTGATCTCGCACCTCTACCGCGACATCGCGGCGGGCAAGCCCGGCACGGTGACGCACATCGGCCTCGACACCTTCGTCGATCCGCGCCTTGGCGGCGGCAGGATCAACGCCGCCACCACCGAGGCGCTGGTCGAGCGCGTCACCCTGGGCGGGCGCGAGCTGCTGTTCTACAAGGCGTTCCCGATCCACGTCGCGCTGCTGCGCGGCACCACCGCCGACGAGGCGGGCAACGTGACCATGGAGCGCGAGGCGCTGATCCTCGACAATCTGGCGCAGGCGATGGCGGCGAAGAACTCCGGCGGCGTGGTGATCGTGCAGGTCGAACGGATCGCGGCGCGCGGCAGCCTGCCGATCCGGTCGGTGGTGATCCCCGGCGCGCTGGTGGATGCGGTGGTGGTGGCGCCGCCCGAGCTGCATCCGCAGACCTACGGCACCACCTATTCGCCGTTCTACAGCGGCGAGATGCGCGCGCCCGAAGGGGCCGCCGCGCCGCTGCCGCTGGACGCGCGCAAGATCATCGCCCGGCGCGCGGCGTTCGAGCTGCCGGTGAACGGCGTGGTCAACCTCGGCATCGGCATGCCGGAGGGCGTGGCGGCGGTGGCCGACGAGGAGGGGCTGCTGCGCCACCTGACGCTGACCGCCGAGCCGGGCGTGATCGGCGGGCGCCCCGCCTCGGGCCTCGATTTCGGCGCCGCGCTGAACACCGACGCGGTGATCGCGCAGAACCAGCAGTTCGACTTCTACGACGGCGGCGGGCTGGACCTCGCCTGTCTGGGCATGGCGGAGGCCGACGCGGGCGGCGACGTGAACGTGTCGCGCTTCGGCCCCAAGCTGGCGGGCGCGGGCGGCTTCATCAACATCTCGCAATCCGCCCGCGCGCTGGTGTTCGCGGGCACGTTCACCGCCGGGGGCCTTGAGATCGCGGCGCGCGACGGCGGCCTCGCGATCCTGACCGAGGGCCGGGCGCAGAAATTCCGCGCCAGCGTCGAGCAGATCACCTTTTCCGGCGCGCGGGCGCGCGCGCTGCGCCAGCGGGTGCTCTATGTCACCGAGCGCTGCGTGTTGCGGCTGGGCGAGGACGGGCTGGAGCTGACCGAGGTCGCGCCGGGCGTGGACATCGAGCGCGACATCCTGGCGCTGATGGGCTTTCGCCCGCTGATCCGCGACGTGACCCATATGGATGCGCGGATCTTCGCCGAGGCGCCGATGGGGCTGAAGGTGGACCTGCTGCACCTCGATTTCGACGCCCGCTTCGCGCTGTCGCCCGACAACCGGACGCTGTTCATCAATTTCGAGAAGCTGCGCATCCGCAACGCCGCCGACGTGGCCGCCATCGCCGACACGGTGGAGCGGCTCTGCGCGCCGCTGACCGCCCGGGTCGATGTGATCGTGAACTACGACGGCGCCGTGATCGACGACGACGTGGTGGGCGCCTACGCCGCGATGGTGGCGGCGCTGGAGGCGCGCTTCTATGGCCGCGTCTCGCGCTACGCCGGGTCGGCGTTCATGCGCATGAAGCTGGGCGCCGCGCTCGGGTCCGGCGCCGCGCCGCACATCTTCGAGACGCGCGACGCCGCGCGCGCCTATCTCGGCATGGCGCGGGAGGCCTGAAGCGCAATCCGACCGCCGTGAGACCTGGATCGGAAAGATTGCGCGAAAAATCACAAGACCAGAGCGGCAGAACTGGCCCTGTCAGGGCTGCCGCTCTGGCCGGGCGCGTCAGTCCTTGACGATCAGCTTGCGCGGCGCGTTGGTGAGGCATTCCGGCCCGGTCTCGCCGATCACGATGCTCTCGGTGATCTCGAACCCCCAGTCCTGCATCCACAGCCCGGTCATGAAATGGAAGGTCATGCCGCTTTCCAGCACGGTCCGGTCGCCGGGGCGCAGCGACATGGTGCGCTCGCCCCAGTCGGGCGGATAGGACAGCCCGATGGGATACCCCGCGCGGTTGTCCTTTTCGACGCCGTGCTTCTTCAGGATCCTGAAAAAGGCGTTCGCGATGTCTTCGGCGCGGTTTCCCGCCTTCGCCGCCTCCAGCCCCGCCTCCAGCCCCTCCAGCACCGCCGCCTCGGCGTCGAGGAAGCTCTGCGGCGGCTTGCCGAGAAACACCGTGCGCGACAGCGGGCAGTGATAGCGGCGGCGCACGCCCGCAAGCTCGAAGAACGTGCCTTCGCCGGCTTTCATCGGCGCGTCGTCCCAGGTCAGGTGCGGCGCGGCGGCGGCGGGCCCTGAGGGCAGCAGCGGCACGATGGCGGGATACTCGCCGCCCGCGCCGATGGCGGGGTCATGGCGCAGACCGGCGTCGTAGATCTCGGCGACCAGATCGCACTTGCGCATCCCCGGCTCGATCACCTCGGCGATGCGCGCGTGCATCTTCTCCACCAGTCGGGCGGCGATGCGCATGTAGGCCAGCTCCTGCGGCGACTTCACCGCGCGCCGCCAGTTCACAAGACCGGTGGCGTCGCTGAACCGCGCGTTGGGCAGATGCGCCTGAAGGCTGGCGAAGGCGCGCGCCGAGAACCAGTAGTTGTCCATCTCCACGCCGATGCGCGCGCGGCCCCAGCCGCGATCCGCGATGCGCGCGGCGAGATAGTCCATCGGGTGGCGATCCTGCGCCTGCACATAGTGATCGGGATAGCCGATGATCCCGGCGTCGCCCATGAAGCAGGTGCGCCGCGCGCCGTTGGCGTCCTGACTGCGCCCGAACCACACCGGATCGCCGTCCAGCGCCAGCAAGACGCCCTGGTGGACGTAGAACGACCAGCCGTCATAGCCGGTCAGCCACGCCATGTTGGAGGGATCCGAGCACAGCAGCAGCTCGATCCCCTGCGCCTGCATCGCGGCGCGGGTCGCGGCGATGCGCGCGGCGTATTCGTCGCGCGTGAAGTGCAGCGTCGGTTCCGCCAAGCCCATCGCGCCCCCGCCGAGAACGGCCAGCCCCCGGCCTGATCCCGAGCCACCAGCCTGATCCCGCGTCCTGCGCCCCGTCACTGCGCCGCGCCCCAGCATCTCGCTGATCCTTGGCCACAGCCGCAGGTTGAAACTATTGTTTCATAGCCACAGCTCGATATGTTAATGTGGCGTAATTAAGGCGTGATCTTGACCAGAATCAGCTTAGGGCGCCTTATCGCCGCAGTGGTATGCGTAAGCGTGTCGTCAACGTCGTAGTGCTCGATGAGTGCGTAGTTTTCGTGAAAGCCCACGCGGTTGAGTGGCGTCCGGGCGCAAATCGGGGTGGCGAACGCGTGACGCGGCGCCGCCCCGCACTGGTGCGCCGCGATCACGCGGCGTTCTCATAGGCCGCCTTAAACCTCGTCGGGGAAATGCCGCAGCACGCTGCGAATCGGGTTCGGCGCCGCCTGCCCCAGTCCGCAGATCGAGGCGTCCTCCATGGCGCGGCCGAGTTCCTCCAGCAGCGCGCGATCCCACCTCGGCGCCGTCATCAGCTTGACGGCCTTCTCGCAACCCACGCGGCACGGCGTGCACTGGCCGCAGCTTTCATCCTCGAAGAACTTCAGCAGATTCAGCGCCACGTCCTTCATGCTGTCGCGGTCTGACAGCACCACCACCGCCGCCGAGCCGATGAAGCAGCCGTGCGGTTGCAGCGTGTCGAAGTCGAGCGGGATGTCGTCCATGCTTGCGGGCAGGATGCCGCCCGAGGCCCCGCCCGGCAGATAGGCCTTGAAGGCGTGCCCCTCGGCCATGCCGCCGCAGAAATCGTCGATCAGGCGGCGGATGGTGATCCCCGCCGGCGCCAGCTTGACCCCCGGCTCACGGACGCGGCCCGAGACCGAGAACGCGCGCAAGCCCTTGCGCCCGTTCTCGCCGTGGTCGCCAAAACACCCCGGCCCCTCGGCGGCGATGCGCGTGACCCAGCACAGCGTCTCGACATTGTGCACCAGCGTCGGGCGCCCGAACACGCCTGACTGCGCCACATAGGGCGGGCGATGGCGCGGCAGGCCGCGCTTGCCCTCGATCGATTCGATCATGGCGCTTTCTTCGCCGCAGATATAGGCGCCCGCGCCGCGGCGAAGGTCGATATGGCCCGGCGCGACAAGGCCCTCCGCCTCAAGCCGCGCGATCTCGCGGCGCAGGATCGCCAGCACGGCGGGGTACTCGTCGCGCATGTAGATGAAGCAGCGCTCGGCCGCGATCACCTCGGCGGCGATCAGCATCCCCTCAAGGAACACATGCGGTTCGCGCTCCAGCCACCAGATGTCCTTGAACGTGCCGGGCTCGCCCTCATCACCGTTCACCGCCAGATAGCGCGGGCCTTGCGCCGCGCGCAAAAAGCCCCACTTGCGCCCCGCCGGAAACCCCGCCCCGCCCATGCCGCGCAGACCTGCGGCCTGCACCGCCTCCTGCACCGCGTCGCGGCTGATCTCGCCCGCGCGCAGCGCCTTGAGCGTCGCGTAGCCGCCGGCGGCGACATAGGCGTCGAAGTCCTGAAAGGCGGGCGTCGCCGCGTGGGTCTCACCCGCCGCCACCGCCGCCGCCACCTTTGCGGGCGTGGCGTGGCCGATATGGTTGTGGCCCACCTCCAGCACCGGCGCGGCGTCGCAGCGGCCCATGCACGGCGCGCGCAGCACCCGCACGTCCCCCGGCCCATAGGTCGCGGCGAGGTCGCGCAACAGCGCCTCGCCGCCCGCCAGCGCGCAGGAGATGCTGTCGCACACCCGGATGGTCAGCGCGGGCGGCGCGGCCTCACCCTCGCGCACCACGTCGAAATGGGCGTAGAAGGTCGCGACTTCATAGACCTGCGCCTGCGACAGCCGCATCTCCTCGGCCAGCGCGCACAGATGCGCGGCGCTCAGATGGCCGTGGGCGTCCTGGATCAGGTGCAGGTGCTCGATCAGCAGATCGCGCCGCCGGGGGCGGTCGCCCAGCAGGCGGCGCACCTCGGCCAGCGCCGCGTCGTCGGGCTGACGGCCCTTGGGCTGGGTGCGGCCCTTGCCCTTGCCCGATTTCCATACGCCCGGCTTGTCGTCCAGCGGAGACATTGCGCCACCTCGCTCCAGTTTCTATCCTGTATCCTGCGCCGCCGCGCGCCGTCAGTCCGAGAGAGCGACCCCGTGAAAAGCCTGCTCCGCGCCGCCGCGCTCCTGCCCTGCCTCGCCCTCGCCGCGCCCGCCGCCGACCTGCAACCGGGCGACGAGGAGATACCGCTCAGCGAGTGGCGCGAGATGACCGAGGGTCGCACCGTGTGGTATTCGCTGAACGGCGTCCACTGGGGCAAGGAGTATTTTCACCCCGGCGGCGCCAGCGCGACCTTCGTCGGCGCCGAGGGGATGTGCGCCACCGCGCCTTGGGCCTATGCGGATGGCCTGTATTGCTTTTCCTATACGGGGATGGACTGTTTTCGCCACGTCCGCCGCGACGGCCAGCTTTTCGCCCTGCCGCTGTCGGACGGCGCGGCGCAGCAGATCGAACGGATCACCGACGGCCCGCTATCGTGCGAGCCGCCGCTGTCGAGCTAAGCCGCGCCGAAGACCGCCGTCACGGATGCACGATCATCCGCTTGTAGAGCCGCCATGTGGCGTGGCCCAGCACCGGCATCACCACGATCAGCCCCAGGAAGAACGGCGCCCACGACACCGCCAGCGCCACCGCCACGAACAGGCCCCACCCCGCCAGCGGCACAAGATTCTTGGCCACCGCCGACACCGACAGCGCCACGGCGGTCACCGGATCGACGTTTTTCTCCAGCATGTAGGGAAACGACACCACCGTGATCGAGAACACCACGAAGGCGAAGGCGGCGCCGACCGCGTTGCCGACCAGCAGGAAGCTGAAGCCGCGCGTGGTGGTGAACAGATCGGCCAGCAGCGCGTTTATCGGCAGCGGCGACAGGCCGTAGAACAGCGCATAGATCATCAGCGCCATCCGCAGCCAGACGAACAGCGCGAACAGCAGGATGAAGCCGAGAAAGAAGATATTCACGTTGGTCGTGGCGCGCTGGATGCTGAACAGGTCGCTCACGCCCACGCTGCGGCCCGCGTCGCGGCGGCGGCTGCCCTCGTAAAGCCCCATCGCGGCGAACGGCCCGATCAGCGCGAACCCCGCCAGCATCGGGAAGATCAGCACCACCATGTCGGCGCGCAGCGCCAGCCACAGCATCGCCATGCCGCCCAGCGCGAAGAAGGCGCCGATGGTCATGCCGAACGCGGGCATGGCGCGGAAATCGTCGGCGCCTTCGCGCAGCGCCATGGTGATGTCGTCAACCGTGATGCGCCTGATCTCCGAGGCGGGCGCGCGCGCGCCGCCTGCGCCGGACGCCGTCCCGCCTGTGTTCGCCTCCACACCCGCCATCGTCGTCTCCCCGCTTGTCTTGTCGCGACAGGATAACGGATAGGCGCGCGCCGCGCCATGCGCGTGACGCGCGCCCTTCGCCGCGCGCTCTGCGACGAATTGCGCCCCCGAGCGCACGGGGTTAGCGTCATGGCCATGAAACGCCGCATCATCTTCGCGCTGTGCCTGGTCGCGGCGACCGCGTCGGCGCAGGAGACGCCGCAGGAAGAACCGCGGGAAGCGCCATTGGGGGCGGCCGACTGGCGCGCCTACGCCGAGGGCTGGACGCTGCATTTCGAGGACAGCGGCGCGGCTTTCGGCGCCGAGACCTATCTGCCCGGCGACGCGGTGATCTGGAAACCCGAGGGCGGCGCCTGTTCGCACGGCTACTGGACCGAGGCGCAGGGGCGCATCTGCTTTCTGTATCAGGACGGCGTGGCCTGCTGGCGGATGTTTCGCGACGGCGACGGCGTGCTGGCGCGGCCCGCCGACGGCGGCGGGCCGTCGTTGCGCGTCGCCCGGCGCGACCGCGCGCCGCTGATGTGCCCTGAGACGCCCGCCGTGTGAACCCGCCGTGTGAACCGGGGTCTGTCGGGCGGCGATGGTTGGTCGGCGGCGCGTGGTCGGCGGCGGCTCAGAGCAGCTCGAACCCGTCGTCGCGCGCGCACGGGCGCAGCCCGGCCAGCCCGTCCGCCAGCCTGCGCACCTTGATCAGACGCCGCGCCGCCGCCGCGTCGATGGCGCCCAGGCCGTCGGCGGCCCGCGCCAGCGCGCCGATATAATCCGCCAGCCCGTCGATGTGCTGGATCAGCCGGTCAAGCTCCTGCAAGCCGCGCAGCTCCGCCAGATCGCGCGGGTTGGAGGTGGTGATGAGCGACCCCACCGCCGTCTCCACCGCCGTCGCCGCCGAACACAGCGCGCGCAGTTCGCGCGAGGCGTTGTTCAGCAGCTCCGCCACCGGCACATGCTCGGGGCCGCCGCGGTCGCGCGGGTCGGAAAGGATGCTCATCGCGCCAGCCTCCATCAGAACAGTTCGACCTCGCCCACCGGCGCGCGGGGCGCGGGCGGCGGCGGGGGCGGCGGCGGCGCGTCGGCCTGCAGCATGATCTGCCGCGCGCGGCCCGAGGCGGGCCAGTATTCGATCCGCCGCCCCTGAGCGCCGCCCACGCTGCCGCCCAGATAGGCGATGCCCTCATCGCGCAGGAATTTTTCGGCGAAGGCCACGTTGCGCGCGCCCACCGCGTAGCGGCCCGACATGAAGGCGCAGCCGCCGAACAGCTTGGCCTCCAGCCGGTCGCGGCGCGCGCCCTGTTTCAGCAGGCCGTTGACCAGCAGCTCCATCAGATGCACGCCATAGCGCTCCGCCTCGCCGCGCTTCGCCGCCTCGCCGCCGTCGGGCAGCAGAAAGTGGTTCATGCCGCCGACGCCCGCCTGCGGGTCGCGGATGCAGGCCGCGACGCAGGAGCCGAGCACGGTGGTCAGCACCATTTCGGGGTCGCGCGAGACGACCCATTCACCCTGGATCACCGTGATCCGCTGGCTGAGCGCGGCGGGCTGCATCAGTCCAGCGAGCCGACGATGGCCTCGATGCACGCCTTCATCTTGGGCGCGTCCACGGGCTTTTCCAGATAGTTGTTCATGCGAAACGCCTTGCCGCGCTCGATCAGCGTGGCGTCGCTGCGCCCGGTCACCAGGATGAAGCCGACCTGCGCGGTCGGCTCGTAGCCGCGCAGCTTCTCCAGCAGTTGCAGACCGTCGAGCTTGGGCATGTTCATGTCGGAGATCACCAGATGGCGCGGTTTTTTCGTCAGCCCGTGCAGGGCCTCCTCGCCGTTCTTGTAGATCTCGATGTTGCGCAGGCCGATCTCCTCAAGCGCCGCGACCAGCAGGCCGCGGCTCACCGAGGTGTCATCGACGACGGCGACCTCGAGCATTTCCTTCAGCGCCATCAGATCGCCTCCCTGACTGAAATTTCCGGTGTGAAGATCGCATCGGCGATGGCGCCGAGCGGTGTGGCGTGGTCCACGGCGCCGATCTCCAGCGCCGCGCGGGGCATCCCATAGACGGTGCTGCTGTCGCGGTCCTGCGCGATGGTGCGCCCGCCCGCCGCGCGGATTGCGCGCAAACCCTCGGCGCCGTCGCGCCCCATCCCGGTCAGCAGCGCCGCCACCACATGCGGAACGCCCGCCCGCGCGATCGAGGCGAAGGCGACATCGACCGAGGGGCGATGGCGGTTGACCGGCTCGGTGGGCGTCAGCCGCACGCGCCGCGCAGGGCTCCACTGCACCTCCAGATGCGCCGGACCGCCGGGGGCGACATAGACGCAGCCCCGCTCCAGCGGCGCGCCGTCCCAGGCCTCGCGCACCGTCGGCGCGCACAGGCTGTCGAGCCGCGCGGCGAAGCTGGCGGTGAACAGCGCGGGCATATGCTGCACCACCACCGTCGGCGGCGTGTCGGCGGGAAAGCGCGACAGCACGCGGACCAGCGCCTCGACGCCGCCGGTGGAGGCGCCGATGGCGATCAGGCTGACGCCCTGGGCGCCGCGCGCCAGCTGCGAAGGCGACGCCCCCGGCGAAGGCGCGGGCCGGGCGGGATGCGCGCGCCGCGCCGCGCCTGCGCGCCGCACCCGTTCACGCAGCGCGGAATAGCTCTCGGCCGGGCCGTTGCGCGCGTCCGCCACCAGAACCGGCGCGCCGCCCTCCGCCGCCGCGCGCTCCAGCAGCGCCCGGCCCCCGGGGTCGGCGGCGCTGGCGTAGAGCAGCACCACATCCGGCGCCAGCGCCGCGATCAGGTCCACGGCCTCGACGGCGGAGGCGCAGCGCGCCAGCACCTCGATCGCCGGATCGGCGCCGATGGCCGCCGCAGTGGCGCCGCCCGCCGCCGGGCCGTCCGCCACGAACAGGACGCGGACCGGGCGCTTCATCACGCCGCCCCGCTGCGGGTGTAGGCGGTCACGCCGTCGCTGAGCAGCAGCGCCGCCGCAGGCCCGCCGATCCGCTCGGAATGGCCGATGCACAGGCGGCCGCCCGGCGCCAGCAGCGCGGCGATGCGCGACCAGATCATGCATTGCGTCGGTTCGTCGAAATAGATCGCCACGTTGCGGCAGAACACCACGTCGAAGCGGCCCTTCA
>Ga0210015_1004910_pt1 | contig 11097 bp, 17 predicted proteins | sample CryGeymeta201522_FD_185471 | JGI IMG/M metagenome (GOLD analysis project Ga0210015, IMG submission 185471) | Groundwater microbial communities from Crystal Geyser aquifers in Utah, USA - Crystal Geyser metaG 2015-22 (SPAdes) (version 2) | ecosystem: Environmental > Aquatic > Deep subsurface >...
ACATTAAACCAAACAGCCCCTTTTTTCTCTTTTCTTTGAGTTTCTTTAATTCCTTTTTGGAAGTTTTTTTCTTCAGCAGAAAAAGAGTTCTGGAAATTAATTAAAAATAATATTAACCCAACCCACAAACATTTCCGCAATAAACAATTTTGTTTTTCTGTTAACATTTTTCTCCTTTTTAACATTTTATTTCTTTGAGTAATATTTCTTTACACTTTTTTTGTCCCGGCTTTAAGTTGTGGTTACAAATTGACACTCCAGAGCCTCCTCTTTTTCATTCTCTATTTTAACAGAATCGTAGGCAAAAGTTCACTCCGCCATCTTTCTCTTTTCTTCTGCCACTCTATTCTCTTAATTTTTTGAAGTTTGATCCTATTAGTATCTACTACTGGTTAGATTTCAAACCCTTGGCAATAGCTTCAGCTTGTTGCTTCATCTTTATTTCGTTGTATGCTTCTATTTGCTGCGCAACATCTCTCCTAAAGTCAGCGGGGTGACTTATCCCCACAAAAGCAACTTTTTCACCTGCTGTTGTAACCGTGATAGTTCCATAACCAAACATTCTGCCAAAAATTCCCTGAACGGCGCTGATATTACTCACCTTGTCGAGCATTGTGTCTATTGAGGAGTGACGGATAAGCCCAGTTTTCCCTATCACCCGCCGATCGGTAACGCCAATTTCTGTCGTAAACATACGAATTAGCGCCAGGATCGGAGGGATAAAGAAGAGCCACCACAAAAAAACAGTAGTTACTACGAAATCCATCCAGTGCACTTTGGCAATTGCCATTACCTTCTCACTTGACAGAAGACTTTCTTCAATATAGCCCATAATATACCTCCCTTTTTATCATTTCTACTTCCCATCACTTCTCTATTAACCCTTTAATCTCAACTTCAATTTGATTGAAAAAGACCTCGTAAAATTCTTTATCATCAATAGTTTTTTCTGTTTGTGCCGACGTTACCTGTGTAGAACCGGGTATCGGAATAAGAAAGAGCGTTTTCCTTGTGGTGTGCACCTGCTTGTTGGTTTGCGTTGCATTGAGATAAACCTGGGTTTTGCTATTTTCTGTTTGTTGAAGATTTGCTTGAATTGCAAGAGTTACCAAAAGAGAGCCTTTATCGAAACTTTTTACCGCTATTATTCTTTTTGATTGTACGTCTTCACTGCTAATCGTATAGTTGTTTTTCAAAAAGATTTGTTTCAGGGCTGTCCAACAGGTATCGATTTCTGCATCATAGGTTCTTACATTAAAACTTGGCTTGCTAATAAGGGCTTCTTTGGTTGGTGAAAAAGTGGCGCATCCTGCCCCAATAGCTACAATGCCAAGGGCAGCTCCTATCCAAGTTAACTTGCTTATTTTTTTCACTCTGCCTCTTTTATTACAAAGTTCTTCTTCTTTGATATTTTTTTAAGATATCTTTTATTTATAAGCACCATCTCCTTGACTAAAAAGCAACAGCAAGAATTAACTCATTCACTTCTCCACCAAAAGCTTTAATGCCTCCCTCACCATTGCTTTCAGGGCTGGCTTATTCTTTTTTAAAATAAAAACCCAAGGCCATTTTTATAACCTTGGGTTAAACTGGTTTTTAAGAAACTACTATTTAAATTAAGACTACATTGGTTAGCTCTCTCTCTCTCTCTCTGAACTGCCAGATGATTTCATCATATAAAAGGTAAATATTCACCAAACCACGTCATTGTCTGTAGTGGCAAAACTTGCTTTGCCGCCGAGTAGTGCGAGGTCTTGTTGCCTCGCCAATTAAAAAGCATAGGAATTTTCTTTTTAGCGAACCTGAAAGGTTCGCACTACGTAGAACACGGGGTTTACTGAGCTTTTACTATAAAAGTGTATCACAAATCAAAAATAAAAGTCAAATTTCCAAATTTGAGCGCTACCAAATTGTTTCTATAACTTTAGATTTTGTTATTTCCTTGTCGGCAGTAACCAATCTCACATCTTCATTTAGTAAATCCCGATATATTATAGCGGTCCCACAAATCAGAGCGTCGTGGATATCCAATTTTTCTGGTGCAGCCTCTACAACAGTTAAATCGAGAGGATGAATAGTAAACCGAGTATCTTTTTTTATCCCCTGAATAACTACATTAAGCCCTAATTTAGTTCTTCTCTTTGCAAACAAAAACTTTATTTCTGCTAGAACTAATAGAGGAACTATAATCTCTGCTCTTAAATCATCGAACACTTTAGAAGCCTTTTTTCCTAACCGAGAGCTATTAGTCAAAAACCAGATTAGAGCGTGTGTGTCTAAAACATAAATCATAATTTTCTTCTTAAATTTTTAACTCTGCCTCTTTTATTTCTTGAAAGGAAAAATCTCCTTCTTTGCTCCAAATACCGCGAAGTTGACTAAAACTTCCTTTTCTCTCTATTTTTTTTTCTTTACAAAGTTCAGATTTCAGAACTTTCAATTCTGCCTCTAAACTCCCAATTTTTATTGTAACCGTATCAGACATTTCACTCCTTCATTTTATTTTTTAGGATTGTAAAGAGTATATCAGGACTAAAAATAAAAGTCAAATTTCCTCCATACTTCTTGAAGAAATAGTAAATCTGCTTATTAATCTTCTTTAATTCTTGCTTGTTAATCCTTTCAGACAGCGTTTATCCCTCACCTGATTCTGATACCAGTATCCAGTATTTCTTTTATGAATAAGTCCTTAGTGTTGAAATCCTCAGTTTTCAATGGGTGAAACTCAATAAGATTGTTATAACCTCTGGTCAGGGGGAGCAGTTTCTCAACATCATAGAATCTTATCCCGCAGAAGTTATCGGAGACAAGCAAGATGTCAATATCGCTCCATTCATTGGGGTTGCCTCGGGCATAAGAACCAAATAAATAGGCTACTTTGATAGAAATTCCTTTCTCTCCCAATGTCTTTACAAGAGTTTTAATTTCTCTAATTACTTTATCTTTTTTAGAAGCCACCGGTAAATCTCCTTTATCCTGCGAAAATGTTCCTCGGTAAATTTTTTATTGCAGAGTTTATAAAAAGTAAGTGGGCTATAAAGAGACACCAGTCATATTTCCCTTCCTCAAACAAGATTTCAGATACCTCTAAATCGTGTGCTGCTGCTTTTAACCAGTATTCAATTTCGTCTTCATATTTCATAACTTTCCTGAAAAATTAATCCAGCCCAAAGGATTTTTGTCCGCAATTTCCTTTACGATTTTTTCAATTTTTACTTTCTTCATTTATTACCTTTTGAGATTCTAATCCATATTGCCAAAAACTTTCTACTAATTCAAATGCATAGGAATTTCCTTTTAAAACACTTACCACGAAAGCACGAAGACACGAAATAATAATAACCACGAATTTCTCGAATTTCACGAATTAAAACTTTTGACAGGATTAACATGATTAAAATCAGGATTATAAAAATAAAATCCTGACAAATCTCCGGTCAGAGAATCTTTATTATTGTTTTTTGAATTCGATTAATTCGCGTAATTCGTGGTTGCTATTTTAGTTTTTCTTGGTGCTCTTTGAGTCTTGGTGGCTTTGTGGTTAAGTTCTTTTGTCTATGTAGTTATATTTCGCGTCCCCCGGCAATCAGGAAATCTTTGGCAAGACCAAAATTCTCCGAATTTACCGGTTCTCTTAATCATATGTGCGTTACAGATTGGACATAGTGGAGAATCTTCAACTTTCGGATTAATCAAGGGCACAGAATTATCTTTATCAATTTCTCTCATTTTTACACGATAAACGCACCAGGCACAACAAGTACATCCATTTTCAAATGCTTTTGGTTTTCCGGCTAAACACTTATTCCCCACCTTGCAATATTCACAATGCTCACATGTTTGCGGATAAATTTCATCGGAATCCAATATCCCGACAACATCAGATAGAAATTCTAAGAATGCATTACTATCCTTTCTAACTTCATGCCATATCAGATTGCCTTTAAATGCCTGTTGAGTTTCATTTACCTGCTCCAGCGCAATCGGCTCAAAATAAAGAAGACCTAATTTGGTGATTGGAGATAAAGAAGGATATCCTTCTGTAGCATTTTCCAAGGCATATGCATAAGATTCTAATTGCCGGCCATACATTTTTGTTTTAGTTTCCGAGGGACTGGCGGTTTTACAATCTATCACTCCAAAACTGCCATCATTGAATTTGACCACTAAATCAAGACGTCCGCTAATATAACAAGTATTGGATGAATTGCTAAACTTAATAGGCATTGATTGCACCCGTTTTTCGCCATACTCTACAGTCCCCGGCGGTAAATCTTTGCAGAAATCTTCTGTCCTTTTCATCTCATAAAATACCTTTTGCCTGCCTGCGATAGCGCTAAAGATACCGGGCATAGGCATTGATGGTTGAGGGATTTTATATTTTACTTTTAAACTAAAACAATATTTACACCCTTCAAACAAATAGGTTAAATCTGACGGTGATAATTTGTAATTCATATTTACTTCCAAAAATCGCTCCAAAAATTCACTAAATTCATCTTGTCTCCTCCTTTTTCTCTTTTAAATAGCTTCGGGCGGTTTGTAATCTTCGGGTGAACGTGCCTTTTTTAAACTCGGCAGTCCATCCCCTGGTAACGACCCAGCCTCCATAGCGAAGCAGGTTGTTACGCCAGGTTCGATACCATCTCCTCCATCCTTTTTTGATATTATACAAAAAGAAAATTAAAGCGGGGAAAGAAAAGATGTTTAAACCTAAGATAAAGAGATACTTAAACTGATAAAACTTACCCATAATTTTTCTTATACAAGTTTGCATCTTTTCGGCAGTCATAGGTTCATCGGGCTCAAACAGAGGAAAGTTGCCATCGTAGTATTCCCAGCCTACGTCCCGGGTCGGGTAAATCCTTTTTTGTTTTTGGAGCCGGTGCCTTAATTCTGTCCCCGGCAGAGGAACCGGCAGCAAAACCTGTATTGTATCAATTTTAGCTTTTTTGATGAAGTTCTTAAAACGCTTGATGCGTTCCCTGGCCGATATTTTAAAATTCACACTTTCTTTTAAAGGGTAACCGAAGATAAACATCCCGTGCACCAAGAATCCAAAGTTATGGAACGTCCTTGCAAGAGATACCATATTTTCAGGTTTTATATGCTTTCTCATAACTTCTAATTCTTCTTCAATAGGTGATTCAAAGCCGATGGCAACCATATTAATGCCGGCTTGGCGCATCGCAGAAAGCAGTTCGGGGTCTTGCGCTTTATCCAGTCTTATCTGAACGCTTAGATCCAGCTTTCTGCCCACGTTCTTTTGATAGTCCCTGAGCATATTGCAGAACCTTATTGTCTCATCCCGCTGTTGTCCAAAAAGGTCATCAACAATAAAAAAGTGTCGGGCATCCCTGGTTTCCAGAAGAGAGCTGATGCATTCGAGAAGTCGCTTGGGGGTAGCATATCTGGGTTTGCCTTTAACCGTGCAGAATTCACAATCCATACCGCAACCGCGTATTCTTTCAACAGGATAAAGTTTAATCCTGGCGTAACGCACTAAGGAGAAATCCGGTAAGGGAAACCGGTCAAAATCCGTCGGGGGCTCCCTTTTCGGAGTGCAGATAACCTTACCATTGTTGCGATAAGCGATGCCTTTCACTTCGCTGATATTTTCTTTGCCCTCTATAGCCCGGAGAAGCTCTTTAATGGTTTCTTCACCTTCGCCAATAACCACGTAGTCAATATCGGAAGACAATGCTTCGGCAATGTTATCTTCAACGAAATGTTGTCCACCGGCAATAGTTATCATCCCCTTATTTTTATAAAAGCGGGCTATTTCGTAGAGTCGGGGTATGGTGCTGGTTAATCCGCCATAGAATCCGACAACATCCGCGGGTCTTACCCGCTGTAAAAATTTATGGTCGGCTCCGATAGAATCGCTTCTGGGTCCGTAGCGGCGAAGATTATTCTCGTCAATCACCTCCACGTCCCATCCTTCCATTTCATTCACTACGCTGGCGATACATACCGGTCCCAGAGCGGTAGTCCCCTTAGCCACGCGGGAATAAATGTTAAATACCGGATAGGCCGGAATAATAATTCTCAACCGGTATCTTTTTTTAGATACATCAAACATAATCAATACCCCCTTATTTTCCCATAACGTAAATATTCAGTGAACGGTGTATGAAAGTAATGTAGCGGTGGCATTTGCTGTCAGCATTGCATAGAAGTTAATCTTTCCGCATATTGCTACTAAAGATAGTGCATAGTAGAGTAGCGCAATTTATGCCACTTTTTGGTGCGATAAATCGCACCGCTACAAACAGATTTTCAGTCTATCTCGATTACCTTGTTTCTGGATGCAAGCCCTTTAAGAATCCTGATGGACGATTTAGGCTTAGAAAAATATTTCGCCAGGATTTCAACCAGCCTTTTATTCGCCTTTCCTTCTCTGGCAGCAGCATCAACCTTGACCCTTAAAGACCCTGTTTCGTTCTTCTCCACCTTTACCTTTTTGGAATTAGGGATAACCTTAACCTGAATTTTCATATTTCTATATCCTCTTCTTCGTTCGGCTCAAGCCCTTTCGCCATCAGGTATCCCCTGGCTCTTTCCGCGAGTTTATAGCCGGAGACAAGCTCCCAGAAAGATTCACTATGGTCAGGCCGGATTAGATGCGCCATCTCGTGGACAATGACATAATCTCTCACCCATTGGGGCATCGAAGCCAGACGATAGGAAATGCGAATGTTTCCTTTTCGGCAGCTGCAACTCCCGAATATTCTATCTTGATTAGTCGCATATTCTATAGAGCCGATTTTAATTTTTCCTCCAAAATATTTTCCATTTAATTTCTGCGCCACCTCATTAAGATTTTCCTTAGTTTTCAGTTCCTTTTTAAGTTTTTGTTTTTCAAATCGCCTTTTGAAATTATTAATAACCTTGGTTAATTTCTCATCGGATATAGCCGCCGGCGCATAGATATGCATGATGCCATCAATAAACCGGGCGCTAATTGTTCTTCTCCGCCTATAACTGCGAATAATCTTTGTTTCCATGTTGTAACTTCTCAATATAAGTTAGGCAAAGCTTCGCTTTACAGCTACCAACCAGTTGATATTGTAGCCGCAGAGCGTTAGCTCTGCTAAACTTCGCTTTGCAGCTACCAACCAGTTGATATTGTAGCCGCCCGCCCAATCTTCACTGGCGGACTAAACTTTGAAATTCCGGACAATAAATTAGAATATATTTCCTTAAGAATTTTTTTGGCCAGTTCATTTCGTATGAGAATTTACCAAATAGTGGGATAAACCTTCTGAATGTCAGGGTCTTTAGTAATAATTGGCAGGTTGTTAAAAAACTGAGCGGTGACAACTATGATTTTATCGTGGCTTTTTAATTTTACACTTGGAAGAGGCGATAAATAATCCTTATACAGATTTATTATGTCTAAATCTAAATTTTTGATTTCGTGGTGAGGAATCTGATCTATCCACTGAAAGAAATCCCCTATATTATAAATTATCCGCTTTTTATTAAGGACATCTATTGCTTCAATTAAAACAATAGCCGGCACGATTATGTTAATCTCGCCGGCTTCCGCTTTTTCTATGATTACTTTTGCTTTAGAGCCTATTTGTGCATCGGCTGAAACATACCAGAGTAAAGGATGGGTATCTGTTACATATTGTTTCATAAAGACAATTAAAATTCATAAGAGGGGTTAAAATTCTCTCTCTGGGAAAAGAGATTTTTTGGCTTCTTCTATTTCTTCTTCTTCAATTTTTAATCCTTTAAAAAGTCCCCACCCTTTAAGTTTTTTCTTTGGTTTTGTAAATACAGGTATGAATAATGTCACAAATTTTTCATCAATGATAAATGGATTAAAATCCGGGGGGGAAGTAAAATCTTCTCCAAAAAAGAAATCCAATCCTTTAGAAGTTACCGATTCTTGTTCAATCTGGTTAGCCAACGAAACTGTGGACATAATTTTTACCTCCTATTTTATTCTCTCCCATTTTTGGGAGTCAAGATGCATATCAATTGCAGGCTTATTGTTGCGTATTGCTTTTTGCACTTTTCCTTTAAATGTGAATTGGTCTGATAAGCCATTGCTTTCAATGTATGCTCCAGAACAGATTATTTCTCCCATTTCTTTATTACCAAGTATCTCTGATGGATGGAATGGAATACCGAGTTTCATCTCTTTTGCATAAGTATCGTATAGAGCCCAAATATCCTTTTCCAGAACTGCGTTAGGTTCTTCAATTTCAAGTCCTAAATCTTTTGCTTCATCCCTGGTTATAGGATAACCGTGAATACAAATATCACTAGTTACTGCATTGACAATTTTCTTAATCCTTTCTTCATTTTCTATATGAATTTTTAATAACTTTTCGGCAATTTGCTTAGCCATTCGGATTGCTCGATAAGCATTTCCCAAAGATAAAGGATGAATTTTTTCTCCTAACTGCTTATAGATTTCGACCATTTGTTCGTCTTTCACGCCGGCTTTCTCCTTAGCTAAGAGGAAATAGGAATTAATATCTTCTACGCTGATTTCCAATTTCCGCTGAGGATTTTGAGGGTCAATAGGGTTAAAAGGATGCGTTGTTGAAGGGTCAATCGGACTTAACTCCCCTAATTTCCCCATTAAAATTCTGTTTGCCCCTAAGGCAATTAAGGTTCCGGCAGAATGAGCTCTATAGGGAATAATTACCTCAAAATCCTGAGCATAACTTCTAATAAGTTTTACTATTCTCAAAGGAGCTACCATATCGCCACCTCTGGTATAGAGAAATAAACTAATTTTTTGAAGGCGACCCAGATTTTCTAAATGGCGATTAAGAAGAGGGATTACGTCATCCGCAATCTTTGTGCTAAAAGGTTGTCGGTCACCGGTGATATAAATAATTAAACGGGACCTTCTGCTTTCTTCAATCGCTTTAATCAAGCTTTCTTTATTCATAAATTTTGCTCAAGTATACTAAAGTATAAGCATAGTAAACTCTGCCACTACAGATTATTCGGTTGTTGTAGTGGTCGAGCTTGCTCGACTTTGTTTATTTATATTTTTTTAATCTCTCCTATTATTTTACCAGGAAACCTGTAATTTGTCAATTTAATCTATGACCTTTAGTAATTCTTCTCCATGTTTTTCATAACAGCCTTTACAGAAGGCTCTCCTCCGAAAATCTGGAAAGTGAATCCTTCCACTTAATTCTAGTGAATAATAAAAGTCACTGGTATCAATTAAACATCCACAATTCTGACATTGGTGCTCAACTCTCGCTCTTGTTTTCTTTAAGATTTTCAGGCTATCATATTTGCTCATTTTACTAATTCCTCTTTTATTTTCTTATTATATATTTCAATACCTCAGACGGATAAACAATTTTAATCTCATTTAAATCAGGAGATTTTCTTTGAATATCCTCGTCAACAGTTATAAAAAAGTCTGCTTTGCCCTCAATAGCAGTGGCAATATGAACTGCATCATCATGTTTAAAACTGCGATTTATAAGTTCTTTAACCTTTTCTGTCATTTCTTTTCCCGCAAGCCTCATAACTCCTAAACGAGCCCACTTAGGACTATCTAGACGATTATATGCTGTAGGCAATCTCGCATCTGAATTTTTGTCAACAAATGCCATGATTCTCTCTTTTTCTCTTTCCATATTCTTATCTAAAAGTGGCATAAGTTCAGCCTCAACTGCATCAGAAGAAGCAATCTGTACCCTCCCCTCTCTTCGCAAATTTAAAATTTCTTGGATGTCTCTTTGCTGATTTACTATTTTTTCATCCTTTAAATTATCAAATTTCCTGAGCCAAACACAGTTATCAAAATACAAAATCACTTTACAACTCCCCCTTAAATGCCTTGTCTAAAATGGATTTTTTAAGCTCTTCTATTTCTTTTTGGATTTGGGATTGGAGTTCCTTTAAAGCATTTACCTTGGATTGAAGTGAGTCCAAATATTTCACAATGCGGTGTTTTGCTTCGATTACGGCAATAGGGAAAGCTCTTTTGTAAAGTAAAAGATAGCCAGCAAATTTCTTCTCCCCTCTTTTCGCTTCATTTCCTTCAACTGTCACTTTCCCTTTTTTAAAATAGAATTCCCTTTTGATATCTTCTTCTTCCCAGTTGGAAGTGTGAAGTTGGGGGTCAATAATCTTCACTCTTGTATCGGATTCACTTAAACCCTTATATTTAAATTTCTCTTCTGGTGGTATATACTTTTTCTCTTCCATTATTTTATCAATCCCTCAAAGAAAAGAATAGCCCGTGCCGAGTGAAACATAACCATATAAGAAGCAAGAACTGAGGAATTGAGGGAGTCTGTTTTAAATGTTTTTTCGGCTTCCTCCAACCATCTTTCTGCTTTTTTAATAGAACGCAAGGATTTATCTTTTGAAGGAGGGATTTTTCTCAATAGGCCTTTTTCTATACACTCTTTATATTTGAATGCCATCTTTATCACCGTACAAAATTATTGAGCCAAAAACAAGTGAATGGTAAAACATTGCGTCTTCTTTTTTTATTTTTTCTATCTTCTGGTCAGTTAAAAATAAAACTTTTACATTTTCTATCTTCTGGTCTAACTCTGAAGTTAAAGATGCTAATTCTTCTTCTCCGGTATTCCCAACTTTTACCCACAAATCTACATCCGAATCTTCGGCATTTTCTCCTTTAGCGCAACTTCCATATAAACCCACCGACTCAATAAAGGGATATTTTTTGAATATCTTAATTTCGATATTTTTTATATTAAGTAAAATTCTTATTCCTTTTGCTAATGGAGAATTGACTACAGAAAATTTGCTATGCACTTTTTTAAGAATTCTCTCTTTTACCAAGATGTTAAAATATTTGGAAATAAGGCCTTTGCTTAATCTAAGTTGATTGGCAATATTATTAACACTGATTCTGTCAGTTTTAAAAATGATTTCCTGTAGAATTTTTATCCTTTCTTTAGTTGAGAATATGTTTTTCATTTTTTGCTCTATGAATGAATAGTTTAGAACTTAACCACAAAGCCACCAAGACTCAAAGAGCACCAAGAAAAACTAAAATAGCAACCACGAATTACGCGAATTAATCGAATTCAAAAAACAATAATAAAGATTCTCTGACCGGAGATTTGTCAG
>Ga0210015_1004913_pt1 | contig 11091 bp, 10 predicted proteins | sample CryGeymeta201522_FD_185471 | JGI IMG/M metagenome (GOLD analysis project Ga0210015, IMG submission 185471) | Groundwater microbial communities from Crystal Geyser aquifers in Utah, USA - Crystal Geyser metaG 2015-22 (SPAdes) (version 2) | ecosystem: Environmental > Aquatic > Deep subsurface >...
TCTATTCAGAAGTTTCTTTGTTTCTTCATCCAAATCGGATTCAAACTGCGAAAATGCTGCCATTTCGCGATATTGGGCGAGATCTAGTTTTAACCTCCCCGCTACTTGTTTCATTGCTTTCGTTTGGGCGTTTCCTCCGACACGCGAAACTGAAATACCTATATTTATTGCAGGGCGAATACCTGCGTTAAAGAGGTCTGTCTCCAGGAAAATCTGCCCATCGGTAATGGAGATGACGTTTGTTGGAATATAGGCGGACACGTCTCCTTCGAGAGTTTCAATGACGGGAAGAGCTGTAATTGAGCCACCACCAGCTGAATCCTCTAGTCTGCATGCTCGCTCAAGCAATCGTGAATGAAGATAAAAAATATCCCCAGGATACGCTTCTCGACCTGCGGGCCTGCGAAGAATGAGAGACACCTGGCGATATGCCCATGCATGTTTTGAAAGATCATCATAAACCACCAAAACATCTTTTCCTTGTGCCATAAAAAATTCAGCAATTGCACTTGCTGTGTAGGGGGCAAGATACTGCAATGCGGCTGGATCAGAAGATGATGCACTCACGATAATGGAATAGTCGAGAGCTCCTTGTTTACGCAGTAATTCGGAGACAAGAGCTATTTTGGAATTTTTTTGACCTATTCCACAATAGATACAAATAACTCCTTGTCCTTTCTGATTGATAATAGTGTCGATTGCAAGTGTGGATTTACCCGTTCCTCTGTCACCGATGATAAGTTCTCGTTGTCCGCGACCGATAGGAAACAAAGCATCGATTGATTTAATACCTGTTTGGAGAGGAACATTAACTGGTTTCCGATACACAACGGATGGAGCAACTTTTTCAACCGGATTCCATGCATCTGCAGGAATTGCATCTCCCGTATCCAACGGTTGGCCTAAGGGATCAACTGTTCTCCCAATCATTTTTTCACTGACGGGTACTGAAAGCGTGTATTTTAATGCCTTTACTTGTTCTCCTGATTTGATAGTTAAGTAGTCACCAAGCACGATTATACCGACTGAGTCCTCTAACATGTCGATGATATATCCTTTTACGCCACTTGCAAATTCCACGACTTCTCCATATCCTGCTTTATCCAAACCTTGAACCATTGCAACACCGTCACGAATCTCTTGAACAATCCCGACCTCGGCCGTTTTGTAGTCAATTTTGCTGTTTCTAATTTCCTTCTCTATTTGTTCTAAATAGTGGTCAATTGCTTTCATAGAGTTGTTTTTTTAATATGTGTAACGCGTTGCGAATGGACAAATCAATCAACTGGGAACCTGCTTGAATGATGAACCCACCAATGATGGTGGAATCAATTTTATTTTCAATCCTCCCACTTTGAAATTGAGGAAATCTTTGGACTATTTTTTGTATATCCTCATCAGGCAACTGATATGCCGAATAAATCGTGACCAATTCCTTTTGAGCTACAAGCTCTTCAGAGAAAGCTTTTTTGAGTCGTTCTTTTACCTGTGGGTCAAGACGCATACTATTACTTTTTTTCTAAATTGCTAAGTACTTTTGCGCTCACTTGCTTCTGCATGTCTTCCGTAAGGAAGTCCTTTAACGCGTGTTCAACAGTCATAACACTGACCTTTGCAAGTGTTTCTTTGTATTGTTTCTCCATTTGGTGTCGCTCTTCCTCAATTTGTTTACTTGCTTTTTTTACAATTTCAGCAGACTCTTCATGTGCTTTTTTTATAAGCGAGGCTTTTTCAAGTTCTGCAGCATGACCAACCGCCTTAAGACTCTCTTCAGTCTTTTTATGAATTTCATCCTTTGCGGTCTTTTCTGCAAGCAACAATGTCTCTTTCTGTTTTGCGACTTCCTCAAGCATCTTTTTTCTTTCAGCGTCTTTCTTCTTTTCCCCTTGCATTACAGCCACAAAGGGACCTGCAATAAACTTCTTATAGATGAAAAAGAAGAGCCCAAAATTGATAAGTTGAGCCACTAATAATTTTATATCTATTCCAAGATTTTCCATAATTTTTTTCTTTTCCTCAAATTAAGTAAATTTGAGAATAAGCGCAACAACAAGTGCGTAGATGGCGATGGCTTCTGCGAATGCCAAACCAAGAATCATTGCTGTTCTAATAGATGATTCTGCTTCAGGATTTCGACCAAGTGCCTCGACGGCCTTTGATGCGATTTTTCCAATTGATAACGCGGGGCCGATAGCACCAAGTGCCATGGTAAAAGCGATTGCAAACATTTTTGCGGCTTCTATATTCATATGAATTAAATAATTAATAATAAATAACCCTTAACATGTAACATGTAACAGGCAACATGTGAATGGTGCATGTTACATGCTATATGCTACATATTCTAGTGTTGACTCACTGCCAAACTTAAGAAAACGGATGTCAACATTGAGAATACGAGGGCTTGAACAAAACCAACGAATATTTCAAGTATAAGGAATGGGAAGGACGCAAGAACGGGGACCAAAAAGGCAACGATAGTCAAAAGGACTTCGCCGGCAAAAATATTGCCGAACAAACGGAAAGCGAATGATACCACCTTCGAAACTTCTGATATGATTTCCAAAATCCCCAGGACAAAGTAGATGGGATCCTTGAAATTGAGAAATTTCGATATATAGACCTTGAAACCCAAAAATTGGAATCCATAAACCTGAATCATCGTAACGGAAATAATGGCGAGGGCCAGTGTAGCATTTAAGTCAGCATTGTTTCCTCGAAGAAGTGGAATATGCCCCACCATGATACTTCCAACTCCAGGAAGAAGGCCGCTCCAGTTTTGGATTAATATCCAAAGAAAAAAAGCGGAAAGAAGAGGAAAGAATACGTCTATCTTGTCATGGACTATGGAGGAAAAAAGATCATACAGATTTCGCAACATGAGGTTGATGGTATAAAAAAGACCAGACTTTTCCTCTTTTTGCGAATCGTTAAAATAAGAAATACCTACACAGATGAGAAAGACAAAGACTAAAGCCGAAAGAAGCATGGAATTTTTCACGGCAAAGGAGCCGATGTAAAATAAGGTTTCCGCTTTAATGCTAATTTCAGGCATGCTTAGAAAATTGACGAACAATTTTTATTAAATTGAAAAAGGAACCAGCTGAACCCAACAACAAACCGGAAATAATTCCTATTGGCTTTATTCCCACCTTGCTGTCAAGTACTATCCCTGCTCCCATTCCTACAAGAAGTGGAACAACCAAATATACTCCGAGGTCCATCATATCGATCAGGCGAAACTTTTCCTCAGTATTTTTGTTCTTTTTCCGATGAAATGGTTCTATGACAAACAAACTGCCTACTTTTTTTATATCTGACCGCGAATATTCTACCATGAAATGTGAATCTTTGTCAACTTAACTCCCTAATTTTACCGCATTATCAATGAGAAAACTCATGGAATCATCCCGTTCCGCCACCGTCCCTTTTGCAAGGATTACTTGATTTACCGCTATGATTGACTTCAATTTTTCAAAAGATTTTGGGAAAAAAACTGCCTCAATTGTCCCCGTATCATCATGCATCGTTATAAACGCCATTTCTTTATTATCTTTTTTTGTCCGAATGATTTTTTTGGCACTGATAATACCAACCAGTACCGCTCCTTTCTTGTCATCAGCGCTTGTAATTTCCCCAATGTGTTTCGTAGCCTTTTCAGCGATAATAGCGGCAAATCGGGCAAGCGGGTTCTTGCTTATGAGAAATCCTATTACATCCTTCTCCATCAGTGAAAGCTCATCTTCTGAGTATTCGGCACGGTGTTCAAATGAGTCAACTACTTGTTTGTGCTCAACATGTCCTGCAAACAAGCCAAATTGCCCCTTTGATTCACTTTCCTTTGAATCAGCGATATCCTTTACCATTTCCGGATATACACCCAAGATTGTGGCGCAGTTTGCAAACTGCATAAAAGCTCCAGATTTAGCAAGACTCTCGATTGTTTTTTTGTTTACTTTTCTCAAATCTACTTTCATGAGAAAGTCCTTAAAACCAGTAAGGGGGCCAACAGAACGGGCCTCAATGATGGAATCAATCGCTGCACTTCCCACATTTTTGATTGCGGACAGGCCAAACCGGATACTTCTGCCATCTATAGTAAAATCACTATCCGACTTATTAATGTCAGGCGGAAGCACGGGTATTTCCATTCTTCTACATTCCTCTATTGCCTGAGCCATTTTTATTTCTCGCATAGGGCCCGCAACTCCTTGCAGTTCCGCAGTCAAGAGGGCAGTCATATACTCAACGGGATAATTCGCTTTCATGTATGCTGTCCAATACGCAATAAGCCCATACGAAGCTGAATGGGGCTTATTGAACCCATATGCCGCGAATTTCTCCATGAACTCGAATATCTTTTCTGCCATCGTTTTGGTATACCCATTTTTCACGCACCCTTCTATAAATTTTTTATGTTCCATGTCCATAAGCGACTTTTTCTTCTTTCCCATGGCCATACGAAGATTGTCTGCTTCGCTCATTGAATATCCCGCTAGGATGTGCGCAATTTCCATCACCTGCTCCTGATATACTAAAACACCGTATGTCTCACCCATTATTTTTTTAAGATCCGGGTGTAAGTATTTGATTGTCCGAGGATTTTTTTTTACCCTCAAGAAAGGGGGGATCAGATCCATTGGACCTGGCCTATAGAGCGCCACCATAGCAGTGATGTCACTCATTTTATTCGGCTTCAAGTCTTTTGCCAGCCTTCTCATTCCTGCCGACTCCAACTGAAAAACGCCGATGGTATTCCCTTCGGATATGAGGTCGTATGTTTTTTTATCATCAACTTTAACTTCATGAATATCTATGAGTTTTCCCGATGTTTTTTGGACGAGTCTGATAGATTTGTCCAAAATAGTAAGGTTGCGTAATCCAAGGATATCGATTTTAAGAAGCCCCACAGCTTTATTATTTTGCACTGCGTTCAAGTCTAGACAGTACATATCGTATTGGGTAATCACTCTTCCTTGCTTGGACTCCGTTTGGATTGGTACTGAGTTGGTCAAATCATCTGCGGCTATAATGACTCCCGCCGCATGGACAGAGGAATGGCGAGGAAGGCTCTCTAGTCTGAGCGCAACGTCAATCACCCGTTTAGTCTCTGGCTCATTATCATAAGCATATTTAAGGGGAGGAGCTTCAGCCATTGCCTGAGAAAGTTTCATCTGGAACCCTTGTTTTCCTTGGGGAATCATCTTCGCAAGTCGGTCGCCTTGTGCATAGGACATGCCCAGTGCGCGCCCTACATCGCGCACAACCAATCGGGCCTCCATAGTCCCAAAAGTAATGATTTGCGCAACCTTATCTTTTCCGTATTTATCGGTGACATATGCCAAGACATCATCACGCTGCACATCGGCAAAATCAATATCGATATCTGGCGGAGTAGGGCGCTCTGGATTGAGAAATCGCTCAAATGGAAGGTTGTGTTCTAGTGGATTGATATCCGTGATACGTAATACATATGCGACAAGTGAACCTGCAACAGAGCCCCGTCCTGGACCAACCCCAATACCGTTGTTTTTTGACCAGTTTATAAAGTCTTGAACAATAAGAAAATACGTTGCATAGCCTTTTGTGTTGATTATGTTTAACTCATATCCCAGTCTTTTTTCTACCTCATCTTGAGGGTATTCCTTTACTCTGCCCTTCATCTCATGAGTAAGTTGCTTGAGATATTCTTCAGGCGATAGATTATCGGGTGTTTCATATTTGGGGAGAATCCATTTTCCGTAGGGGATATCCAAATTGCACATTTCCGCGATTTTGTTTGCGTTTTCAATGGCTTCAGGTAAATCAGAAAAGGCAACTCTCATTTGATCTTCAGTTTTGAAATAATAATCCGGAACGTCTATCATGGATAAAGGTCTGTTTTTTTCGAAGATTGTTCGTTGTGTTTGGATGCAGAGGAGCACTTCATGGGCATATGCGTCTGCCTCATTCAAGTAGTGAACATCATTTGTGGCAACAAGAGGAACACTGAATTTACGACTCAATTTGACTAATTCATCATTGACAGTATCAAGTTGAGGGAGATTGGGATGTCGCTGCAGTTCAAGATAAAAATCCTCTTTGAAAATAGCAACGTATTTTTGCAGAATTTTTTCTGCTTCCTTTTGCTGTCCTTCTTGAATGAGTTGCGCTATTTCTCCACCCAGACATCCCGAAAGCGCGATTATGCCTTCATGATATTTTTCGAGCAGTTCAAAATCAACGCGCGGCTTGTAATACATTCCTTCCAGATGGGCAATGCTTACCAGCTTAAGAAGGTTGCGATAGCCGGTATAATTTTTCGCAAGCAAAACAAGATGATATCTATCTTTGTCCTCAACGGCATCTTTATCTAGATGGGAGTGTTTTGCTTTATATACCTCAACACCGATGATGGGTTTTATACCTATATCTTTTGCTTTGATATAAAATTTAAATGCACCATACAGCGCTCCGTGGTCGGTAATTGCCAGAGAAGTCATTCCTTGATCTTTTGCTTTTTGCAATAACTCTCCCACACGACACATCCCATCAAGGAGCGAATATTCCGTATGGACATGAAGGTGTGTAAAGGCCATAATAATTGCTTAAGTATATCCAGTGCAGGCTCAGGTTACAACTGAAACTGTAAATTCGCCCTTTGGCCTGCCCGCCGTAGCATCGTGCGAAGGCTGGGCAACCGGTCCAGTTGACTGAGGCTGGCTTTTAAATTTAAACTTGTAGCTTTTCTTCCAGAGCTTTCCTCACTATACTCGCGTCGGCTCTTCCTTTCATTTCTCTCATCACTTGACCAACGAGGAACATAATGACGGTTACCTTTCCACTTTTGTATTCTGTTACGGCCTTTTTATTTGCAGTAAGGATTGAGGAAACTGTAGTGTCAAGTAACGCTCTATTAGTTTCAATAGGTTTTGTTAGTTTGAGGAATTCAGTTATGAATGCTTCAACTGATAGACTTGTTGATATTTTTTTGTTAATAATGACATTTGCAACTGTTTGACCCGCATTAGTAATGTGTTCATTCGTGGCAATGGACTCAAAGTAATCAGCGGTTTTTTTATCCCGTGTAAGAATGAATGCGTCAATTGGCTTAAGTCTATATTCATTGACAAAATGATTTAAACGAGTGGAAGGAAGCTCGGGCAATGATTTCTTTACTTCATCAATATACTCATTAGAAAAATTAAAAGGTGGAATATCTGGTTCTGGAAAATAGCGATAGTCATGTGCTCCCTCTTTTGTACGCTGAGAATAGGTGATTCCTTTTTCGGAATTCCATCCTCGTGTCTCTTGCACCGGCGTTTCACCTTTTTCTAATAATTCAATGTGCCTTGCCACTTCAAAGTCTATTGCCCGTTTTACAAAATTAAATGAATTGATATTCTTTACCTCAACCTTATAGTTCGGCAATTTAAAATCTGTACTCTGGCTTTCAGCTTTAAGCTTTTCGCTTTCAACTACTCTCACCGATATATTAGGCTCCATGCGCATTGTCCCCTTTTCTAAATCCGCTTCAGAAACATCTAAATAACGAATAATGGTGTGAAGCTCTTCCAAAAACATCTTTACGTCCGAAGACGAGGAAAAGTCTGGTTCGGTGACAATCTCAGCAAGAGGAACACCGGATCGGTTAAAATCAATACGTGTGTCATCTCCTGTATGAATAAGCTTTCCCGTATCTTCTTCCAAATGTACTCGGTGAATACGAAACTTCTTTTCCTCATTTTTATACGTTCCATGATTTTTCCCAAATTCAAGATACCCTGTTAATGCAATCGGTTCATCATATTGAGATATTTGATAACCCTTGGGAAGATCTGGATACGAATAGTGCTTACGGTCAAACTTTGTATGTTTGCTGATTATACAGTTAAGTGCTTTCCCTATTTTTATTGTCCATTCCATTGCTTTTTTATTGGGAACGGGAAGGGCACCAGGCAAACCAAGGCACACTGGACACACTTGGCTGTTTGGCTCTGCCTCATGCATTCCATTGGCACACTGACAGAACATACCGGACTTTGTGTTCAGTTCAACATGTATTTCAAGCCCTATCACGGGAATATAATTTTTCATATTATTTTAAATTTGCAATTCCTTTTTTAATGACTCCCATAAAATCGGTTTCCTTTTCAAACTGATAGGAAGCATTGAGGAGGTCTGATTCGCGGAAATAGTTTGCCATGAGATGAATACTCATCGGTAAGTCATTTCTGTCAAGACCAGTCGGAAGACTAATTGCGGGAATTCCTGACATCGCTGCTGGTTCGTTGAATTTGTCCATCAATTCTCCAAAGAAAGAATACTTTTCGAATTCGCCCAATTTAAGTGCCGTTATGGGCGTTGGAGTGCCAATAATAAAATCAACATCTTTAAATACCCGCTTGAAATCATTAATAATAAGCGTTCTTACTTTTTGTGCCTTCTTGAAAAAAGCATCATAGTACCCATAAGAAAGTGTGTACGTACCAAGCATTCCTCTTCGCTTTGCTTCACTCCCAAAAAAAGAACGGGGGTTGCCATAGCGAATTCCATCATACCGAGCAAGATTGGACATAACCTCAGCGCGCTGGATTATGGTATAAACAGAAATGGAGTACTGGGGCGAAAGAAGAGATATTTTTTTTGTTTTAAACCCCATTTTTTCAAATATTTTTATTGCTTCTTCCAATGATTTTTTTATATCTTCGTCCAACCCTTCAAAATATTCCTGAGCGATACCAATGGTGTATGTCTTTTTCTCTTTCATTTTCAGTACATAATCTTCTACCGGAACTGATGCGCTTGTTGCATCATGCGGATCTTTTCCTGCTATGGCTTGAAGTATAATTGCGGCGTCTTCGACTGAGCGTGTTATTGGACCAGGACAATCAAGTGAAGAACCCATCGCAATCACCCCATAGCGAGAAACGCGACCATAGGTGGGTTTTAATCCAACAACGCCACTCCATGATGCAGGTTGGCGGATTGAACCGGCAGTCTCGCTCCCTATTCCAGCTGGCGCTAGATAGGCAGACACAGCAGCAGCTGTCCCACCAGATGAGCCACCTGGACTACGAGATGTATCCCACGGATTTTTTGTGGGGCCATAATCTGATGTCTCTGTTGAAGATCCATGAGCCCACGCATCCATATTCGTTTTTCCCAATAATTCGTAACCTGCCAATTTTAAACGTGAAGTTGTTGTGGATTCATATGGAGGTATAAAATTATCAAGAACCTTTGCAGATGCTGTTGTACGTATTCCCTTGGTACAAAAATTGTCTTTTACCGCAAGGGGAATACCTGACAACAATCCATCAGAGACAATACTTTCTGGTTTTCGTAAAGTAGTAAGAAAGGCATTGATGTTTGGATTATATTTTTCAATTCGTTTTATGAAGAAAGAAAATACCTCTTCCCTAGATATTTTTTTTGTTTTAAGAAGATTCCGTATCTCCGTTATTGTTTTGCCTAATACCATATGATTGCTTTAGATAATCCTTTCTACAACAAATACATTATTCTTGACGTTTTTTCCATTCGAAAATGCCTCATCCTGGCTCAATTGTCGTTCATTTTTTTCACCATCTTCAAAAGTAACATTGGATAAGTCTACAACTGAGTTTGTCGGTGCAACTCCTTTTGTATCCAGCTCTTCAAGGTTTTTTATAAAGTCTATCGTTTCGCTTAGTTGTTCTGAGTTTTTTTCAATTTCTGAATCACTTAACTCCAGCCCTGCCAATTTTGCAAGATGGAGTACCTCTTCTTTAGTAAGTTTTTTTGTATCACTCATGGCTCAGATTATACGATACTTTTTAACAGTTATAAAGCGCTATTTCTATAAATCCAAATACTATAGGAGTTCAATTAATTAAATAATTGAACTATGGTTTAAAGAATATTAAATCTTCTCAAAAAGGTTTCTCTCGCTTTGTTTTCATATGTGTCATCAAGCTTATCTAGCTTAATATGTTCCCCATACTTTACTTCAATAATCCGCTGAATAAAAAAGTCTGCAACAGCAGGATTTTTGGGAAGGAACGGCCCATGGTAATAACATCCTACGGCATTTTTATACACCATCCCCTCCGTTTTGTCATTCCCATTGTTCCCAAATCCTTTAACGACTTTCGCAAATGGTTTTACGTTTTTTCCTAATATTGTTCGGCCCCCGTGATTTTCAAAACCGATAATGACTCTCTCTATTCTAACTGCAGAAAGATTTTCCCAATATACTTCTCCAACGGTATTCCCAATACAGCGAGGAACTAAAGGACCCGGATGAATCGATTCGATATCAAAAATCCCCAATCCATCTATTCGTTTTCCCACCCCTGGTTCATAGAACCTTCCCATTAATTGGGGAGATCCACAAACAAACAATGCGGGTGTCCCCCGTTCAACTTTGGACTTTAAGCTTTCAGCTTTGTTCCCCATTAAATTCCTCATTACCAACTCCTGTTCCGTGTCTTGACTTCCTCCCCCAAAAATAAAGTCCAAGTCTTTGAATTGGCCAGAAGAAAAAGAACTGTCAATTGAGAGTAATTCAGTTCCGATATTCCGCTGATCACACCTTTTCCGAAAATAGAGAATGTTTCCTCTATCTCCGTAAGTGCTCATAAGTTCTGGATACAACCAACCGATTCTAATCTTGAATTTCGAATTTGGTACTTGAATTTTCATAACATTGCTTTTCCAATAAGTAATTTCCTCACTTCTAACATTCCCGTATACGTAGCAAGAACGATTATGGGAGCTTGAGTTGTATGATTTTTTACGCACAATTCAAGTGCTTTTTTCATATCTGCCTCAACTTTCAACTTTAGGCTTTCAGCTTTCAGCTCATCTGTTGCTGTTCTCATCCGTATCGCCATATCATATGTTCTATCTCCTGATGTAATTACTGTCTCAGCATAGGTGAACACTTTTTCAAACTCAACATCCCATATCCATGACACATCGGTACCATCGGGAATCCTGTCATTCAGCACAAGACATATGGTTGTTTTGTTTTCCCCCAATAATTCCTTCAGTGATTCTATTGATTGATTAAACCCACTTGGGTTCTTTGAGAGAATAACAATCCACTCCTTTCCTGATGCGGTGAAT
>Ga0210015_1004915_pt1 | contig 11086 bp, 13 predicted proteins | sample CryGeymeta201522_FD_185471 | JGI IMG/M metagenome (GOLD analysis project Ga0210015, IMG submission 185471) | Groundwater microbial communities from Crystal Geyser aquifers in Utah, USA - Crystal Geyser metaG 2015-22 (SPAdes) (version 2) | ecosystem: Environmental > Aquatic > Deep subsurface >...
TTGATATTGACAAATGACAAGATTTTGGCAGATAAAATTGATAAGTCAGTTTTCCCTGGATTACAAGGAGGACCTCATATGAATAATATTGCAGGAATTGGAATTGCCCTAGAACAAGCTTTATCTCCAGATTATAAAGATTATATCAAACAAGTCTTAATCAATGCTAAAATTTTGGCTCAAGAATTAATAAAATTAGGGTTTGAAGTTATCACTGGAGGTACAGATAATCATTTAATCTTATTAGACCTAAGAAAAAATGAAATTGATGGAGAAACTTTTAGTCAAGCTCTAGAAAAAGCCAATATTGAGACAAATAAGAATACTATTCCTTTTGATCCAGCTCCTCCGACCAAAGCAAATGGGCTCAGAATTGGGACTCCAGCTATGACAACAATTGGTATGATGGAAAAAGAAATGATATTTATTGCTAAATCTCTAAGACAAGTCCTAGATAATTATCAAGATGATAAAGTCTTAGCAGAGATTAAACAAAATAATATACAATTTATGTCTAAATTCAAAATATGAAATTACTTTATGGGAAAACTATAGCAGAAAAGATTTATAAAGATATATTAGCCAAACCTTTTGTATCAAAAAAAACTCTTGCCATAATTTTAATTGGAGATAATTCAGCTTCTGAAATTTATATCAAAAATAAACGAATAGCTTTACAAAAATTAGGTGGTGAGACTATTATATTTAGATTAGAAGAAAAAATTAATCAAGAAGAAGTAGAAAATCTTATTATAAAATTAAATTCGGATAAATCAATAGATGGAATTATTTTACAATTACCTATAGCTGATCAATTTAACAAAAACCAATTACTATCTTTGATTGATAAAAATAAAGATGTAGATGGCCTAAATCCCTACAATCTTGGGAATTTAATTCAATCAGATTATAGTAAATCTTATATTCCTGCTACTCCATTCGCTGTCATGAAAATATTATCTTTCTATCAAATAGATATAGAAAGTAAAAATATTGTGATTATTAATAATAGCCTTCTATTTGGGAAACCTCTAGCTATGCTTCTTTCAAATAAATTAGCTACTGTCACTATTTGTAATCACAAAACTCAAAATATCAAAGATTTTACTCTAAAAGCAGATATTGTAATTTCGGCTGTTGGTAAAGCTAAAATTTGGGATAAATCTTTTCTTACAAATAATCAAACAATAATTGATGTCGGGATTAGTAAAGATGAGGATGGAAAAATTAGTGGTGACTTTGATTTTGATTCAATACAAAATTTAGATATAAATTATACCCCTGTACCTGGTGGAGTTGGTCCTGTAACAATCGCTTGTTTGCTTCATAATCTTTATTCGTAGAATAATTCTGACTAAAAATTTACATTCTCAAACAAAAAACCGAGTAAATTAATACTCGGTGTATTTTTTAATGTAAATTTAATTTATCTTTACCAAATTTTTCGATAAATAAAGCCATATTTTCTTTAAAAAGGTTTTGGTTCAGAAAAATATAATCTCCAACATATTCAGGTAAATTACCATATAATAAAATAAGTGATCTTAAATCTAACACCCCACCTACATATTCAGGTAAACTAGTATCTAACGATGTAAGAGATCCTAAATCTAAATTACCTCCAACATATTTAGGTAAATTTTTTTCATATGATTTAAGAGATCCTAAATCTAAATTACCTCCAACATATTTAGGTAAATCTTTTTCATATGATTTAAGAGATCTTAAATTTAAATCACCTCCAACATATTTAGGTAAATCTTTTTCATATGATTTAAGAGATCTTAAATCTAAATTACCTCCAACATATTTAGGTAAATTACTATTTAAATAAGTAATAGAACTTAAAGTTAAGTACCCAAAGACATACTTAGGTAAATTAGCATTTAATTCATTAAGATAAGTTAAAAATAAATCCCCACGAATATATCTAGGTAAATCACCATTAAAGGAAACCACCCCCTCTAAATCTAAATCACCCCAATGATAAATAATATCACCATATAGGGCATCCTCTTCAGTAAAGCTAATTTGATCTTCTTTACATCCAAAAATAAAGGCCAAATCTTTTTTCTTGTCTCTTTCATTTTTAGAATTAAGAATTTCTTCTATTCGGGTATCTCTCTCATATCCAAATCCTTGAATCTTACCATCAATTTCATATAATAATCTCAACTCGTTTTTATCAAGAGAAATTTCATTTTCCCATTTTTCGTATATTTTAGTAAGAACATCAATATCTGAATCAGATTTAGAAAAGTTCATAATCTTTCTTTGATTTGATAAAGTACAAGCTAAGTATATCTTATATTTGTATTTTTATCAAGTATAATTAACATAAAATATTTATAATAATCTCTTTAATACACTTGCTTTTATCTCTAATTTATATTACAATATGATTTGTTCTTGTTCTTTTTAATATTATGAGAAATAACAATCAGGGTCAAATCAAAACTATAGTACTTGATATTGATGGTACAATTACTAAAGAAGGTGATTTAGTTTCTCCTGAAACTATAAATATTCTTGGTAAAATCTGTATCCAAAATCATTTATCATTAGTATTTTTGACAGGCAGAGCATTTTGTCTTGTAAAATATATCATAGATGAATTTCATAATCAGTTTGGTGATATTTCTTTTATAAAAGGAGTATTGTCAGAATTAGGTACTAGATTCACTAATAACCATGGGGAAGAAATCTGGGTGAGATATCTTGATATAGACACTAAGAGTACTCTTTTAAAATTTTTATCCCCTAAGAAAATGTTCTTATTTCATGGAGAAAAAAATGGATATTATCTATATTCAGATCAAGAATCCGTTCTTTTATCTTGGGAGCAAAAGTTTAGTAAATATGGTTCCCAAATGTTTTATTTAAAATCTAATGATTATAAATTTTTAATAAATTTATTTTTATTAGATCAAAAAGTATCAATAATAAGAACTGGATCTAAATTACCAAAAAATTGTATATTAGATACAACCTATAATCCAAAACATAATCTTTGGGAATTATCTCCTCTTCAATCGAAAAAGAATGGTCTAATAAGATATGCTATAGAAAATAATTTAAGCACAAGAAGTATACTTTTTGCAGGTAATGAACCTGCAGATCATAGTGTCTTTGAGCTTAATTTGGGATTATCAGTTTATGTTGGAGAAAATTCTTTAGAAAGTTTAGATTATTCTTTAAAATATCCCAGTGAACTTTTATCTCTACTACAAATATTATTTCCCATAAAATAATAGATCATCTTATAAACTTAACACTTCTTTGTATTATAAAGAGGTGTTTTTTTAATTAAATTATGTTATAATCTAATTATATGAATTTAAATAATAAAAAATGAATATTATTTTGATAGGAGAGCCTAAAATTGGTAAAAGCACACTACTCTCTAAATCTATTAATCAAATTAATTCTCCTTTGATTAAATTTCAGGGGGTTATATCGAAAGAAATAAGGGATGAAAACCAAATTAGGCAAGGATTCAGAGCTATTACAAGCTCAGGTGTAAATGAAATTTTTGCTCACAAAAAAGATATTGAATCTAAATTGACTGTTGGTGAATATAAAATTGATAATCAGGCTATAAAAGAAACTTTTATTTATCAAATTGATCAATTTCTAGATAGTAAAGATGATTTTTTTTATCTTGATGAAATAGGAAGAATTCAAATGGCATCAATTGAGTTTCGTACAAGCTACCCAAAATTATTAATTGATCCAAGACCATTAGTGGCTACAGTCTCTAATGATGAACCTTGGACTAAAGATTTAACTGGAAGATTAAATTCATTTGTAATTGAAGTAAATTTATTTAATCGGGATAGTTTGGCTGATACTCTGACTTCAATAATGAAAGGGTTAATTTTTATACCAAAATTAAATGAAGATCAAATATATTATCTAATCCAAAAAGCTCGATATTATCTTAATATTAATAATCACACTTTAGTTCAGTATTTATTTGAAAGAACTACTAAATATTTGGTTGAGAAAAGATTTAAATATCTATCAGAAGATGAGATTATAGTAGAAGGAGATCGTGAGAGACATAGAATTTTGGTTATAAAAGAAGGTCAATATGTCTGTGATTGTAATTTATTTAATGGTAGAAATGAATTCGATGGACAATATGGAGATTGCCCACATATTCAAACTCTAAGATTGGATAAATTAACTACAAAATAATTTCAAATACTGTTTTATTATTTTTCCTAAAATATTTTATACTTCCATTATTATCTTTAATAATTTTCTTTACAATAGCAAGTCCTAGTCCAAATCCCTTTTTGTTTCTCGATTGATCTGCCATAAAAAATCTATCAAAAATTTTATGTTTGTCATTCTCTGAGACTCCTTTACCATTGTCTATGACTTGAATAACCACTCTATCTTCATCAGAAAATAAATCTATTTTTTTAAATAACTTTATCTCTATCTCTGATTTTCCATATTTGATAGCATTTTCTATTAAATTATGGATTACCCTACCAAATGATATTGGATCTATTTTTTTAAAAAAAGCTTTATCTGGCCAATTCCAAAAATAAGTTATTTTTTTCTCTGACATTAATGATTCAAATTTATTGATCTCTTTTTGTATAATATTTCTTAGATCATAAGATTCTTTTTGATTTGAACTTGTATTACTCAAAGCCAAAAGATTATCTGTTAATTTATTTAAATCTTTAATTTGATCTAATGTTAACTTAAGTTTATTTAGTAATTCTTGTTTAGACACATTCTTATCAAATAAAATAGTATCCAAATTGGTATAAATAACTGTCAAAGGAGTTCTTAGTTCATGAGAAGCATCTTCTACAAATTGGGATTGTATCTCAAAAGATTCCTTTAATCTAACTGACATTTCATTGAAACTTTTAGCAAGACTACCTATTTCATCTTCTGATACTATATCAGCTTGAGAACCTAAAGAAGATTCTTGTAAAGAATTAATTTTCTTTTGCAAAAGACTTAGTGGCTCTAAAGATTTATAAGCTATTATATAACCCAAAATAAAGCTAAATCCTGCCAAAGGGAAAAGGGTAAACAAACTAGCCTGTTTTATATTAGCTAAATCATCTTGTCTAATTTGTTTAATTCTTTCTTGCTCTATTAGATCTAAATCTATAAATGGTCTTTGTTGAAATACCCTATAATTTCTTGGTGGATTTTTTTGTAGAATATCATTGATATATAGATTTATACCTAATACAAAAGTTCCACTAAATAAAAACAAAACTAAAGAATAAATTAATGCTAATCTAAACTTTATACTTTTAAAAAATTTAATTTTATCTGATAACATAACCTTTACCTATTATTGTATGAATAATTTTTTTGTCTTTATCAATTTTTTTCCTTAAAGTTTTAATATTAGTTCTTACAGTCTGTGTAAACATATCTATTTCTCTATCCCAAACATGTTCTAATAATTCTTCTTGACTAATAATTTCTCCCCTCTTTTTCAAAAGATATTCTAAAATTCCATATTCTTTATTGTTTAAAATAATTTCTTGATTATTTTTTTTAATTAATCTTTGTTGGAAATTTATATATAAATCATTTATCTCTACTATATCTTCCTTATAATTCATATTTCTTCTGATAATAGCTTGGATTCTAAATAATAATTCTTGGAAATTAAATGGTTTAGTCATATAATCATCAGTCCCAGCTCCAAAACCTTCCAATACATTTTCTTTGCCACTTTTTGCGGTTAACATTAGAATAGGGTAATTTTTATGATTTTCTCTTAGTTTTTTTGCGAGAGCTATTCCACTCATTTTTGGTAAATTTAGATCCAATATAATACAATCATATTGATTTTGCATAGCTAAGCTATATCCAGATTCTCCATCTAAAGCTTTATCCACAGCATAATTTTGCTTTTCTAGAGCTTGTACAAGAGGTTCTAATATAAATTTTTCATCTTCTACTATTAATAATCTCATATTTTTATAATTATGTTTTTATTATACCATAAATTTAAAATTGAGTTACCATTAATAATTAACAGTAACCCAATTTATATTAATCTATTTTGTAGGCATAAATTAATTTAATATTTACTTAACTTATTTATTAAATCTTCCCATACCCCTATCTTGCCCATCTCTGTCACCATGACCACCTTTCATTCCTTTTTTTGGTAAATCATTATCTTCTGCAAATTGTCTTCCTTCTTCTCTTAATTCATCAAGAGCTGTTTCTTTCTCTTCTTCTGTTTTATCACTATTTAGAATATCATTTCTCTTTGTATCCATTTCCTTAAAATGATTTTCCATCAGAGCTTTTTGTTCTTCAGTGATTTTACCATCAGATACAAGTTCAGCTAATCTTTCATTATGTCTTGCAATTCTCTCTTCTTCAAAGACTTTACTTACTTCTGTCTTATCAAGTGAGAATCTTTCTGCAATTTTTTCTACAATATTAGTAGAATTATTCGTATCAGGACTTGCATTTACTGCTGATAGATTTGCTACTCCTAGCATTGCTACCAATCCTAATGTTGTTCCTGCAACTAGACTATATTTGGTTACTTTTTTCATATACTTATTATTTAATACTTACTTATTATTCTAATAGATGAGCTCTATCTATTAGATATTATTAGTATATATTATTCTATATGAAATTGCTGTGAAGTTTTTTATGTAAAAATTAATTATTTTCAATCTATATTAAAACATGTCCAATTACAAGATACCGTTATTAAATTATTACTAGCACTTCTGGCTCTAAGAGTCCAATTATTTTTATTACCAACAATTTCACACTGAGCATCAGGATGAACATTCTCATTATCTGGGTCAAATCTTACTCTAGATAATGCACATATATCTTTATTAGAAGTTGCAGTACTCATACTCTGTCCACTAGTCTTATTAACTCCTGAACTACTAATTTGTTGTTGAGTGATTGAATCAAGCCTACTAGTAAGAGTACTTATGTTAGTAATAAGAGGGGAAATACTACTATCAACATATCTCTTGTTAACTAAAGAAAGTTCACCTTTAGTATTTATTTGCTGATTTGTTCTATCTAAAGTAGAGTCTCCTTTAATCACTATAGAATTTAATCTAGTATTACTACTTGGATCTAAATAATACTCATTATTTGCAGCTGTATCATATAATGCTCCATAAAAGTATATATTATCACCATCTACTCTAAATTGATTTGTATTACCAACTTGTAATTTATTAGTTATTGTTAAATCTTTTAAATTAGAAGTTCCATCTGGATCTAAAATATATGTTGGATTACCGATAGCTTTAATAGAATTAACCTGAACATCACCATAAAATGTAGCTTTTGCACTACCTGCTAAAAGTAAATTTGATCCATCTTTAAAATCAACTGTACTATAAACATCTGCATATGTACCACCAGCTAAGATTAATTTTGAGCCTGATTGCAAATCTAATGTACTACCTCCTTTCATATATAAATTACCATAAAAGTTTGATGATGTCCCAGATGCAGTAGAGAAATATCCCAAAACATCTATAGTATTTGCATTTAAAGAATTAAAGTTACTAAAACCATCTAAATCTAATTGATTTCCAGAGAATGGATCTTTAATAACACCATATAGATCAAGATTTCTAATTACAGATTTTACATTTGGATCTAAATAATAGAATTCTGATGCACCAGGTGAGTTATCTGTAAATTTTGGAGCTTTAATTTCTTCTAATGATTGAAACCCTCCTTCTTTTGTTTGATCGTTACTACTCTCATTAATAGGCTTATAAACTCCAGAATTATTTCCTGGAGTAGCAGCATTTAAACTTGCTAGGGATATCCCCCCTATACTTATTATCAATGATCCTCCTAAGATTAATGTATTTATTATTTTACTTCTTTTCATATAATTTATTCTACATTATTATTATTGAATATTATTCTTAATGCTTTAACTTCACTCTTGCCTATTACATTATCTTCTGACATAACTCTAATATTACTGTCTGATTTAAGCTCATTAAATGGGACTTCAACTTCTAAAAATGGTAATTCTGGAGAGATTTGGTCTTCTGGATTTTCATTTCTTTTTCTATTATAATTTTCCAAATCTATTCTTTGTTGTTCTGGTGTCTTCATTGATTGTTTTACGATTTTTGTATTCTCATCCAGTATAACTGTTATGTTCTTATTATTTAGATTTACTATCAATTCTTTATCTGATTTTTTTTCTATAATATTTCCTGAAAAAGATGTCATCATTTCTATTCTTGGAAATAGATCTTCTGATTGGATTGTATTATTAATTCCTGATTTATTATTAATAATTGTATTACTATTTTGGGTAAGAGATTGATTTATAATAATTATCAATCCTGTTGTAAGTACTCCTATAAATAATCCTGCTATAAATATTATTATACCTATTTTTTTTAAATTTGTAGTATTCATATTAAGTTTGTATTAATTTATAATATCAGATAATAATTATTATCTACTTTTTTTATTATACCATTATCTAAAAGATTAGTATATACTGGTGTAGATTTATTATATATTTTCATATTAAGATTATACCTATTTAATTTTAAAACACATATACATACAACCATTATAATATGAATTGTTAGATCTCATCTTCCATTTACCGTCTTCCACATATAATCCACAAGCAGATTGTTTACCTGGTTCATCCGAAGGAACAAAACCACTAATACTACATATATATTCTGGATAATTATAACTTGTAACTTGTGTAGTACCACCTCTATTTTTTAAAATTCCAGCACCTGGACCTACAAAATTAAATCCTGTAGGAGATACTTCAAGTTCACCTTTATTATCATCAACATATTTTTTATTAACAATATTATTAGGAAGAGTTGGATAATCTGTTATATTACCACTTTTTATACTTAAACTACTTCCTCTTATTGCTCCTGAATTATTTATTGTAGCAACATTAGTATTTGAAGTATTTTTAACAATTATTCCACCTGTTGCTGTTAATCTACCGACTGTTAATCCTCCTGTCTTTGTTTGTGCATTACTACTTTCATTTATAGGTTTAAATACTCCTGAATTATCACCAACTGTAGATGCATTAATACTTGCTATTGATATTAATCCTATACTTATTATCAGTGATCCTCCTAAAATTAAACCATTCATTAAACTAATTTTCTTCATACTATTTTAAAATTTAATTACCAATAAAAACTATTCTCAATGCTTTAATTTGATCTTTACCCACAACATTTTCTTCTGATACTATATTAATATTTTGTCCTAAATTCAATTCATTTAAAGTAATTTCTTTCTCTACATATGAGTCTTCTAGTACTATAGTTTCATCATTTGGATTTTCTTTAATTTTTCTATCATAATTTTCTAAATCTAATAACTGTTGTTCTTCTGTTTTCATTTCTTGTTTTATTATTTTTGTATTTTCATCAAGTATAACTATTATATTTTTATTATTTATACTTACAATTAATTCTTTATCTGATTTTTTTTCTATTAATTGGGATGGAAAAGAATTAGTATCTACAAATTCAGGATATAAATCTTCGAATTGAATTGTATTACTAAAATTAGTATTTCCTGTTTTATTCAAATATTGCTGAATATTAAATATTACTAACATGATAAAAATACCTAGAGATAAACCTGCAACAAGCATTATTATAGATATTTTTCTTAGATTATTTGTGTTGTTATCAAAATTCATATTATTTTATAATATTAAGTAATTATCTTTATCTATTTTTTTTATTATACCATTATCTAAAAGATTAGTATATACTGGTGTTTTTTCTATTTCTGTGGATAACTTAACTATAGTTATTTTTTCTTCAGTTAATTCTAGCTTATCTGCTAATTCTTGATTGAACTTTGATTCTTCTAAAACTTTTATATTTTTTAAGTTAGAAGAAATAAATCCGTCTAAATTCTGTATTTGATTATTAATATTTGGGTTTTCTTCCTGACCTTCTTTTACCATAACTTGCACTTCTAATAAGTTAGCATCTGAATACTCACAATTAAACTCTTTAGTAGATAACCCTTTTAATAAACCATACTGATCTACCCTATCATTACAATCTTTATTTGTGTAAGCTGGATATATTCCTTGATATTTTGTATCACTCATTAATGGTAATTTATTTTTATTATTTTCTAAGTTGAATCTTACTATAGCTAAATTCAAGTTATAATTATTGGATATTGTATTAGAAAACTGCTTATTATTAAGAGTTACTATCAAATTATTTTCTTCACTTAAACCAAAATCTTTATTAATTAACTTTACTGTCTCTGAATTTTCTTTTTCCTTGATAATCTCTGATTTATTCTTATTAAAAGATTTTAATTCTTTCTCAGCTTTTGCATAAATGACAAGATTACTCCAATCATCTGTTTCTAAATTATATAGTCTTCCATCTATATAATTATTAGCTTTTTTTGGAGATTTATCAATCAAATATTCTAAGAATAATATTTCATCTATAACTGATTCTACTTTTTCTTTAGGTATATCTGGATTTATTTCTACGAAACTAGGCTTTAATCCTGAATCTGATTTTTCTAGTAAAGAAATAAATTCTGTCTTAGTAAATAAGAATTTTTCTTGAGATCTTAGTAAATTCTGAATAGTTATCAGTGTATTGGTATCTATTGCATTTGAATATACTCTAAATCTATTTTTTGGGATTAAGATTATATATACTATAACAAGACTTACTATCAGAATTAATACACTTATAAAGTTAACTATCTTAGAATTAAACCTTATCTTCTTCATAACAAATTATTAATTAATATTTATATTTCTAAGGACTTACTTCCTTATATTGTCTATTACCTAAATTACGAATACTAACTGTATTTCTTCTCGCTTTATCAGGAAAATTAACATCTGATGGATCTGTATATTCCATAAGTACATCTACTTTATATACTCCTAATATTGGTATTCCAGTTGGGATCCCTATTCCTTGGAATACTATAGGATCATCTTTTTTATCTGAAGCATCCAAATTACCACTCGTCAAATAATTAGTATCATTACATCCAGTATCTCCAGGACAAATTGAAGGCGTAC
>Ga0210015_1004919_pt1 | contig 11080 bp, 6 predicted proteins | sample CryGeymeta201522_FD_185471 | JGI IMG/M metagenome (GOLD analysis project Ga0210015, IMG submission 185471) | Groundwater microbial communities from Crystal Geyser aquifers in Utah, USA - Crystal Geyser metaG 2015-22 (SPAdes) (version 2) | ecosystem: Environmental > Aquatic > Deep subsurface >...
TGGAGCTGCGCGCCTTTGAGATGCCGCCACACCCGCACATGAGCAGCGTGCAGCAGTTGCTGCTGCGTGCGCTGATTGCCCGCTTCTGGAGAGCACCGTACCGGGCCCCCGCCACGCGCTGGGGCACCGAGCTGCACGACCGCTTCATGCTGCCGAAATTCATTGAGATGGATTTCCACGACGTGATGGCCGAAATGCGCGCGAGCGGCTTCGCCTTTGACGACAGCTGGTTTGCGCCGCACGTGGAGTTCCGCTTTCCGCTGATTGGATCGGTCAGCTCGGCAGGCATCGAGCTGACATTGCGCAACGCGCTGGAACCCTGGCATGTAATGGGCGAGGAAGGCGCGCCGGGCGGCACCGCACGCTATGTGGACTCGTCGCTGGAGCGCATCGAGGTGCGCGTCACCGGCCTGAACGAGAGCCGCTACGTGGTCACCTGCAACGGCCGCGCCATGAGCTTGCAGCCCACCGGCGTGCAAGGTGAATATGTGGGCGGCGTGCGCTACAAGGCGTGGAACCCGCCGAGCAGCCTGCACCCCAGCATTGGCGTGCATGCGCCGCTGACGTTTGACATTGTGGACACCTGGATGAAACGCAGCTTGGGCGGCTGCCAGTACCATGTGGCGCACCCCGGTGGTCTGAGCTACCAGAGCCTGCCGGTCAACGCCAATGAGGCCGAGAGCCGCCGCTTGTCGCGCTTTACCGCCATGGGCCATACGCCGGGAGTCATGCAGGTGCCGCCAGCCACCATCAACGTGCCCGGCAGTCGCGAGTTTCCGTTCACGCTGGACTTGCGTCGGGGCTAACCGGCATGAAGCCAGAGCGTCACACCAAATAACGAAAGCGTCCCGACATCGCGAACGGCGTGACGGCGGTCTTTCACGTTGAAGACGTACCACCTGACGTTGCGCTACTGCAGGAGAAAACAAGCCGCAACCCTTGTGATATAAATTCAAGAAGCTATTTTTTATAGCATATTTTCAAGTGCAACAGCCAGCACTGGTGTTGCCACTGGTTTCACAAAGGCACCCAACACCGTCACCTCACTGGCCTGTGCAATGTCTTTGGCCAGCGACAGCATTTGCATGTCCACGCCGCTGAGCAACACCAGACCGCCAGGGTAGCGTTGTGCGGCCAAAGCGTTGATCAGTTCAATGCCGTCCATGTCGGGCATGAAGACATCGCAAATGATGGCGTGCGGTGGCTGGGGCTGTTTGGCCAGCAGCGCCAAGGCGCTGTGGCCGTTGTTGGCGCATTGCACCCGGGTGATGCCCAGGCTGCCCAGCATTTCGGTCAGGAGGTCTTGGGTAAAGACGTCGTCGTCCACCACCAAAATAGAGAGGTCAGAAAGCTTCATAGATCAGTGCCCTGGTCAAGGTGGGTGCTGGGATGGCGATCGGTACTGTGGCTGGCAAGTATCCGCTGTCAAACCGCTGGTGTCTATGCCCCATTTGGGGAATTCGGTGCACCAAGCGGCTGTGGCAGTGCGTTCGCTATAGCCGATTTGGCGGCGTCAAAGGTGCTGGGTAGCTCAGCCATCAGCGCGGTGCACGTGGCCAGATCGCCCGCCCGGCCTGCGTTTTCTAGCTGCTGGCACAGTTCGCCCAGCGCCAACGCGCCCACCGAGCGGGCGGCAGATTTCAGGGTGTGGGCTATGCCGCCCAGTGGCGCCGCGTCCGCTGCGTGCAAGGCCTGCACCATGGCGCTCACCTGGGTCTGTGCGTTGGTCAAAAACTTGGTCAACAAGCGCTGGTGCATGGCGGGGTTGTTGCCCACCAGGTCGGTCAGGGTGCCTGAATTCCATACGTAAAATCGGCCTGTAGCTCTTGTATATATTGCGCGGACAGCTATTTTTTTGGTAGCTATTTCGTTCAAAGCAGGCTCATTTGCCGCAGCCGTATCCACTGCAGGGGTGTCAGGCCCAGCGTCACGCTGGGGCATCCATTTGGCCAGCATCGGGCCGAGCTCACTCAGACGCAGCGGTTTACTTAAAAAGTCGTCCATGCCTTGGGCTTTGCAGCGCTCGGCCTCGCCACTCATGGCATTGGCGGTGATGGCGATGATGGGCAGGTGGGTGCCGCTGGGCTCTTCGGCGCGGATGGCGCGGGTCAGGCCAAAGCCGTCCAGGTTGGGCATGTGGCAGTCGGTCAGCAGCAAGGCGTAGCGGCTTTGGCGGTGCGCGCGCCACAGCGCCAGCGCCATGGCACCGTCTGGCGCAGCTTCGCAGGCATAGCCCAGCAGGCGCAGCTGCTCGCGCAGCACATCGCGGTTGGTTTCGTTGTCTTCGGCCAGCAAAATCAGCAAGCCCTGGGCTGCGGCCTGCGCCAGGTTGGGCGCTGGTTTGCGTTCCTGTAATCGCCGCTCGGGCTGAGCTTGGGGAATCAATTCGGCGGGCGCGGGCATCAGCGGCAACGTCAGGGTGAAGGCTGAGCCCCTGCCCGGTTGGCTTTGCACCGAAATGTGACCACCCATCAGCTGTGCCAACCGCTGGCTGATGGACAGCCCCAGGCCGGTGCCACCAAACTCGCGCGAGGTGCTGGCATCGGCCTGGGTGAAGGCGCAAAACAGTGTGTTCAGCACCTCAGCACGCATGCCAATGCCGTTGTCAGACACCGTGACCTGCAAGCCCAGTTGGCCGTCGTCCTGGGTAACCGCACTGGCGCTCAGGCTCACCCGGCCAGGCTGCTCTGGGCGGCTGTGGGTGAACTTGAGCGCATTGCCCAGCAGGTTGAGCAAGACCTGGCGCAAACGGGTGGGGTCAGCCATGACCCACTGGGGCAATTGGGGGTCAAGCGCGACCGACAACACGATCGACTTACCCAACGCGGCCGGGTTCATCAACTGCACCACCTCTTGGGTGAGTTGGTGCATATCGGTGGGCAGCGACTCCACAGCCAGTTTGCCCGCCTCCATCTTGGAGTAGTCCAAGATGTCATTCAAAATGGCCAGCAGGCTCATGGCCGATTGCGCCATCGTGCGCACCATGCGCTGCTGCTCGGGCGACAAGGGGGTTTGCTGCAACACGTCCACCATGCCCACCACGCCGTTCATCGGGGTGCGGATTTCATGGCTCATGTTGGCCAAAAATTCAGACTTGGCTTGGTTGGCCGCGTTGGCGGCTTGCTCGGCCTGGCGCAGTTCTGCGGTGCGTTCCTGCACCAGGTCTTCCAGGTGGTCGCGGTACTGCGTCAGCTCCTGAGTCAGCTGGTTGGCACGGTCCAACGCCGTGCGCGCAGCAAATTCGCTCTCTCGCAAACCCACTTCCAGCTCTTTGCGCTCGGTGATGTCCTGAATGGTGCCGCGCATCGCCAAGGGCTTGCCATCGGCATCAAAGCTGACTTTACCCAACCCCTGCACCCAGCGTGTTTGACAGTCAGAAGGCCGCACAATGGGGTAGTCGCGGTTAAAAAAGCCGTCGCCCTGAAGCACTTTGGCAAAGTAATCCAGCATGGTTTGCCGCTGCTCGGGTGCCACCAACGCGTCCCAGCCTTGCACCGTTCTTTCGTAACTGGCATCAATGCCAAAAATGCCATCCAACACTGGCGAGCTTTGCCACTGACCGGTTTGAATGTTCAGGGTGTAGCTGCCCAACTGGGCGCGGTATTGGGCTTCGTTCAAGGCATTGGCACTGTCGCGCAGCGCTTCTTCGGCGGCGCTGCGAATGGCCTCGCGCTCTTGCGCCTGCGCAGCGGCTAGGGTTTGCAAGGCAGCTTCTTGGCGCTGGCGCAGTTTTCTGCCCAAGCCTGCCAGCAGCAAGGCCAGCAAGCTGCCCAGCAGCAGCCCGCTGCCTGCCACCAGCTGCGGTTTTTGCTTGGTGGCTGGGTTGCCAAATTCAGGCGTGGCGTAGGCGTGCAGCGTCCAGGTGCGGCCGCCAAATTGCAAGGCCAGCAAACGATCCAGGGGCTGGCCATTGGCAGCTGGCATGTGTGGCTCATCCAACGTGTCAAACAGCAGGGCGTCCGCACTGTTTTCAGTGCCATCAAACACCTCAACGTCGATGCTGTAGTCTTCGAATTTAAGCACCTGGTTCATCAGGTCTTGGGCACGAAACGGCGCATCCACCCAACCCAACAACTGCGATCGACGCTGCGCCTGGCTCGCTGGTGCAACATCACCCCGGTAAACGGGCAACACCATCACAAACCCAGGCACAGGCTGGTCGTCGTCTTGCCGGAGCGTGAGCTTGCCGGTCATCGCCAAAACACCTTTGTCGCGGGCTTGTTTGATGGCGGTAGCTGCAGCTGGTACCGTGCTGATGTCAAACCCCAAGGCTTTCACGTTGCTGCCCTCAAAAGGCTCGATGTACACGATGGGGGTGTGCGTGGTGCCCGGTTGCGCTCTCACAAAGGCCAGTGCGGTAAAACCAAAGCCGCCCTTGGCCAGGTCGAGTGACTGGTAAAAGGTGTGAAACTGCGCGCGTGTCACGGTTTCTGACGCGTTGAACAAGCCCGCCACAGCGCGCAACACCGCCGCATGGGCTTGCAGGTAGGCCTGCAGCCGGTTTTTGATGTCGGTGACTTTTGCGTCAAAGTGGGCATCCAGCTCTTGGTGCGCCTCTTCTTTGGCCTGCTGCCACAGCGCGCCGGTCACGCCCAGCGACAGCAGCCACACCAGCAGGGCGACACGCGCCGACGTCCACCAATACAAAGCAGGTTTGCTCATACGATGACCTTGTTCAGATGCGCCTCGATCAGCGCTTGGGCCTGGGCAAACAGCTCGGGCAGCTCCTGCGCCAGGGCTTGACTTTGCGGCGCATCGCCCGCTTGGGCGGCAGATTCAAGCTGTTGGCAGTGTTCGCCCAAGGCCAAAGCCCCCACGGTGCGCGCCGCCGATTTGAGCGCGTGCGCCAGCGCGTCCAGGCTGGCCAGGTCTTGGGCCTGCTGGGCGGTTTGCACCTGGATCAATTGCGCCTGGGTGTTGAGCAAAAATTTGCCAAGCAAGCGCTGGTGCATGGCTGGGTTGTTGCCCACCAGGTCGGTCAGAGTGCTTGAATTCCATACGTCAAATTGGCCTTTAGCCCTTGTATATATTGCGCGGACAGCTATTTTGTTGGTAGCTATTTCGTTCAAAGCAGGCGCACTTGCCGCAGCCGTATCCACTGCAGGGGTGTCAGGCACAGCGTCACGCTGGGGCATCCATTTGGCCAGCATCGGGCCGAGCTCACTCAGACGCAGCGGTTTACTTAAAAAGTCGTCCATGCCTTGGGCTTTGCAGCGCTCGGCCTCGCCACTCATGGCATTGGCGGTGATGGCGATGATGGGCAGGTGGGTGCCGCTGGGCTCTTCGGCGCGGATGGCGCGGGTCAGGCCAAAGCCGTCCAGGTTGGGCATGTGGCAGTCGGTCAGCAGCAAGGCGTAGCGGCCGGGGTTTGAATTGCGGCGCTGGGTCGGGCAGGTGCCCACCGCGTCATCGGCGCTGGCGGGTGGCTGCAAACCCTGGCGCCACAGGGCCAGCGCCGCTTGGCCGTCTGGCGCGGCTTCGCTGGCGTAACCCAGCAGGCGCAGCTGCTCTTGCAGCACATCGCGGTTGGTCTCGTTGTCTTCGGCCAGCAGCACCAGTTGCCCCATGGCTGTGGCCTGGGCCACGCTGGGGCAGGCGGCGCGGGCTTGCAAGCGCCGCTCTGGCAAAACTTGTTCAACCGGCTGGGTAGCTTGCAAGGGCAGCGTCACGGTAAATTCAGAGCCCACCCCGGGCTGGCTGGTGACGCTGATCTGCCCGCCCATCAGCGCCACCAGACGCTGACTGATGGACAAGCCCAGCCCGGTGCCGCCAAATTGGCGCGAGGTGCTGGCGTCGGCTTGTGTAAAGGGCTGAAACAGCTTGGCTTGCAACTCGACGCTCATGCCCAGGCCGTTGTCTGCCACCTGCAGTTGCAGCGCCGCCTGGCCATCTGGCAGGGTGCCATGTGCCGCACGCAGCGTCACATGCGCGGCATGACCGGCCTCAGTGCGGCTGAATTTGATGGCGTTGCCCAACAGGTTCAGCAGCACCTGGCGCAGGCGGCTGGGGTCGGTTAGCAGCCACGGGGGTAGGCTGGGGTCCTGCATCAGTTGCAGGTCAACCCCCTTGGCATGGGCGCTGCTTTGCATCAGCTCGGTCACGCCTTGCAGCAACTGCGCCAGCGGCGTGGGGATGCGCTCCACAGCCAGCTTGCCGGCTTCGATTTTGGAGTAGTCCAGGATGTCGTTCAATATCTCCAGGAGCGCCACCGACGAGTCTTGAATCACGCCCAGCATGCGGCGTTGCTCGGGCTGCAAGTCAGATTGCTGCAACACGTCCACCATGCCCAGCACGCCATTCATGGGGGTGCGGATTTCGTGACTCATGTTGGCCAAAAATTCACTCTTGGCGCGGCTGGCAGCGTGTGCCGCTTCTTCGGCCTGTTTCAGCTCGGTCACATCGGCATAAGACCACACCCGGCCAACCACCTGGCCATTGAGCTTTTGCGCTTGCACAGTGCGGCGCAGCACCCGGCCGTCTTTCATGCGGATCAGTTCAGGAGCAGCATGGTCGGGGTCACGGTAGGCGGCGGCGGTGACGCGCGCCAAGGCCTCGGGGTCTGCCGACTGGCTTTGCATGTGCAAGCGGCCAAGCTGGGTGTTGGGCTGGTCAATGAGCCGCTGTGGAAAGTTCCACATGGCCACAAAGCGCTGATTCCACAGCGCGCTGTTGTCGGTGTCGTTCATCACCACGATGCCCTCGTTAGTGGCATTGAAGGTGGCGTTGAACAGCGCCAAGGTGCGTTCACGCGCCTGCAAAGCCAGCCGGTTGGCAGCCAGCGTGGTGGCCAAGGCCATGCCCACCAGCGACAGGCACAGGGTAAAAAACCAGTAGCTCACCAGGCCAGAGTCGCCGTCGTGGCTGAAAAAACCAATGCCTTGGTTGGTGCCCGCCACGCCAATGGCCGACATCAGCAAAATCGCCAGACTGGCGGCACGCTTGCCTTGCCGCACAGCCACCCAGGCCACATAAAAAAACATCCAGTAGGCTTTGGTAACCGATGCTGGCAAATAGGCCTGAGGGGACTGAAACAGCCAATGGTCAAAGTCAACAAACACAATGCCTGCCACCAACAGCATCCAGGCAAAGACCAGCACGGCTTCAAAAAGGTACTTGGCACTGGGTCGCACATAGGGTGCGGCTGGCGTGGCACGCCACAGCAGCACCAGTGGCGTGAGCAGCACCACGCCCAGCACGTCGCCCATCCACCAGTTCAGCGCACTGGTCCAGAATTGCGCCGCAACAATGCTGCCCTTGAGCAACAAACCAGCGCTGCCAATGGTTGCGCTCACCCAGCAAGCCAACGCGCCGCCCAGCGCCACCAGGCGTACAAAGTCATTGATGGAAGCCAGGCTGTCGTCAAACTTGCTGCGCTTGAGCAGCCAGGCGCCCGCACCCGCGGCCAGTGCCGAGCCGCCAGCGCGCAGCAGGTCTGACCAGAGCGGGGCACTGGTTGCAACGTGCGCCATAACGTTGGCCAGCAGTGCCCCGGCAAACACCGCAGCCACATAGCGCCGCCCGCCCAGCAACACCGCCGCCAGTGCCCAGCCGCTGGCCAAAAAGAAAATGCTGGCTTGGCCCTGTGGTGAAAAATAGCGGTGTATCAACCATGACAGCCCTGCATACACCAGCGCCACGCCCAGCCACTTGAGCCATGCAAGGGTTGGGTTGGACGCAGGCGGTGCCGGGGCTGCAGCGCTTGGGTTGCGGCTTGTCATCGTGGGCTAGGTGTGTGAACGCGGGGCAACGTTGCGCACTAGCGGTGGGCGTTGAGCCAGGCGGTGCACGCGTCAATGGGCATGGGCTTGGCAAAGTAATAACCCTGCACACGGGTACAACCGCAGTCGCGCAAAAACTCAAGCTGTTCGGGGGTCTCAACGCCTTCGGCCACCACATCCAGCCCCAAGTTGCTGCCCAGCAGCGTGGCGATCCGCAGCACGGTTTGCGCCTTGAGCTCGTGGCCGGCGCGCTGCACAAAGCTGCCGTCGATTTTGAGTTCTTTGAACGGCAAATCGATGAGCTGCACCAGGCTGGAATAACCGGTGCCAAAGTCGTCAATCGACAAGGCAAAACCCTTCAGCGACAAGCGGGTGATGCTCTCCATGGCCACCGAGCGCTCAACCATCAGGCGGCTTTCGGTGATTTCAATCACAAAGTCAGCGGGGCTCAAACCAGCGGCTGCAACGATCTGGCAAAGGCGCTCAGGCATGGTCAGGTTCAGCGCGGTGTCCATCGACAGGTTGACCGCCGCCTTGACCAACAGGCCCTGGCTGCGCCACAGCGCCACGCAGCCCGCCACTTGGCGCGCCATAGCAAAAAACAATTCATCCACCAGACCCGCGGCTTCCAGCGCGGGCACAAACATGGCTGGCCCAATGAAACTGCCATCGGCCTGTGGCCAGCGCGCCAATGCCTCTACGCCGTAGGCTTGCCCCGTGAGCAGGTCAACCTTGGGCTGGTACCAGGCCAAAAACTCACCGGCTGCCAAGGCTGCTGCCAAGCGCTCGGGCGCAAGCTCTGGGTTGGACTGGGCAGCATTTTGCGCATCAGCAACATTGGGCAGCTGGGCTAGCAACTGCTGTAAATGTGCAGGCTGGCAGGGCTTGGGCAAACAGCCCAGCACCTTGAGCCCATGCGCGCTGGCCAGCCCCACCGCGCTGTTGAGCAAATCGTCTTGCACGCCCGAGAACACGATGAGCGCGCCGCCAAAGCCACGCTGCGCCACATGGCGCATCAGCACCAAGCCGTCCATGTCGGGCATGGACAGGTCAGTGATGATGGCGCGCACCTGGTGGGGGTGCAAATCCAGCAGGGTCAATGCCGCATGACCGCTGTCGGCCATCAACAGGTGCTCAAAGCCCAGGTTGGCCAGCTGCATGGCCAACAGGTCGCGTTGCAACTCGTCGTCGTCAACTACCAGAATGGCTTGGGTTTGAAAGGGCATGGCTGTTGAACGAGCGAGACATTTAACAGATTTGTAAAAGCAGACGCTAAAAAAATAGTCATTGAAATCATAAAGGGAAAAACCGCAAGCAGACCGATTCGTTCAAACATAATTGCGCTGCCGCAGGGCATTGAAAGCGCTTATGATTCGGCGCCAACAATGCCGGAAAGTTGTATCAACCTTGGCCATATCTGAAGGGATTGGAGCGCATGTCACTGCCATCACCACAGCACGCCAACATGGTCAATGAGGGCACAAAGATCATGGGGACGTGGCTGCTGGCCCCTTTGGTGTTGCCTGGTCTGGCCGCTTTGCCGCTCTGGCTGCAAACCGCTTGGGTGACCTGGGTGAGTTTGATTGCGCTGCTGCTGGTGTCTGGCGTCACTGTTTTTGTTTTACTCAGGCAGCGCCAGCAGGCGCTGCTGCAAATGCAGCAGGCCCAGCAAGCGGCCGCTGACACGGTGGATGTGCAAGCCTTGAGCCAGCTGCTGCAAGAGGTGCTGCCCGCCTGGCGCTATCAGGTGGAGCTGGTCAAATCCCAAACCGAGGCGGCGGTGGTGCAGCTGACCACCAGCTTTGCCAATGTGTTGCAGCAGTTTGATCAAGCCGGCATTGGTGGCAGCGCAGGGCGTGCAGCCGGTGCCGATACCACCATCAGTCTGCTCACCTTGTGCGAGCGCGAGCTGCAACCAGTCGTGTTGTCGCTGACTGGCGTGATTGAAGGCAAAGACGCGCTGATGAACAACATTCGCACGCTGGCTGACGAAACACAGTCGCTGCAAGCAATGAGCGAAGAGGTGCGCAGCATTGCCGCGCAGACCAATCTGCTGGCACTTAACGCAGCAATTGAAGCCGCCCGCGCAGGTGAATCCGGCCGGGGTTTTGCGGTGGTGGCGGCTGAGGTGCGCATGCTGTCACAACGCTCGGCTGACACCGGCAAGCGCATGGGTGAGCGTGTGGGGCAAATTAACGCCATCATGAAAGCCACCCTGGCTGGTGCAGAAGAAACGACCGTGCACGACAAGAATGCTGTCAGCCTGTCTGGCGAATTGGTGGAACACGTGCTGGGTCATGTGCGCCAATTGGGCGACTCCGCCAGCAACATGCACAGCCACGGCATGCTGGTGCGCAAGGAGGTTGAGAACTTGCTCATGGCGATGCAGTTCCAAGATCGGGTGTCACAAATTTTGGCAGGCCTGGACAACAATGTGAACCTCCTGCAAGAGGCTCTAGACCAGTTGGACAGCCAAGGCCTGCCCGACGCGGGTGCCTGGATCAAAGAGATGAACCAGGCGTCCTGGATGGAAGATCAAATTTACCGACCCAGTGGTCGCTGAAAGAAGTGGCATGAGATCAAACCGGATACAGGCCCCAAGACCTCAGGCCAGGAAACTGCCCGAGCGCAGCCAGATCGCCGCCTTGCTGGTGGATGACGATTCGTTTCAGCTGGATTTGCTGGAAGGCGTTTTGAACAATCTGGGTGTAACCAACGTGACGGCTGCCGAGGGTGCCCCCCGCGCGCTGGAAAAATTGGCCGCGCGCGGCGCTGCGTTTGACCTGATTTTGATGGACTTGCACATGCCAGGCATGGATGGTTTTCAGTTCATGGAGGCGCTGGGCAAAACCGGCTTTAGCGGCAGTTTGATCATCGTCTCCGGCCAGGACGCTGAGGTGATGAAAGCTGCCACACTGATCGCCAAACTGCGCCGCTTTACTTTGTTGGGTGCAGTGGCCAAGCCAGTGGGGCAACAGGCGCTGGCGGCGCTGATTTAACCCGCGTACTTCGCGTGATCTGATTTCCGCTGCGAAATTGTTTCAATAGTCATAGCAAAAGCCGCTGCCAGGTGATTGCTGCGGAGCTGCAGCGTGCAGCAGTTTTTTTGCTGATGCGGCGCGCCGTATTTGCGTCAACACGCCGGACGGGCGCTGGGTGGTGAAAGTGTCCCGTCATCGCGGGCCTGGCGTGGCGATCCAAGTCGTCGCAAGTCAAGGCCAGAGCTGTATTTTTATCACAACTTGAACACCGAAACCGTGTGCACCAGGTGCTCAGACTGGCTGCGCAGGCTGCTTGCGGCGGCGGCAATTTCTTCAACCAGGGCGGCATTTTGTTGCGTGGTTTGATCCATTTGCGCCACC
>Ga0210015_1004923_pt1 | contig 11079 bp, 6 predicted proteins | sample CryGeymeta201522_FD_185471 | JGI IMG/M metagenome (GOLD analysis project Ga0210015, IMG submission 185471) | Groundwater microbial communities from Crystal Geyser aquifers in Utah, USA - Crystal Geyser metaG 2015-22 (SPAdes) (version 2) | ecosystem: Environmental > Aquatic > Deep subsurface >...
TTATGGCTATTTTTATTTAACATAGTTAAAAATAAAGGAGTATTTGGCTTTATTATACCAAATACTCCTTATTTTAGCCACACACTTTTTACAATTAAGCCTAAATGTATTTTGTTTTATTTCTTTTATTTTATTTGTTTGTACCTCATCTAAAAATATATGATTAACTACAATTTCAATTCATAATAATTTTGATAATGATATACCATTTGTTCCTAAAAAATATTCAGGTCTATCTTCATAAACTATAATTTTTCCAGGAATATATCATAATTTAATTATTTCTCTAACTAGTTTCATAGGTTTTGATTTAGCATTATCTACTACTATTACTCTAGACTTATCTAATCATATTCATACTTTTTCACATTTAGCAAGTTGTAAAATTTTTTCTCAGGCAGTTAATATTATTGATTTATGTATAGTATTTTGGTTTTCAATTATTTGTCTTAATTTTTCTACAACTTCATTTTCACTATATTGAGTTTCTATAAAATTATTAAATCATATTTCATTATTAATTATTTCATTTCATCTTATTCATCTATTATCTTGTAATATTGGTAATTGTAATTGATGAATTCTTGAATAAAGAGTATCATCAAAATCAAGTACATTTAATACTACATTTGGTTTTCTTTCCATTTTTGAAATTTGATTATTTAATCAAATAATTTCTGAAATTTCTAATCAAGTTAATCATACTAAATCTTCAATAATAATTATATTGCTAGCTTCTGTATTTTTAGAAGATGAAATATGATTTCTTAATCAATTACGTAATTCTTTCATTTATTTAAATTAATAAATATACTTAAGTTATGTTAAATATATAACAAACAATTAAGTTTGTCAATTATTTCTTTTTCTATTACTTTTAATTTTTTATCAGTTCTAAAACCTGCTGCAAGTTTATGTCACCCTCATCAAAAATTAGCACAAAAATCTCATACACTATACTCTTTTGATCTAAAACTTGCTTTGACTTCATCTCATAATTCATGTATTAAAAATGCTATTTCAGCTCATTCTATATTTATGAGTCTATTTATTATACCAGAAGTATCTTCGTCTCAAGTTCATGTTTTTCCAAAATCTGTTTTAGTTATGCTTGCCCAAACTATTTTACCATCATCACTTTTTTGAAGTTTATCAAATACTATTCAAACAAGTTTTGTTTTATTATATGTAGCTTTTTGGAAGAAATTATACATTGGAGCTCTGAAATCTGCTCATAAATCCATAAGTTTAGCTGCAGTTACTAGAGTTGAACTACTAGTATTTTGATTATAAAAAATATTTGTATCGGTATGAATTCAAGCAGTTAAAAGTGTAGCAATTTTTGGAGTTATATATTTAGTAAATCAGATTTTTTCAATTATATGAAATGTAAGTTCGCAAGTTGAAGAATATTTATCATTTACTATATTTATACTTCAAAATCAAGGATTTGTCATGTGATGATCTATAACTACGAAATCTTTTTCTTTAAAAATATTTTCGTTTTTTGTATAAGTTTCACCTAATTGTCATAAACTAGCAGCATCAAAACTTATAATTAAATCTGTATTGAATTTTTTTATATCTAAATCAGTTTCTATTATGTCACTTGATTCTAAAAAATCAAAATTCTCAGGAGGTAACATATCATTTACTGCCTTTACATTTTTTCCTATTTTTTCTAATATATAGTAAAAACTAGCAAGTCATCAAAAAGCATCAGGATCCATTCTTATATGGTTAATAAGTAGTATTTTATCTGCTTTTTTAATTAATTTTTCTAGTTTTTTTATTTTTTCTTTCATTGTTTTTAATTATTTTTTAATTATTTTTATAGTATATATTTTATGTAAAAAGTAAAGTAGAGAATTGTATTTGACTTTTATATTAATATTATTATAAATAATGATGCAATTTTTTTTTGGCTTTTATAGGAGAATACCGTGGAAAATATTTTGCAGTTCATAGTTCTAATCCTCTTTTTGGTAGCGTTTGCAGCTATCATCTTTGAGGAAAAAATTGGGTTTGAGAAATATAAGACCAGTATGTTTTTTGGTCTCTCAGCATGGGTTCTTTTACTCATTGAAGAACACTTTAAAAGTCCAGAAGCATTTGAAAAAATGGAACATGCTTTTCATGAGTATGTTCTTGAAATTGCGATGCTTTGGCTATTTCTCATTTGTGCTATGACATTTGTTGCTTATCTTGATAAGCGAAAGTGGATTGAAATGGCAGTAATGAAAACACTGCCTGCACAGATGACAGAAAAGAAGTTCCTTCTCATTATGGGGGTATTTACATTCATCTTTAGTGGTATTGCCGATAATCTCACAGCAACTTTGGTTGCTTTGAGTATCGTTCTTGTTGTGATGAAAGGCACCAATGTCGATATTCTTATTCGGTTCGCAGTAATGATCATCTTTTCAGCAAATGCAGGTGGTCTTCCACTCATTACGGGTGATGTTACAACTCTCATGATTTTTGTTGCAGGGAAAATCCATATGGTTGAGTTACTTCGTTTATATATTCCTGCAATGATCACGAGTTTGGTACTTTATGTCTATCTTGCACGAGGTTTGTCTGGAAAAATCACAATCCAAAAGGAAGGAGCATCACTTAATCCTTTGGATACTAAAATTGCTGTAATTTTCATCTTGACGATTGCTTCAATTTTAGCAGGCCATGTGGCTTTTCACCTCCCTCCGATGCTTGTCTTCTTGACTGGTTTGTCGGTGATGTTCTTGGTGATTGCACATGACAAAATAAAAACAAAAAATGAGGTGAAAGTCCTTGAATATGTTCAACATGTTGAGTTTGATGCACTTTTCTTCTTCCTTGGTGTCCTGCTTCTCGTGGGTGCACTCAAAGAGGTTGAGTTGCTTGGAAAACTTGCCATGTTGTATGAAGTAATGAACCCAATACTTGCAACATTCTTCATTGGTGTCCTGTCAGCTGTGGTTGACAATATTCCAATTACTGCTGCTATGCTTAAGGCCAACCTACCGCTCGATGAAGTAGGTTGGATGCTTATGACTTATGCAGTTGGAATCGGCGGATCAATACTAGTTATTGGCTCTGCTGCAGGTGTTGTTGCGATGAGCAAGGTGAAAGGACTCACTTTTGGTGCATATCTGAAATACACTCCTGTGGTTTTTACTGTATATGTATTAGGAATGGGAATTACCTACATTATTGCTTAGCTTTTCGGAGCAATTTAAAAAACCCTGGCAAAGCCAGGGTTTTTCTTTTGCTATAAATTTTAGACATAAAAAAACTTAAGCATATTTGGTAATAGCGGCTCAAGTTATTAAGTGTCTAAATTCACATCTTAGATGATAAAAAAATTTTTTTGTATTCTAATCTAAGGGAATAGAGATCGGTTTTTAAAAAACTAATCCTTGTTTTTAATGATGATTTACACATCTAATTTAAACTTTGCTTAGGTAATTATTATAGAGACATTCACCATTCTCTTTGGTTTTTGTTTTTGCAAATTATTTTGCGGTTTTTTTGGTGTTAGTTATATTCATCCAGCAATTAAGATTTTCTTAATTTCTAAATGAATATAACTATCTACCGTTTTTGTTTTTATTTTTGTGATTTAGTAAACTAAATCAAAGTGTGAGGTAGATTGCTGGATTTTTGCAAGTACCATTCTAGCAGAGTAAAAATTAATTTTAAGGAACGTAAGATGTAATCCGTTAGAACTAACTTACATATCTATTATATCAGTTTTTAAAATTTAACTCAAAATAAATAATACATTTTTTTTGAAAATCTTTTTTAAAACTTAAATATTGGCTTATTAATCAATTAAACTAATATATTATTTAAAATAATTTTTTATAAAAAACTTGTATTTTTGTATAAAAAAAGTATACATTAATATATAAAAACGATAGCTTAAATAAGCTCTTTTGTATTATTTTTTTATACAAAAAATGAACTATTATAAAATTGTTAAAAACTAGTAAAATTTAACTAACTTTTAACTAAAAATAGCTATTATTTAAATTTAATTTATATATCATTTTATAGATTAAATAATTACTTTTTAACAAAAATACTGTGGTAGAACTATCAAAAAAGTACTTAAAAATGACTTTAGATGAGCTAAAAGAGCAAGATTTTAAAAAACTACAAGATTTGATTTTATATCACTCTGATTTGTATTATAACAAAGATGAACCAGTTATTTCAGATAGTGAATATGACTCTCTATTTAAAAAATTAGAATATTTAGAAAAGAAATTTTGAATAAAAAATAAACAAACTTCACTTATTTGAGCTGAAATACAAGAATCAACTTTTGAAAAAGTAAAACATTCTAGACCTATGATAAGTTTAGATAATACTTATAATGAAAAAGATTTAAATGATTTTAATGAGAGAGTTATTAAAAATATAGATGATAATAATATATTAAATATAGAATACTGTCTTGAATTCAAGTTTGATGGTTTAGGTGTAGAACTTATTTATAAAAACTGAAAATTAGTTCAAGCAATTACGAGATGAAATTGATTTGAATGAGAAGATATAACTGTAAATGTTATGCAAATAGATAATATTCCAAAAACTATTTCATACAAAGAACATTTAGAAGTGAGATGAGAAGTTGTTATGCCAAACAGTGTTTTTGAAGAATTGAATTTAAATGCAAAAATAGAATGAACTAAAATTTTTTCTAATCCTAGAAATGCTGCAAGTTGAAGTCTGAGGATGAAAGATTCTTCTATTACAAAGAAAAGAAAACTTAAATTTTTTGCTTATGATCTAGCGAATTTTGATGAATATATTGATAATATTTGACTATCTAAATATTATGATGTTATTTATAGTTTAGCTGATTTATGATTTGATATTTCTAGTTATTTTAAAAAACTAAATTGAATTGAAGAAATAATTTCAGCAATTGAAAACTTTTGAGATATTAAAAAAACTATTGATTTTGATATAGATTGATTAGTTATAAAAGTAAATGATATAAGTCTTTGGAAAATAGTTGGTTGGACAGAACATCATCCAAGATATGCAATTGCTTATAAATTTCCAGCTGAAATTTTAACAACAAAGATAAATAGTGTTGATCATCAAGTTGGTAAAACTTGAACTATTACTCCAGTTGCAAATTTGGAACCTATAAATATAAGTTGAGTTATTGTTAGAAGAGCAACTTTGCATAATTACGAAGAAGTTGAAAATTTAGATGTAAGAATAGGTGATAGTGTTTTTATAAAAAGAGCATGAGAAGTTATTCCAAAAATAATTTCTGTTGTAAATACTGAAGGAAGATACGATTTAGAAAAAATAGTACCACCAGAATTTTGTCCAAGTTGTGAAACTAAAATCGTAAAAGATGAAAATAAAGTTAGATTCTATTGTCCTAATACTATTGATTGTCCAGCTCAACATATAGAGAAACTTGTATTTGCTGTATGAAAAAATTGATTTGATATAGATTGATTTTGAGAAAAACAAGTAGAATTATTTTTGTCTGAATGAATCATACATAATCTAGCAGATATCTTTAAAATAAGTGAAAAAAGGGAAGAAATACTTATGTTTGAATGATTTAAAGAAAAATCAGTTTCAAATTTAATTGCTTGAGTAGAATTAGCAAAATATATGGATATCACTAGATTTATCATGTGATTAACTATTCCTTGAGTAGGTAAAAAAACTGCAAAAACTATTTCTTGTTTATTTAAAACTAAAGAGAATTTATTAGATTTTTCATATAATTTAGAAGAATTACAAGAACTTGATGATATTTGACCAGAAATCTGACAAAATATAATTGATTATTTTAATAATGAAGCACATAAAAGAATATTAGAAGAATTACTTAATTATGTTGTAATAACTTATTATGTTGAAAAAACTATAATTTGAAATAGTATTTTTACATATAAAAGTGTTTGTATAACTTGAAGTTTTGAATGATTTTCTCGTGATGAATTGGCTAAAAAATTGGAAGAATTTTGATGAAAATTTGTATGATCTATTAGTAAGAATACTGATTTTTTACTTGCTTGAGAAAAAGCATGAAGTAAACTTGAAAAAGCAAATTCACTTGGTGTAAAAGTTATAGATTTAAATTATTTTTTAGATAATTTATAGAAGAAAATTTTTTTCTTCTATTTTTTTTATTTATAAAACTCTATATTTTTTAGTAAAGATAAAAAGTATAAAAATTCTTTATTTTTCTCTATTTTTCTATATTATTTAGTTAATTAATAATTGAAGTAATAAATAAAAATGAGTAAAAAATATATATACATACTAAGAATAATTTTTATTTTTTTCTTACTAGATACAAACATAGTTTTTTGATCATCAAATACTTGGCAATTTGATAATGTAGTAGATTATACTGCATCAAATGTAAGTAGTTTTAATTTTACAGGTTCTATTGCAACTTTAGTTAAAAATACATTTATTCATAAATGATCAATAATAAATACAACAACATATAATTGAGCATATGATATTGTTGTAGAGTGAAATTATGCATATATGACAAATAATTTAAGAAATAGTGTATCAATTCTTGATATAAGTAATCCTGCATCCCCAACACTAGTAACAGAATTAGTAAATAATAACTGAACACTAAGATTGAGTTGAGCAGCATGAATAGTAAAAGATTGAAATTATTTATATATAGCGTCACAAGTTAGTGATGCACTTCAAATAATAAATGTAACAAATCCAGCTGCACCAACTGCAGCATGACAATTAGTAAATGCAACAACTTTAAACTGAGCTAGATGAATAGCTAAAGTTTGAAATTATGTTTATCTTACATGTGATAGATATGATGCATTACAAGTAATAAATGTAACAAATCCAGCAGCACCAGCTATAACATGAACATATAGAGTTGCAAATTGAAATTTAAATTGAGCAAGAGATGTAAAAGTAGTATGAAATTATGCATATGTTACTTCATACAATAGAGATGCATTATCTATTTTAGATATATCAAATCCAGCTAGTCCAACTTTTATAACTGAAGTACGTGATACAACAAATCTAAACTGAGCATGGTGACTAGAAATAGTATGAAATTATGCATATATATCATCATATTTAAATAATTCAGTTAGAATAATAGATATAACAACACCAACAGCACCAGTAGCACTTTCAAATATATCGTGATGAAGTTATAGTTTAACAAGTCCTAGAGATTTATTATCATATGATAATAAATTATTTATTACATCGTTTTGAAATAGTGCAGTAAATGTTGCAGATATAACAAATCGAATTGCACCAGTATATGTAACAAAAGTTTTACACAATGCAGCAAATCCACTTTTAAATTGAGCATATTGAATATATAATGTATGAGATTATTTTTATGTTTCAGGATATACTTGAGATTCTCTAGAAGTTATGAAATGGTCTTACGATACTACTTGACCATATATTATTCCAAATAGTAATATAGTTTATTCTTGAAGTATAGATAAAGTAACAACTACATATTGAATAAATAATTCTTGAAATATTAAATATCAAATATCAAAGGATAATTGAGTTACTTGGTATTATTTAAGTTGAATTAATCGGCTAAGTACTACTTCATGAATAATAAATTCAAACACAGAAGTTGAAATAAACTCTGAAATTCAAACATTTAATTGATTGGCTTGATGAACTTGAGAGTTTAAAATAAAAGCATTTTTTAACTCAAATTGATCTCAACAAGTAGAGATAGATAGTCTTAAAGTAGATTATACATCTGGCTGATGAAATGAAATAATTGATTTCGAAACTCCAGGATGATATATTGTTTCTTCATGAATATTTTCAAGAGTAACAATTGATAAATATGAATGATTGTATTCAATAGAAAGTTGAAATACTGCAAATAATTCTACATCTTGTTTTGATGTTAGTAGAACACTTTATAATAATTATGAAATAAGTTTTTACAAAAAAGTTTCTAGTGAATTAAATTATGATTATCTACATTTTTATATTGATTGAGTAGAACAAAATAAATGGTCATGAACTGTTGCTTGGTCTCTTGAAATATTTAATGTATGAAATTGATTACACAATTTTAGTTGGTGTTATTCAAAAGATGGTTCAGTAAATTCATGATCTGATAAGGCATGGGTTGATTATATTGAACTAAAAGAAAAACCTACAATAATAATTCCTGAAATATCAGTTCTAGATTTTGAAGCAGCATGAGGTTACACAGTTACAACAAATGTTACATGAACAAATACTGATTGGACCAGAGTTACTTCTCAAATGTATGAATGATCTTATTCTATTGAAAGTCAAATAAGCTGAAATAATCAGACAGCTTGTTTTGAGAGGACACAAACTATAAGTCCTACAGAAAATTGAATTTCATTTTTTTATAAAGTTTCTAGTGAACTAAATTATGATTTTTTACGTTTTTATATAAATTGAGTAGAACAAAATACTTGGTCATGAGAAATAAATTGGACAAAAAAATCTTATAATTTAAGTTCTTGAACATATACTTTATGATGGTGTTATACAAAAGATGGATCAGTGAATACTTGATTAGATAGAGCATGGATAGATTATGTAACAGTAACTACTGACCCGCCAATATTGTCTGAAATTACTCCAGTAGCAACGCCAACAAATGATAATACTCCTGATTATACTTTTTATTCACCAGTTGCATGAGCTATTAGTTATTCGTGATCGTGTTCAAGTTCAACAACTGATGCTGTTATTTGAAATAATACTATTACATTAAATACATTGTCAGATTGAATATATACTGATTGTACAATACAAGTTTTATCAAGTCCAATTGAAAGTATAATTTTACCAATAACAAATTTTACAATTGATACAACTTGAATCAATATAACGATAAATTCTCCTGTTGATTTAAGTACAATTTCAAATAATGATTTTTCAATAAATGTTGATTATTTTGATAGTCAAACTGGAGTAAATACTTCAAGTATAATATTGACATTATATAAATGGAATTGAACTAGTTATTGAGCAGATATATCTTGAACTTATATTGATTTTTGATGAGCAATAGTTTGAGCTTCAAATGCTATTTATCAAGTTACTACACCTTGATTTTGACAATATAAAGTACAATTTAGTATAGAAGATACTATTTGAAATATATCTATTTCAAATAGTGTATTTAATATAAATAATTCAGATACAATACCTCCAAATATAACAATAAATTTCCCAACTGATTGAATAATATATCCAAATTGAAATTTAAATGCAGATATAAGTTACAATGATTTATTATCAAATATAAATACTTGAAGTATAATTTATGAAATAAGAAAATGGAATTGACTATCTTGGTGAACAGACATATCTTGATCATATATATTATCAAATACTTCTACTACAAGTTTATCAACTTATAATATATCAAAATTATGATATTGAAAATATAAAATGTATTTTTATATAGAAGATAGTGCTTGAAATTGAGATTTTAGAGAAAGCATATTTTATATAGATGAGCCTAGTTTTGAAATAAATACAGCTGATTATTTATCAAATATTGGATTAACATATTGAACTCAAGAAATAATTGTTACAGTTAAAACAGTATGAGTACCATATGAGTTACAAATTTCAAAAGATAATTTTAGTGATGGAAATTGAAATTTAATTATAGATTGGGATTGATTAACTTGAGTTTGATATGATTTTGATCCATATACATGAGTTAAAAAAAGCATAGTAAATTATCCAGTTGTATGATCATGAGCATTAAATTTAAATACAAATTGAGATTTAAATACTTATATTCATAAGTTCAAAATAAAATCTATTGTTTGAGAAGAGCAAGCAGCAGGAAATTATGAAATGAATATTTTATTTAGATGAGTTTTTAATTATTAAAAAATAAAAAACACTAAATTTATAAAATTTAGTGTTTTTTAAAACTTATCTTGATTTTTTAATATAAAATCATAGAATAAGCAAGCAATTTTTGGATTCTTAGCTCAGTTGGTAGAGCAGCGCCCTCTTAAGGCGAAGGTCTCGGGTTCAAACCCCGAAGGGTCCACCATTAATGAATAACACCTTAAACTTTTCTTTCAAAAGTTTAATAAAAGCAAAGTCTCATCAATCTTTGGTTTATAATCTTCTGATCTAAGAGTTTCAGAAAACTATACTTGGTAATTACCAAGTATAGTTTTCTATTTATTTTATTTTTTTGTTCTTAATTAACTCTTAAATTTTAATGTTATACTATAAGAGTAATATTTTTTAGCACCTTTATTATAAAAAATTAACTCTTAACTACTTCTTAAAAACATTAAATATAATAAAGGTGTAATCAATAAAGATTACACCACGACACAAAGTTACCTTTGCAAGCCTTAATATATTCTTTTATCATTAATTGTAAAGTTTATATAACTAAATAATGATTCTAAAGATATATTTACAACTTGTAAAAAAGTAATTATTTTAATTTTTAATTACATATTTTATGAAAAGAAATGTAAAAATACTTGCTTGAGCTTTAATTACGGCCATGACCGCAGCTTCAATCTGAGTTTCATTTGCAGATAATTCATCTACTTGAACATTAAATTCAAATAAAAAATTTGAAAGACAAACATTGACAACTGAGCAAAAAGCCGAGATGGATTCTATGAAAACAATCTTAGATAAAAAAAGAAATTGAGAAACTTTAACTGCTTATGAACAAGCTAAACTTGATACTTTTGAAGTGAATAAACCTAATTTTGGATCAATGTGAGAATGAATGAAATGATGAGAAAGAGGAGAAAAATGGTGATTTATGAATTGATTAACTACTGAAGAAAAAACATCGCTAGAATCTATGACTAATGAAGAAAAAAAAGCATTTTTTGAAGCTAGGAAATTTGAAAAAAAAGCAAAAAGAGATTCAAGAGAAGGTGTAATTGATAAATTGCTTGCTTGAGAAGTTTTAACTGCGGACGAAGAAGTTGTAAGAGCTGAAATAATTAAAGAAAGAGCTGATAGAAAAGATGAAATGGTGAATAATAATAAATAACATACAAATTTAATAAGGCTATAAAATTGTGTATAATA
>Ga0210015_1004929_pt1 | contig 11066 bp, 11 predicted proteins | sample CryGeymeta201522_FD_185471 | JGI IMG/M metagenome (GOLD analysis project Ga0210015, IMG submission 185471) | Groundwater microbial communities from Crystal Geyser aquifers in Utah, USA - Crystal Geyser metaG 2015-22 (SPAdes) (version 2) | ecosystem: Environmental > Aquatic > Deep subsurface >...
AATTCCTTGCTTACCAGGTAAGTTTCTGATATTACACGATGAGGCCTCAGATTTTTGGGGTAAAGTTTTTTTGACATGGCAGAATTCATATGTATTTACCGTTGCTTATGAACAGCGCAAATCCCTCACTGTTGTCAAGTATGACGTATGAGTTCAAAAATCCGAAGCAAGTGCGGCTTCAGCCGCATGTGAACCTTGCGCTACGCGCCTGAAGGTGCACGTGCAGAAGCTGATTCCTGGTCTTCATGTCCTGATCTGCTCAAAGCGATACTCCGGCAAAGCCTGTCCTGGACCCCGATGCTGGAGCCGCAATTTAGGGATATCACCCACGAGGCGGTGCAAAGTCCGTATGGAGAAATCACTTTGCTCCGGCTTCTATTATCAGGTTGCCAAGTTCGTTCCGGTCGCCGGATTTAACCGGAAATTTCTCTTTAAGAATTCTACCCACTTTGTTGACGGCCTGGCAGATACCCTCGACCGGATGCCCGTCCTTAATGGCCTGGACGATGGCGGCGACAATGCCGTCCCAGTTCCCCTCAGGAATCACGGCATTGATGCCCCGGTCGCCTAGGACCCAGACTCTTCTTTCGAAGACAGAGATATAGATAAGAATGCCGGTCTCCTCACGTGTCCGATACAGGCCTTTTAGAAAAAACTGGACTTGAGCAGCCTCCCGGACCTCTTCCTCCATTTCTTTCGCGCCAATAAACCACCGTTTCAGCCAACCCAAGCGTTTTACGGCTTGATGAAAAACCAGAAAGAGGGGAATCAGCAGCGCCAGGAACATCCACATATTGGAAGGGCCGGCCCAAAATAGCCCCCCCACTGCCGGGGTGAGGGCAAGCGCAAGAGGAAATGAAAAGGCGCCTGCTCCAAGCAGGCTGGCCATGGGATACTGATAACTAATGGGAACCACCATCACCACTATTTCACCGCTTGTGCGGCTCTCCGCCTCCATGACACAGCTTTCAATCCTGTCTCGATCCGCTTTGGAAATGAAACGTTCCATCAGGTCTTTCATGGATTACTCATCTTCCTCCAATCTACCAACTGCCCGAAGACCCTCCGCCACCGAACCCTCCGCCACCTCCGGAAAAACCTCCCCCTCCGGAGAATCCGCCTCCAGAGGAGAATCCCCCTGGAAAGCCGCCGTGCCCTCCCCGGGAGCCCCGGCTGTAATTCGAAGGACCCGCTTTTGACACAATTCCGGCAAATGCAGAAAGAATAAAACCTGCAATCAGACCGATACCCGCCAGGGCAGCCAGGAGCCCCAGGCCGGGTGAAAATGCCATATGGCCTAAGAACGGCATGAAAAATCCCCCGGCTGCGGTCCCCAGGGTCCGGCTCACCCGCCCAAAAGAAAACACGATAAAAACGAACAGTAACAGGAGCGGGATGGCATCGGCCAAATCCTTTGATCCAATCCCGCCGGTGTCCTTTTTTTCCTCTGCCTTAAACTCATCTCTAACGACATCAATCATGGCCTGCACACCGTTTACCACCCCCTGATCGAAACGGCCCGCTTTGAATTCCGGGACAATGATTCCGCGGATTATGCGGCCGGCCTGAAGATCGGTAAGGCGTCCTTCCAATCCGTATCCAACCTCAATGCGGACCTTTCGATCCGCCCTGGAGATGAGCAGGATGGCACCGTTGTCAAGACCCTTCTGTCCGATCTTCCACTGCTCGGCCACCCGCATGGAAAAATCCTCCAGCACTTCCCCTTCGAGCGACGGGACGGTCAGGACTACTATCTGGGTGGAGTCCTTCTCTTCGAAATCCTTCAGGAGAAGATCCAGTTGGCGCGCAACCCCTTGTGAAAGGATCCCGGCATGGTCATTAACACGCCCTTGGAGGGGCGGCACATTAAGGGCAAGGGCGGTTTTGATAACCACGGCCAGAGTCAGCGCCGTTAGGGCTGCGACGCGTATTGATCGAAGAATGGCCGGTTTCCTTATCATAGCCGGCAAGGTCCTAGAACTTAACCTTGGGCGCGGTCTTGGCGCCTTCTTCGGCTTTGATGTATTCCTTGTGCTTCAGGTGCAGAAGCAAGCTGTTGGTAAGGCTGTTAGGGAAAATGCGGATCGAGCTGTTGAACTCCTGTGCTGCCTCGTTGTATCGCTGACGGGCCACATTGATTCTGTTTTCCGTACCTTCAAGTTGATTCTGCAAGTCTTTGAAGTTCTCATTTGCCTTGAGATCCGGATACTGTTCAACCACAACGAGGAGCCTTGCCAGCGCTGAAGACATCTCTGCCTGAGACTGCTGAAGCCTCTGCAATGCTGCCGGATCGCTCAGATCATCGGTAGACAGCTTGACTGAGGTAGCCTTTGACCTGGCATTTATGACCGCCTCAAGGGTTTCTCTCTCGTGAGATGCGTATCCCTTGACGGTCTCCACCACGTTGGGGATCAAGTCAGCGCGCCTCTGAAGGGTCGCTTCAACATCCCCCCATGCCTTAAAGACCTTCTCCTCCTGCTGCTGCATGGTATTGTAGCCGCAGCCGCTCAGTGTCATAACCGCAGATAAGATTAATGTCAGAACAAGCGCCGCCTTTTTCATTTTGACTTTTTCCCCCTTCAAAAGGATAAAGCATATTCAAAAAACTTTTCATCTCACATATCCTATTTGTTTTGTTTTCCGATCACGTACTATAAACGATCTTGCCCCCATCGTCAAAGCAGACCTCAATATCTTGAATATCCTGTTCATTATTTCTTCTTGACAGGAACAACCAGCTTGGTGTAAGCGATTTTCTCAAAATCTACCGTTTGCATCTTTCTGCTTCAAGCCCTGTTCTCCGAGGACGAATGCCATGAAGAACGCCCTGCAAAACTTCCGCTCACTCCTATTTGTTCTGGCACTAACACCCCTGATTTCCCTGATGACACCCAATGCCGGATATTGCGATTCGGACACGGCACTGAGAAAACTTCATCCTGATCTAAGGAAGATAGCCTCCCAGGCAGGTCCCAAGGTACAGAAAGAGGGCGTCAAAACTGCAGCCTCAGTGGAACCCCTTCTTGTTCAGGTGATTGCATGGGTTGAATCAAATTCGGAGGGAAAGGCCTCTGAGATTGATTTTGCCCGCTATTTCGTTGATTCGAAGGTTTTTGGAAGACCACCTCTTAAGATAGGGGACAGGTGGCTGAAGGTTTATTTCGGAAAGACCACGCCTCAGGCATTAATAAAGATCGCATCGGTCACCCAGGTAAGCAGTCTGCTGCCTGTTGTGACTGAGAGAAACGCCTGGCCTGACAATTACCCGATCGAAGATCCAAAGGAACAGCCGAAGAAAGGTCCTGAAGACTGGGCAAAGCTGAGAGAAACAGCAAGAACCGTCTCCGCGCAAAGCGTTTCTTTCCAGGAGGCATCAGAAACACCTATGCCAAAGAGGCTCAAGTCCTGGTTTGAGACAGGCCTGGACGGTCCAAACAAGGCAAAGGCGGCCTGGGACCGAGGCTATCAGGGGGAGGGTGTCGCAGTAGGGGTCCTGGATGACGGGATTGACTTTGCCCATCCGGATCTTTTGGGAACTCACAAGATATATTCATCAACGGCTGCCCCTCAGTAAGACGGCTGGAATGGCCATCTTGAGAAGAAGACGGCTTTATTAAAATTCATCCAGGCGCAGGGACTTTGAGGTCCCTGCCCTGCCTACAAAGACGTAACCTTATATAATGGCACTCCCTATATCCGAGATGCCGGGTGAAGCACCCAAAGGGATGTCTCGGCACAGGCGGCTATTCCAACACCCTTCCGAGCTTGATCATATCAACACCAATCAAAAAGAGGATACGGCGTTTGACTTTAAGATCAAATTGTTTCAGATTGTGTCTTTCGTTGACAGCCCCTTTGGGGCCATGAATTAAGTTAGGCAGAACTCTGCCCCCAACTCTTGTCTTAACAAACATAATATTTTTATGACCGTAGATAAAAAGTTCAAGAAGAAACTGAAGCGGAAGGAAAAGAAGGCCGGGCTCAAGCGCAAAAGGAGGCGTTTTGAAAGTATCGAGCGCCTCGATGAACTCCTCGGCTTGCTGGACTTCAGACTTCAGATGCGCCGATATCAGGATGCAATATCACTGGCCTTGAGGATTCTTAAGCTGGACCCGGAGTGTAAGAAGGCATTCGACAGAGCAGTCTTATGCGCTGCCAGGCTTGGAAATAATGTAAATACCTATTCTTTATTATCCCATGGATGGGAATACGGTCTTATTGATCACAAGAGGAACCTGCTGGCGCTCGCACAGATGGCCTGTGAGGCAGGAGACACGGAGTTTTCCGCAGATGTCCTGAACGAACTTGCCAAAAATGGCATCAAATATCAAGGCAGGCTAACCAAATCCGAATTCAAATTGATTCAGCGCCTTAAGGAGACAGTATCCCGCCCGATCGGTGAGTTCCCGGCGCAGGGAGCAGATGATAAACAAGACTCCACCTCAAATAATCACCCCATTGATAACGCCCACGATCCTCAGACGCCCGGCAAGGACAACGACGAGGCAAGGAGGCCTGACCCTAATGTAACTGAGGAGGATGAAAAGCCTCTTCTCGTTCAGGTGGAGGTGGACCCACAACCTCTACTTGATGCAGTGACCCATGGCCCGGCCGCGACAAAGGAGACACTCGACATGACCCTGCTTGCCTATGAGGTTTCCTTCCAGACGACCTATGATGAATTGCTCTGCCTTCCCCTGCTGAAGGGGGTGGAGGCCTTCTGGTATCAGAGGGAAACCGCGCGCAAAGTCATGAAGGATTTCAGGGGCCGGGCGATTCTGGCAGATGAGGTGGGATTGGGAAAGACCATAGAGGCATGTCTGGTGCTCAAGGAGTACATGGTTCGCGGCCTTGTAAAGACCGCTCTCATACTCGTTCCCAGCTCCCTTGTCAATCAGTGGAAAGGAGAGCTGCTGGAAAAATTCGGGCTCTCCTTCGTTTCAACAAACGACGATCTCTTCAGGCATGACCCTGAAGCCTTCTGGGATGAGCCTTTGGTGCTTGCATCCATCCACACAGCTCGCTCAAAGCGGCACTTTGAGGCAGTCACCAGACGGTTCAACGACATTGTGGTGGTTGATGAGGCACATCACCTTAAGGAGCACACAACAGTCAACTGGAAACTGGTTAACGCGCTACAAAAGACATTCCTGCTTCTCTTGACCGCAACTCCGGTACAAAACAATCTGGAAGAACTCTATACCCTTGTGACGCTTCTTAAACCCGGGCACCTCCAGACACGAAAGGCCTTCAAGTCAAAATTCATGGCAAGGGGTAATCCTACTGATCCCATCAACAGAGAACTGCTTCGAGAAATGCTCCGGGAGGTGATGATCCGTAATACCAGGTCAGTGGCCCGGGTACAGCTTCCCCCGCGGTTTGCAAACACCATAAAGGTTACCCCCGGTTTGGATGAGGCGGCATTTTTTAGCAAGCTGGAAGTCTTTGTACGCGATGAGATGGGCCGCGCTGAAAGCGCATTAGTCAAGATGCAGCTTAGAAGACTCCTTGAGACGGCGGGCTCATCTTTTGCCGCCTGCACCGGTATTTTGAAAACCATGGCAGTGGCCGGCTACGAAAGATCAGAAAGAGCCAAGGGGCTCCTTGAGGAGATTGCCGGGTTAAAAGACAGCGCCAAGGTTGACCGTGTGCTTGATATCATTCTTGCCGGACGTGAGAAGGTGCTGGTCTTTGTAAAATACAGGGCAACACTTCATTTGCTGAACAGTGTTTTCCAGCGAAAGGGGATACGTCACGCGATCTTCCAAGGCGGCATGACCAATGAGCAGAAACTGGCGGCAGTTGAGACCTTTCGTGACAACTGCCGGGTACTTCTGACAACAGGCTCCGGGGGCGAGGGCCACAATCTGCAGTTTTGCCATAACATCATAAACTACGACCTTCCCTGGAACCCTATGGAGATAGAACAGCGTATCGGTCGCATCCATAGAATAGGTCAGAAACAACAGGTCCACATCTATAATTTTTGCAGCGAAGGGAGCATCGAGGACCGAATTTTGTATGTCCTTGACCGGAAGATCAATATGTTCGAACTGGTGATAGGAGAGATAGACATGATCCTAGGGAGGCGTCGAGGAGAAAAGGAATTTGCAGATATGGTCTTTGATCTATGGGTTCAAAACATAAACGAAGCATCCCTAGACAAGGCATTTGAAGAAATGGGCACGCGACTCAAGAGGGCCAAGGCCGCCTATGACAAGACAAAGACCCTGGATGAAAAACTATTTACTGACGATTTCGGCATGTAATTATGGACTGCAATGAACGGCTAAGGGAACTAGTCCTGCGTTTCATAAATCACCAGGGTGGAGCGGCGGAGGTAACGGAAGACGGAGCCTTAAGGGTCTTATTGCCTCCTGAAGTTGCGGAGGCAGTTGGCGTTTCAGAGGAATCCGTCTTAGGAGGAACCGAAATTCCCCTTGTCTATGGGAGCCCTGTGCTGGAGCGTATCATCCAGCAGGTTACTTCGCATGTGCCTGTGGTCTATGCTCTGATTCAGCCGCCCTATCTAAAAAAGGCGGGATTTGAGCAGATCCTTTCAAGAGACATCTCATTTCCTAATGCCCGTGTTATGATAACCGGAACGGCAGCAGCCCGAACCAGCTATATGGTGCTTACAGTCCATTACCTGGCCTTAAGCGACGAGCGCAGGGAAGGCCATATTAATATCGCGCTTCAGGAAAGGACAGGCGCGAATGTGCAAAGGCTATTGGATGCATGGTCAGGGCGTGCGCCTGTATTCCTCGATCCGGGAAAAATCCCAACACACTTTCCCCACCAAATGGATGATCCCCTAAAAACGGCTTTTGAATTGGCCAAAGCATCTTCCGAAGAGGCCTTACAAGATTTTCTGGAGAGTATGAAGCGGAGGCTGCACAGGGATATAAGAAACATCAGGGAGTACTATGCAACGATGGAAACAGAGATGAGGGAAGGGCTGAGTCATTCCTCCCTGGGCGAGGAGCAGAAGGAGGAACGAATGGCAAAGATCGCTGATCTGCCGCTTGAGGCCGGCCGCAAGATCGAGGACATTCGGCAGAAATACCAGGTTCGTATCAGGCTTCGACCCTCGGTGGCCATAAGGATTCTCATTGATGTCGTGCAAGTCATGGTAAAACTTCAGTACCGTAAGGCAAGCCGTGAGATCAACCTCTTCTGGAATCCAGTGACACAAGCCATTGACCCGCTTGCATGTGAAGGATGCGGCAAGACCATCAGTACAGCATACTGCCGGGAAGAGAAAGGACGCATCAAAGTAATGTGCCGCCTTTGCAATGGATGAGTTCACATGGAGACTACACGTTCCATCTTAACGCTGGCTGAAACTATCGTAAATAATGTGGCAAGCGAGTTAAAGACGAAACACCGGAAACGGCAAGAAAGGAGGTGAAAAACACTTAGTGTCCATCAAGCCCAACTAGGAAAATTGATTTGAAGGGTGGAAAGTTCGCAAAACCCATGACAACAGAAAGGAGTTCACTATGAGTGCAAAGAAGATTTTGATGCTGGTCGGCGACTATGTGGAAGACTACGAGGTCATGGTGCCTTTCCAGGCCCTCTTGATGGTGGGACATACTGTGCACGCGGTTTGTCCCGACAAGAAGGCAGGCGAGAAGGTTCGTACCGCTGTGCATGATTTCGAGGGAGACCAGACCTACAGCGAAAAGCCCGGACATAATTTTGCCCTGAACTCCACTTTCGCGGAGGTCAAGGCCGAAGATTACGACGCGCTGGTCATCCCAGGCGGACGCGCACCCGAATACATCCGCCTCAACAAGACAGTGCTGGAAATGGTGCGGCACTTTTCGCAGGCCAACAAGCCCATTGCAGCCATCTGCCACGGCGCACAGGTGCTGGCCGCCGCAGGCGTCCTCAAGGGCAAAAGCTGCACGGCTTATCCGGCGGTGGGTCCGGATGTAACTGGCGCAGGAGGCAGGTATGAGAATATCCCGGTGGACAAGGCCCACGTGGATGGAAAACTGGTGAGCGCCCCGGCCTGGCCAGCCCACCCGGATTGGCTAGCCAAATTCCTGCAGGTGCTTGGAACAAAAATTGAACCATAATACCAAGGTGTGAGCTGAGGCGACTTCCGTGCCCAAAAGGATTTGTAACCGTTCACGGGTTCAGAGATTCTCTGCCCTTGTCCCCAGTTTTGAACGTTGAATCAGGAACCTGTTAACCCTTGCAAGGAGTTACGGGAGCAGGGAGGTCGTCTGAAAGATCAGAAAGATGGAAACCCCTATACGGTGCGCCTTCCCCCATGGGCCTCGACAAAACGCGAGAGCACCTTATAGGGCTGGGCGCCCACAAGTCTATCCCTATCCATGACAAAGGTGGGCACGGCCGTAATCCCCATCATCCGAGCGAGCTTCCAATCCTCGTCCACTGCCAGTTTCAACACCCTTTTCGAAAGCACCTCCGCAGCCTCTTCTGCGGTAAGCCCCACGGAAGCGGCCAGCTCCACAAGCACAGGTATTTCTGCGATATTTTTCCCGTCGGCAAAATAGGCGTGAAAGGCCGCCTTGTGAAAGAGTTCGCCCTTTCCCTTACTCTCTGCCCAAAGGCCCATTTCCTGGGCCAGCCGGGAGTTGTAGGTCTTCTTCCTTTCACCGAAAGGAAGCCCCAGCTCAGAGGCCTTCTCCCTCAGACGAGCGAGCATCTTTTCCACGTCCATGGGATATTCGGCAAAGAGTTCCTTAAGGCTAAGCCCATCTTCCGGCGTATCGGGATGCAGGGGGAAGGCCCGCCACTTAATCCCTATACCAAACTCTGCTTTGATCCGTTCAATACACCCGGTAATGAAGTAGCACCATGGTCAGACATAGTCGGAAAATATCTCAAGTGTGGGAACTTCAGACATATTACTCACCTCGTTCACCCTCCCCTCCCCGCCATGAAAATTCACCGGAGAAAACAGATAATCAATTTTCACTCCACAAATTGGAACTATGCTTGCAGCATAACCACTTCGTCAAGGGCTAAGACTATTCTGCGATCATCTGGATCAATACGGACCGCTTTTCCGGTATTCCCTTCCAAAAGCTAGCATTGGATTGGATTGCTAATCACTTCTGTATAGTAAATCTCCTTAAGGTCCTACAAATTTGTCTTAAATTCCACGGATAATCTACAAAATTATTGCCTGCCAGCAGAAGATGTCATCATAGCCTTTCCCTATTTTCTATTTATTTTCAATGAGTATGTCCATTCATACCGTCGGCACATCCAATGCAATTGTATGGATAGTTTTTGGCTGAACTTCCTGGAATGAAGGAGGCGATAAGGGATGAGGAAGAGACAGTCCTTGAGGATAATTCTTTCAACGCTATCGGTCGTGGGAGCAACTGCCGGTACCGCCTTGGCCGCAGACCACGGCCAGGTGGACAGCGGCACCACGGCCTGGATGCTGACTTCCACGGCCCTGGTACTCCTTATGGTGCCGGGGCTGGCTATGTTCTACGGCGGACTGGTCCGCACCAAGAATGTCCTGGGCACCATGATGCATAGTTTTGTGGCCATCTCCATAATTGGCGTATTGTGGGCTGTCTGCGGATATTCACTGGCGTTCGGTAAGAGTGTTCTGGGCGGATTTGTCGGATGGAATAACGACTACTTCCTGCTGAGTGGAATAGATGATACGATTGTCAACGGTGTGCCCGAATATGTGCTTGCCATGTTTCAGGGCAAGTTCGCCATCATCACCCCCGCCCTGATCAGCGGCGCTCTGGCCGAGAGAGTTTACTTCAAGGGATATACCCTCTTTATTGTCTTGTGGTTTCTGCTGATTTATTGCCCACTTTGCCACTGGGTGTGGGCTTCGGACGGATGGTTATTCAACAGCGGAGCTGCCGGAGTCATAGATCTGGCAGGCGGGCTGGTCATTCACATCTCGGCAGGCGTCAGCGCCCTCGTGGTAGCGCTCTATTTGAAACCGCGCAGGGGGTATCCCAAACACACGATGAATCCCAATAACCTTGTCATGACAATGACCGGCGCCGGTATCTTGTGGGTCGGCTGGTTCGGCTTCAATGCCGGCTCAACCGTGCAAAGCGGCCTTGATACCGCCCGTGCACTTACCATGACCCAGATCTCGGCAGCGAGTGGAGCCTTAACTTGGATGATCATTGAATCCCTGTCATTTCGCAAAGCAACCTCTCTGGGCTTTGTTTCTGGTATTTTGGCTGGTCTGGTAGCCATCACCCCCGCCGCCGGCGTGGTGCAACCCACCGGCGCTTTGGTGCTGGGGGCCTTATCTTCTCTTGCGTGCTACCATGCTCTTCAGGTCAAAATCAAGCTGGGCTATGATGACAGCCTGGACTGCTTCGGCATTCATGGGGTGGGCAGCAGCGTGGGGGTCTTGCTGCTCAGTTTTTTTATCCGGGATAGCTGGATGCAAGCCGCCAGCGCAAAACTGGCCGGATGGAATCTCTGGCAACAACTGCTGGTTCAGCTTGAAGGCATGGGCGCAACCATTGGACTAGCTGCCGTCGGCACCTTGATTATCTGTATCCTGGTTGACAAAATCGTCGGTTTTCGCATTGACGCCGAGGGGGAATTGCAGGGTCTGGATAGATCCCTGCACGGCGAAAACGGATATGGCCTGATCTTTCCCGAGTCACGTATGTAGATCTACGCATGGAATAGTAGGGAGAATCGAAATCCGACACCCAGCCATCAGCCCTGCAGTGCCCTTAAATCAAGGATACTTTAAGGTTAGAGCAACTTGCAGGACTTCTAAAAAAATACCGGGGCTCGCGACTCTACTAAGAGGTTATCGGGCGTGTCTCTGAGGCTTTTGCGTCGCAAAGAGCGGCCCCGAATGATTGCCAGGTCTAGGAATATCATTGCGATCCGGCTTCTATTATCAGGTTGCCAAGTTCGTTCCGGTCGCCGGATTTAACCGGAAATTTCTCTTTAAGAATTCTACCCACTTCGTTGACGGCCTGGCAGATACCCTCGACCGGATGCCCGTCCTTAATGGCCTGGACGATGGCGGCGACAATGCCGTCCCAGTTCCCCTCAGGAATCACGGCATTGATGCCCCG
>Ga0210015_1004930_pt1 | contig 11065 bp, 9 predicted proteins | sample CryGeymeta201522_FD_185471 | JGI IMG/M metagenome (GOLD analysis project Ga0210015, IMG submission 185471) | Groundwater microbial communities from Crystal Geyser aquifers in Utah, USA - Crystal Geyser metaG 2015-22 (SPAdes) (version 2) | ecosystem: Environmental > Aquatic > Deep subsurface >...
CAGCCACCCGGCGCCGGGTCATGTCATCCTCTATCCCGGCGGCGTCAGCGAGACGGAGATCCTGCTGGCCTATGGCGGCGTGGACTTCTCCTCAAAGATGGGCCAACTTGCGGGCAACCACTTCATCACGCTGACCACGGGGCTTGAGAACCTGCGCCCGCTCGGTGAGTTGACGCTGTGGAAGGGCGCCCAGGCGGATGCGCCAGCGGCACGAACATCTCCCGGCCGCGGCGTTCGCGCTCCCGCACATAGTCCTTCACGATCGTGTAGCCGCCGGTGAAGCCATGCTCATCGCGAAGCCGATCAAACACCCGCTTGGCCGTGTGCCGCTGCTTGTGGCGGGACCCGCGATCCTCCTCCAGCCAGCCGTCGATGATCTCGGCGAACCCGTCCAGCTTCGGCCGCTTCACAGGGGCGGTGCGCCGGTATCCAGGAGGCGCCGAGAACGCCAGCATCTTCCGGACGCTGTCGCGAGAGATGTTGAAATGACGCGCCGCCTCGCGCTGGCTCATGCCCTCCGCGCAAGCCAGACGAACCTTTCGGTACATGTCCACGGTGATGATCCTCCCGCCCTCCCTCCAACTGCAGAGAGGGCAAAGGTGGACGACTTTTAGGCCGCCCGCAGCGGGCCTGCCCCGCCGCTACCGTGGCCGACTTTCTCACCGCCGTTCTCACTCGGCGGCCCGTTTGTTAAGCGCCGCCTGTTAACCTCGTTTCAGTCGCATTTGAAACGAGGTTCATTCATGTCCGTCGCCAGAGATTTTGGCCCCCGCCCCGGCGACGCGCGCTGGCGCGCCGCGATAGAAAGGCTGCGCGCGGGGCGCACCCGCATCGCGCATATCGACACCGGCCTCGCGCCGCATCCGGCGCTGGGCTTTCGCGACGGCGCGGCGCCCGCCAACATCCACATGGATCTCGGCGTCAATTTTCACGACCCCGAGGCGGGAACGGCGCGCCCTGAAGCCACGCTGCGCAAGGGCGCGGGGCTGGCGGCGCGGCTGACCGAGTGGCCCGACCACGGCGTGAAAACCCTGTCGGTGGTCCTGTCGGACCAGCCGGCGCTGCGCGGCGCCGCGCCCGGGGCGCATGTCGCGCCCTATCGCGTCGCCAACGGGCCGGTGTTTCGCCGCCCGGCGCGCACCGCGCATATCGGCGCCGCGCTCGACCATGCGCTGCGGCTCGACCCGCCGTGCCGCGTCGCCTCGATCAGCATGGGCAATCCGGGCTTCGCGGGCTTGTATGAATGGGCGCGGCAGGCGCTGGCGGGCGAGATCGGCATGGCGCGCGCGACCCGCGCCGCGATCAACCGCGCCTATGAGGCGGGCATGATCGTCGTCTGCGCCGCCGGGCAGGTGATCGAGGGGGTGATCTATCCGGCCCGATTCGCGCGCACCATCGCCGTCGGCGGCTTCGACCGGCGGGGCGCGCGCTTCATCCACTATCCGCCCGGCGGCTATGACGACGCCGCCCGCGTCGATGTCTGGGCGCGCGCGGTGGGCGTGAACCGCGCCGCCGCGCATCTTGGGCCGGACGGCGCGCCGGTCTGGACCTTCGCCGAGACCGAGCCGGACCAGGGCGGCGAGGCCAGCGGCACCTCCTACGCCTGCCCGCAGGTCGCGGCGGCGGCGGCGCTGTGGATCGAGACCCATGCGGCGGCGCTCGACGCCTTTCTGGCGGCGGGCGAGGGCTGGAAGGTGGTCGAGAGCTTCCGCCGCGCGCTGCGCCGCAGCGCGCGGCCGCGACAGGCCGAGCGCGCGACGCCGCAGGGCATGGGGCGGATCCGCGTGCTGGACGTGGAGCGCCTGCTGGCCACGCCGCCCGACGCGGGCGGCGCCTATCGGCTGCGCGATCCGGCCTGATCCCGCCCCGATCCTGCGCATTGCGCAGGGCGTCTGCGGCGGTCATGCTGCGTCCGACACGCTTTCGCGCCGGACCGCCGCATGACCGCCCTTTCCCCCGCAAGCCTCGTGGCGCCGTCGCTCGCCGAGTTCGACGCGCTGGCCCGCGCCGCCTTCGCCGCGCTGCCGCCGGTGTTTCGCGCGCGCTGCGACGGGCTGGTGATCGCGGTGGAGGATTTCCCCGGCGACGCCACGCTCGACGCGCTGGAGATCGAGGATCCGTTCGAGCTGACCGGGCTTTACGAGGGCGTCGCGCTGACCGAGCGTTCGCTGGACGACCTCGCCCCGCCGCCCGACCGGGTGACGCTGTTTCGCCGGCCGATCCTTGACGAATGGGCCGACAGGGGAAATGTGACGCTGGGCGAACTGGTGGCGCATGTGCTGGCGCACGAGATCGGCCACCACTTCGGCCTGAGCGACGACGACATCGCCGCGATCGACGACTGGCGGCTGTGACCGCCCATGAATGACGGGCGGCCGCGACCGCCGCTGGGGAGACGCCTGCAATGACCGCCGTTTGCGACACCTGGACCTATCTTGACGACGCCTGGATCGCGGGCGACGCGCCGGTGTTCACCGCGCGCAGCCACGCCACATGGCTCGCCTCGGTGGTGTTCGACGGCGCGCGGGCGTTCGAGGGCGTGACGCCCGATCTCGACCGCCATTGCGCGCGGGTCAACGACAGCGCCCGGGCGCTGGGCCTCAAGCCGATCAAGTCGGCCGGAGAGATCGAGAAGATCGCGCGCGAGGGCGTGGCGAAGTTTGCCGCCGACGCCGCGCTCTACATCCGCCCGACCTATTGGGCCGAGCGCGGCGACGCGCGCGCGGTGATGGCCGATCCGGAGAGCACGCGGTTTCATCTGGTGCTCTGGTCGGCGCCGATGCCCGCGCCGAACGGGTTCTCGATCACCACCACCCGCTATCGCCGCCCGACGCTCGACTGCATGCCGGTCAACGCCAAGGCGGCGTGCCTGTATCCCAACAACGCGCGGATGCTGCGCGAGGCGGCGGAGAAGGGTTTCGACAACGCGCTGGTGTGCGACGCGCTGGGCAATGTGGCGGAACTGGCCACCGCCAACGTGTTCCTGGCGCGCGACGGCGTGGTGGCGACGCCGGTTCCCAACGGCAGTTTTCTGAACGGCGTGACGCGTCAGCGGGTGATCGACCTCTTGCGCCGCGACGGCGTGACGGTGGCCGAGACCACGCTGACCATCGAGGATTTCCGCGCCGCCGACGAGATCTTCTCCACCGGCAACATGGCCAAGGTGCTGCCGGTCACCGCGTTCGACGACCGCCGCCTTCAGCCGGGCCGCTTTTTCCAGCGCGCCCGCGCCTTGTATTGGGACTGGGCGCACGATGGGGCCTCTGGCGGCGGCGCGTCTGGCGGCGGCGCGGCGTGATGCGGATCGCCTGCCTGCACACCGCCGCCGTCAACATCGGCCAGTTCGAGGACGCGGCGCAGGCGCTGGGCCTGCCGCCCGGCGCGCTCAGCCACACGCTGCGCGCCGACCTGCTGGCGGCGGCGGGGCGCGCTGGCGGCATGACGCCCGCGATAGCGGATGAAACGCGCGCCGCGCTGTTGGCGCTGACGGCGGGCGCGGACGCGGTGCTGCTGACCTGCTCGACGCTGGGCGAGGCGGCGGCGGCGTGCGACGCGGCGGTTCCGGTGCTGCGCGTCGATGCGGCGCTGGCGGCGCAGGCGACGCGCGGCGGCGGGCGGGTGGTGGCGCTCTGCGCCGCGCAAAGCACGCTGGCGCCGACCGCGCGATTGTTCGCCGCCGCCGCCGCGCGCAGCGGCGCGCGGGTCGAGACCCGGATGATCCCCGGCGCCTGGGCGCGGTTCCTTGCGGGCGATCACGACGGCTATCTCGACGCGGTGGCCGCCGCCGCCGACGCGGCGCGGGACGGCGGCGCCGACGTGGTGGCGCTGGCGCAGGCGTCGATGACCGGCGCCGTCGCGCGGGCCGCGCGCGCGCCCGCGCCGCTCGCCAGCCCGGCGGCGGGGCTGGCCGCCGCGCGCGACGCGCTGGCGCAGGAGGCCCGCCGATGACGCGCAAGCGCCCGTCGCGTCGCCAGGTTCAGGTCGCCCGCGCCTGGGCGGTGCACGCCTTCACCGCCTCGGGTGTGGTGCTGGGCTTTCTGGCGCTGGTCGCGATTCTGGAGGGCGACCGGCTGGCGGCGTTCCTGTGGCTGGGGCTGGCGCTGTTCGTGGACGGCATCGACGGCACGCTGGCGCGCAAGGCCCGCGTCTCGGAGCTGACGCCGCAGTTCGACGGCGCCACGCTCGACAACGTGACCGACTATCTCAACTATGTCGTCGTGCCGGCGATGATGATCTACTGGTTCGGCATGGTGCCCGACGGATTGGAGATCTATGCCGCCGCCGCGATTCTGGCGGTCTCGACCTATACTTTCGCCAACGCGGGGGTGAAGTCGCAGGATTATTACTTTGTCGGCTTTCCCGCCGTGTGGTCGCTGGTGGTGCTGTATTTCCACGTGTTGCAGACCGAGCCGCTCACCAACCTGATCGTGATCGGGGTATGTTGCGTGCTGACCTTCGTGCCGTGGAAATACGTCCATCCGTTCCGGGTGCGCGACTGGCGCCCGGTGACGATCCCGATGACGGTGCTGTGGGCGGCGACCTCGCTGCGGCTGGTGCTGATCGACCCGGACGGCGGCAAGATCCGCGAGGCGTCGCCGCTGGTGTTCTGGCTATGGGTGGGCGCGTCGCTGTATTTCGCCGCGCTGTCGGCGTGGCGCTCGCTGCGGCCGGAGCCGCCCGCGCCCTGACGCCGCGCCGGGCCTATCCGCTCCGGTCGGCCCGCTGCGGGGTCGCCGCGCCGTTCAGGAACACGTCGAGCGCCCGCTCCAGCCGCGCCTCGGCTTCCGCGGCGCTGAGCGGCGCGGCGTCGGGGTCGATCAGCGGGTCGAGCGGGCTGGCGCAGACCATGTCGCACAGCAGATGCGCCGTGGCGTCCACGTCACCGGCGACGATCTCGCCATTTTCGACGGCGCGCGATAGCTCCTCGGCGACGGTCCGGCGCACCGCGCGCGGGCCTTCGCGCAGGAAGGCGCGGGCGAGGTCGGGGTGGCGCGGCGCCTCGGCGATGATCGCGCGCAGCACGGTGAGCCGGGTCTGGGAGGCGCCGTCCTCCACCTCGCGCCGCAGCAGCCGCCGCAACCGCGCGCGCAGCGGCAGCGCGCGCTCATCGGCGGTGAGCGGGCGGACAAAGGCGGCGCGCAGCCGCCGCACCCAGGCCTCGAACAGCGCGTCGCGGCTGGGATAGCAGGCGTAGAGCGTGCGCTTCGACATCGCGGCGGCGCGGGCGATGGCGGCCATGCTGGCGCCCTGCAACCCCTTCGTTGCGACAACCTGTTCTATCGCATCGAGAATCCGCGCCTCGCGCTCCGCGCCCGTCAGCTGGGCCGGGCGCCCTCGGCGCGCAGACGGGCTCCCGGCGGCGTCTGGCGTCGCGTGTGCTGGCTGCGAGAGGGTCATCAGCGGCGCGTCTCCCCCGGTTGCTTCAACGTGCTTGCAAAAGACACTCTATCGGCTAATTAGGAAACCTGCCAGTTTCTGAATTACGCGCGGCGCACGCGAAGGAGCGACGGGATGAAGCGGGGAATGACGGCGCCGGGGCGGCGATGGTCCGGGCTGGCGCGCGCGCTGGGCCTCTGCGCGGCGCTGTGCGCGGCGCCCGCCGTCGCGCAGGCGCCGGGCGGCGGCGCGCGCCCGCCTGCGGCGGTGACGGTGGTCACGCTGCAGCCGCAGGACGTGACCGTGACCGCGACGCTGCCCGGCCGCGTGGTCGCCTCCGGCGTCGCCGAGGTGCGCCCGCAGGTCGATGGCATCATCACCGCGCGCCTGTTTGACGAGGGCGCCGACGTGCGGCTGGGCGAGCCGCTCTACCAGATCGGGCCGGAAAGCTATCGCGCGCGTCTGGCGGCGGCGGCGGCGCGGGTGAAGCAGGCCGAGGCGCGGGTCCGCGCGGCGGAGCGGCAGGCCGAGCGGGTGCAGTCGCTGATCGAGCGCAAGGTCGCCAGCGAGCAGAACGCCGACGACGCCATCGCCGAGCGCGACACCGCCGCCGCCGCGCTGGCGGTGGCCGAGGCAGACCAGCTCGCCGCCGAGATCGAGCTGGAGCGCACCACGATCGGCGCGCCGCTGAGCGGGGTGATCGGGCTGTCGCAGACCACGCGGGGCGCGCTGGTCACCAGCGGGCAGGCGCAGCCGCTGGCGGTGATCCGCGCGCTCGATCCGGTCTATGTCGATGTGACGCAATCGGCGGCGGAGCTGATCGCCTGGCGGCGCGGCGCGACGGCGGAGCGGCTGAGCGGCGCCGAGCAGACCGTGTCGCTGCGGCTGGCGGACGGCGGAACCTACGCGCACACTGGCCAGCTGACCGCCGCCGAGCCGTTCGTGGACGCGCTGACCGGCGTGGTGACGCTGCGGCTGTCGTTCGCCAACCCTGACAGGCTTTTGCTGCCGGGAATGTATGTGCAGGTCGAGGTGCCGCAGGCGGTGGCGCGCGGGGTGATCCTGGCGCCGCAGCAGGGCGTGTCGCGCGACGCGCGCGGCCAGCCGACCGCGCTGGTGGTGGGCGCCGACAACGTGGTGGAGGCGCGGGTGCTGGAGGTGCTGCAGGCGCGCGGCGCCGACTGGGTGGTGACCAAAGGGCTTGAGGCCGGCGACCGGCTGATCGTGGAGGGGCTGCAAAAGGCGCGGCCCGGCGCGACGGTCGCGCCCGAAGAACGTGCGGCGGCGGCGCCCGTCGCCGCCGCGTCGCGCTGAGCGAGGGGAACCCGATGGCCGGCTATTTCATCGACCGCCCGGTGTTCGCCTGGGTGATCGCGATCCTCATCATGGGGGTCGGCGCGCTGGGGATCCTGTCGCTGCCGGTGGCGCAGTATCCCCAGATCGCGCCGCCCTCGGTCAGCGTGACCGCCACCTATCCCGGCGCCTCGGCCGAGACGGTCGAGAACACCGTGACGCAGGTGATCGAGCAGCAGATGACCGGGCTGGACGGCCTGCGCTATCTCAGCTCCAGCTCCACCGCCGCCGGGTCGGCGACCGTGACGCTGACCTTTCAGACCGGCACGGACGCCGACATCGCGCAGGTGCAAGTGCAGAACAAGCTGGCGCAGGCCTCCGCCCTGTTGCCTGAGCCGGTGCAGCGGCAGGGCGTGACGGTGCGCAAGTCCTCCGCCGGGTTCCTGCTGGTGGTGGCGCTGATTTCGCAGGACGGCGCGCTGGAGCAGGCCGACCTCTCCGATTACCTCGTCTCCAACATCGTCGATGAGATCAGCCGCGTCGGCGGCGTCGGCGAGGTGCAGGTGTTTGGCGCGCCTTATGCGATGCGGATCTGGCTCGATCCGTCGAAACTGGCGGCCTACGAGCTGGCGCCCAGAGACGTGATCGCCGCCGTGGGGGCGCAGAACGCGCAGATCTCGGCGGGGCAGTTCGGCTCGCTGCCGTCGGTGGAGGGCCAGCAGCTCAACGCCACCGTCACCGCGCAGTCGCTGCTGCGCACGCCGCAGGATTTCGAGCAGATCGTGCTGCGCGCCCAGACCGACGGCGGGCTGGTGCTGCTGAAGGATGTCGCCCGCGTCGAGGTCGGCGCCGAACGCTACCAGACCATCTCGCGCTTCAACGGCCAGCCTGCGGCGGGCATGGCGATCAGGCTGGCCAGCGGCGCCAACGCGCTGGACACGGCGAACGCGGTGAAGGCCCGGCTGGAGGAGCTGAAGGCGTTCTTCCCCGAGGGCGTGGTCCACACCATCCCCTACGACACCACGCCGTTCATCACGATCTCGATCGAGGAGGTGGTCAAGACGCTGTTCGAGGCTGTCGGCCTGGTGTTTCTGGTGATGCTGCTGTTCCTGGGCAACCTGCGCGCCACGCTGATCCCGACGCTGGCGGTGCCGGTGGTCCTGCTGGGCACGTTCGGCGTGCTGGCGGCGGCGGGCTTCACGATCAACACGCTGACCATGCTGGCGATGGTGCTGGCGATCGGCCTGCTGGTGGACGACGCCATCGTGGTGGTCGAGAACGTCGAGCGCATCATGGAGGAGGAGGGGCTGTCGCCCCGCGACGCCACCCGCAAGAGCATGGGCCAGATCACCGGCGCGCTGGTCGGCATCGCGCTGGTGCTGTCGGCGGTGTTCGTGCCGATGGCGTTTTTCGGCGGCTCGACCGGCGTGATCTATCGCCAGTTCTCGATCACCATCGTCTCGGCGATGATCCTGTCGGTGGTGGTGGCGCTGGTGCTGACGCCCGCGCTGTGCGCCACCATGCTGCGCCCGCGCAAGCATGAGGACGCGCGGCGCGGCGTGTTCGGCCTGTTCAACCGGGGTTTTGACGGGCTGACCGGCGGCTATGCGCGCAGCGTCGGCTGGATCACCCGCCGCCCGGTGCGCATGGGGCTGATCTATCTGGCGCTGGTCGGCGGCATGGGCTGGCTGTTCGTCAAGACGCCGACCGGCTTTCTGCCCAACGAGGATCAGGGCATCCTGTTCACGCTGGTGCAGGCCCCTTCCGGCGCCACCGCCGGGCGCACGCTCGACGTGATGAAGCGGATCGAGACGCATTTCCTCGAGGGCGAGGCGGAGAACGTCGCCTCGATCTTCACCGTGGTCGGCTTCAGCTTCGCCGGATCGGGCCAGAACGTCGGCATCGGCTTCGTGCGGCTCAAGGACTGGTCCGAGCGCCCCGGCCCACAGCAGAGCGTGCAGGCGATCGCCGGGCGCGGCTTTGGCGCGCTGTCACAGATCCGCGACGCGCTGGTGTTTCCCATCGTGCCGCCTGCGGTGATCGAGCTGGGCAACGTCTCGGGCTTTGACTTCTTCCTCCAGGCGCGCGGCGGGCAGGGCCATGAGGAGATCCTGGCGGCGCGCAACCAGTTGCTGGGCATGGCGGGAGAAAGTCCGCTGATCGCCTCGATCCGGCCCAACGGGCTGGAGGACGCGGCGCAATACGCGCTCGATATCGACTGGCGCAAGGCGGGCGCGATGGGGGTGACGGCGGCGGACGTGAACGACCTGCTCGCGGTCGCCTGGGCCGGGCGCTATGTCAACGACTTCCTCGACCGGGGCCGCATCAAGCGGGTCTATGTGCAGGGCGAGGCCGACGCGCGCCGCAACCCCGAGGATATCGAGCGCTGGCGGGTGCGCAACGCCACCGGCGGGCTGGTGCCATTCTCCAATTTCGCCACCGGATCGTGGCGCTTCGGCGCGCAGGGCCTCTATCGCTACAACGGCGTGCCCGCGATGCAGCTTCAGGGCCAGCCCGCGCCGGGCGTGACCACGGGCGAGGCGATGGCGGAGGTGCAGCGGCTGGCCGGCCAGCTTCCGCCCGGCTTCGACATCGCCTGGACCGGGCTGTCGCTGGAGGAGCGTGAGACCGGCGGTCAGGCGCCGCTGCTCTATGCGCTGTCGCTGGCGGTGGTTTTCCTCAGCCTCGCCGCGCTTTATGAAAGCTGGGCGATCCCGGCGGCGGTGATGCTGGCGATGCCGATCGGCGTGCTGGGCGCGCTGACGGCGGCGCTGCTGGGCGGCTTCGCCAACGACGTGTTCTTCCAGGTCGGTCTGCTCACCACCATCGGGCTGACCGGCAAGAACGCGATCCTGATCGTGGAGTTCGCCCGCTCGCGGCAGGAGGCGGGCGAGGAATTGTATCACGCGGTGCGCGAGGCGGCGCGGCAGCGGTTCCGCCCGATCCTGATGACCTCGATCGCCTTCTCGCTGGGCGTGACGCCGCTGGTGCTGAGTTCCGGCGCGGGGGCGGCGGGGCGCAACGCCATCGGCTCGGGCGTGCTGGGCGGCACCATCGCCGCCACCGTGCTGGGCGTGCTGCTGGTGCCGCTGTTCTATGTCCTGATCCGGCGGCTGGCGCCGCTGAAAAAGGCCGCCGGGGCGGCGGACGCCGCAGCGCCCAAAGCGCCCGCCTGAGCGGCTTTCCCAACCCCTGAGAGGCCCCCGCCCGATGACCGACCGTTTGCGCCTTGTGGCGCTGCTCGCCGCGATCACCTCGCTGGGGCCGTTCGCGATGCAGTCGCTGGCGCCAGCCCTGCCGGTGATCGCGGCCGACATGGGGGTGAGCGCGGCGTCGGCGCAGCTTTTGCTGTCGCTGTCGATCCTCGCCATCGGGCTTGCGACGCTGCTGCTGGGGCCGTTGTCGGACTATTTCGGGCGCCGTCCGGTGGCGTTGGTCTCGCTGTTGGTGACGGCGCTCGCCAGCGTCGTGGTCGCGCTGGCCCCGACCATCGAGGGCGCCATCGCCGCGCGCTTCGTGCAGGCGGGCGCGGCGGGGGCGGGCATGGTTCTGGGCCGCGCCATCGCGCGCGACCTGTACGGGCCGGTCGGCGCGGCGCAGGTGATCGCGCAGATGACGGCGGTGATGGTGGTGGCGCCGATGGTCGCCCCGGCGATCGGCGGGGTGATCACGGCGGTCGCGGGGTGGCGCGCCGTGTTCGGCTTCACCGCGCTGTTTGCGCTGGCGGTGTGGGTCTGGGCGCGCGCCGCGCTGGGCGAGAGCATCGTCGAGCGGGCGCCGTCGCTGGGTTTGGGCGAGATCCTGCGCTCGTTCGGCGCGGTGGCGGGGGCGCCCGCGTTCTGGGCCTATTGCCTGGTGGCGACCGGCTCGCTCAGCAGCTTTCTGTTCTTTGTCGGGACGGCGCCTTACGTCGCCGCACGGGCTTATGGCGCCGGGCCCGAGGTCTATGGCCTCGGCTTCGTGTTCGTCGGCGGCGGCTACATGGCGTCGAACCTGCTTTATGCGCGGCTGGTGGGGCGGGTGCGCGGCGATACGCTGATGCTGAGCGGGCTGGCGGCGGCGGTCGTCTCGGCGCTGGGGGTGTGGGTGGCGATCCGGCTGGGCTGGTCGGGGCTGGAGACGGTGTTCGCGGCCGCGATCCTCAATTCTCTGGCGGCGGGGCTGATCGTGCCGAACGCCATGGCGGGGGCGGTTTCGGCCTATCCGGCGCGCGCGGGGGCGGCGTCGTCGCTGCTGGGCTTTGCGCAATTCACCGTGGCCGCCGGCGTCACTCAGGCCGGCGCCGCGCTAGCGCACGACTCGGCGGCGCCGATGACGCTGGTCATGGCGGCGCTTTCGGGCGTGGGCCTTGCGTCCTATGGCGCGCTCAGGCTGCTGCCGCCCATGCGGCGCGACG
>Ga0210015_1004934_pt1 | contig 11059 bp, 9 predicted proteins | sample CryGeymeta201522_FD_185471 | JGI IMG/M metagenome (GOLD analysis project Ga0210015, IMG submission 185471) | Groundwater microbial communities from Crystal Geyser aquifers in Utah, USA - Crystal Geyser metaG 2015-22 (SPAdes) (version 2) | ecosystem: Environmental > Aquatic > Deep subsurface >...
AAGACTGGACCGAAATTTCTGGCACCTCGCTTTTAAATTCATAAATCGTGACCGTTTTTTTGGGCCCCTGATGCCTGGGCAGGTTCGCAAGCTTTCGTGATGTCGCTGAATTGTCAGCGACAGGGGCGCTCTCCATCATGCAAGCCGAGAAACTCAGTGAAACAAGCATCAACACCCCGACGCGTATCATTTTGCACAATCTTTTTTTAAACATAAAGATATCCCTTTCTTTTTAGAAACATCAAAAAATTAATTCACAATAATACCCAATAAAGGAGCCCCCACTCTCCCTGAAATTCTTCATTTCGTCCCGGACACACAGCAGCTATTTGGCACGGCTGGCGGCACACTTGTTTTCAGCCAACAATTGGGCCGTGACCCTTGTAGCGTATTCGGTTTGACATACGTCCATGCCTTGCACCGTGCATCATCCTGACACGCTTTTTGGCACAGGACAGCATCATCTGATGCCGGGATAATATGCTTGAAATCACGCCTGGGACGATCCGTATTCTGCTCCAAGCCGTCGGCATCGGCAGCGATGGGTTTAACCTCAAAAGACAATACTTCATCGACAACGCTGCCAGGCTTCAACTCAATATTCTTGATTACTTTTTGAACCACTCCCTCGATGCCGACAGGTATAGTAGAGAGATCATAATGACCCGCGCCAAGTTTTACATTCATTGGTGTAGCATCACCAACATAAGGCATCGTTGCAAAAATATCCTTCGGACTCCCTGCTTTTCTTATGTTGACCCCTGCTGTTACTGATTTGCCACCAACCAGCGCCGTCACCCGCATCGTACCGGATTCAAAGGCAACCGTTTTTTCCACAGTTATCCCCCCAGAAAAATCAACATTCTCACTATACGATGGGATAGATGAATTGGGAATCTGCACAATCAACCGGTATTTCCCCGGTAGCAGCTTCACCTCATAAGGTGTCTTGACGCCATTCATGGTGAATGTCGAATAGGTGGAGGTGTCGAAAACTGTTTTGTTCATTGCGACATTCTCCACCTTGATCTGAACCACGGCTGGTTTGCCGTTTTCAGTCGCCATTATATGTAGCGTGGACTGATCGAAATCCAGGGTCTTCTCCACCGTCTTACCCGATTCTATTTTGATATTATCCAGCTTGATCGGATCAACACCGCGTATCCCGGCAGGCAGGGTTTCGAGATGGTAGACTCCGGGCTTGATTTGCCAAACATATCCAGGTTTTACGCCTTCATCATTAGTGAGCTCCGCCAAGCCAATCTCGCCATTCCCAACAAGCTTCACCCAGGCGTTTACCGGCTTGCCATTGGCACGCAAGGTCAGCTTCAACCTGCCCGTCCCCTTGGATTTAACCGCCTTGCGGGCAGTTTTCAGCAACTCCTTGGCATTATTTGCCTGAAAATACTCTCCACCACCGGCTTTAGCCATACATTGTAACTGCGCGCTTTCTGTCTTATTCAGGCCGAAACCGACAGTGTGGAGAATGAATTTAAGGCCTTCTTTCTTCGCGGTAGCAACCGCCTTACATGGATCAGTGTTACAGCTTTCAATACCATCACTCACAAGAATAATTGTTGAAGCCTGTTTTTCGGATTGCAATATCTTGAATGCCTGATTCACCGATTTCGTAAGCGGTGTTTTCCCCAACGCATTCAAACCTTTTACCGCCTCCAACACGGCTTGTTTGTGATTAGCACCGAGCTTCACCAATGTTTCCACATCATTACAATCGCCCTTGCGGCGATGCCCATAGGCAATCAGACCGATGTGGCTAGTGCTTGGCAGCTCGGGCACCAGCTTGGCCATTACCTCTTTGGCGATAGTGATTTTGGGCGTGCCTTTTATCTGCTCCCACATACTGCCGGAAGCATCAAGGATAAAAAGGGTATTGGTTGAGCCTGAAGTTTTTTTGACCGGTGATTCCGTTATAACGCCCATCTCTATTGGAGTCCAACGGCCATCCTCGCCTTGTTCGAGGACCTTGCATTGTCCGCTATTCAGTGCATGCTGCAATGGATGCTCCATGGTTTTGCCATCGACTGTGGTCAGGGTTTTCGTTACCATTTTGCCCTCGACCAATTCTGAACTGGTTTCGGTTTTGAGACTGTCGGCAGCTGCGACCAGCCGATCGAAATCAGCAATATTCTGACGTGTTACTTCATCAAGGGCACAGTCCTGACGGCTTTTCGCCGTCATTGAGGTTGTTGTCTGACATAAGCCTTGAGCATCAGGGCCTTTAATTTCAAAAGTAACGACCATCTTGGCCTTCTTCTCAACGCGTTGCGCAGGAGTCATCTCTTGCAACTTTTTTTCAACATCCGCCAGATAAGCCTCAGCCTCCTGCTTTTGTGCGGCGGTCATTTTGCTTAGTTCCGCTTCCGTTGGAGAATTGATTGCGAAAATGGGATGCGGCTTTTGGCAACGAAAAGGCGTACAAGCTGCCAAGTGGTCGCCATAACCCGTACCGCAGGTATCCGGCACCTGCATCTCGGCCAACAGCGGGCGCCGTTCAGAAGGGGCGGCAAACAGGGGCAACGGAGTCAACTGCAGCACCAAAAATAGAATCGTTCCAAAGTGTCTTAAATCTACGGATTTCATTTATTCTCCCTCCATCACACAGGTTAACTTTTCAGGATCGAAGATCACTCGGTACTCTTAAAGCGCAGCGTTTTCGTGACGTTGCTGTCAGGTGGAATCTCCACCTTATGCAGAATCATCGCCTTGGTCCCCTTGGCGGGAACCGGGACAAAAGTTTGACCAGAACGCCCATGAAAACCGTCGATCCCCGGCTTGAAACTTACCTCCAATGGTTGCACCCACAGGTCATTGCTTCAAGTTTCTGTTCATGATCCGTCCTAAATCCAAATAAAAGTTTCAACATGTTACTCACCCTGCATTTACCCGCCGGCTGCTGGTCTCTTTCGATAAATCACCTTAAGCGTCAAACCATTCACATCATTTCATCCAGTTGAGGCCGTTGGGTCGTGCTAACCCGTAGTGGCTGTGCAATCATGTCAACTACCGCGAGGTGCATCGCAAGTGTCCTAATCCAAAAGAGGATGGTTCAGAGCCGCGTGAGATGCGACCGCTCATTGAAACCCACAGGTTACAGTGTCGCGACCTTGCGGAGCTGTCCCGAATTTCCCTTCTTTCGTCAACGTGTTGTTTTGCGTAAATGCCGCATCATCCTCATCCGCAGTTCGAAGCGTTACGCCTATTTTTGCGGAACTGGACATTACGTCCGAACCACGGCCACAGACATATGGCCCCCCAGCCAACTTCGCATGATGGCGGACATGCTCGATGGTGTGTGGAATCGGAGCAAAATGAACCGGAAAAGAAACCGTTTGCCCTGCCGGGATCGCGGCAATTGACAGATCCTGCGACATGGCACATGTCGGCCAAGATGCGCATGATCCGACTCGATCATACTCTGCACCACGACTACCCCTGGCGCTAGTTACCGCCTCCCTGGTACTTATTACACCGACCGACATGGTCATGGGGCGACTGGTTTGTGAACCGTTATTTTTCACTCTTATGATCGCAGCCAGTGATACTGGATGTATTGTCCCTTCATCCAGCGATCCACCGCCATGCCATGTTTCGGTCAACGTCACGCCTTCGATACCCACCACAGCCAAATCGTTCTTTGGTATGACCGGAATATTGATTACCTCTAACTGGCCAACCGAATTGTCAGCCATGTTGACATCTCGATACGGATTATTCCTTTCAGTAACCAACGCGAACACAGGCGACCACAGGAGCCACACAGCGCGACCGACAGTATCCCCAACGCCATCGGGAAGATGGACATTCCCGTCAAAATTCGTGCCATTGATCCGCACATTCACCATCACAGGTACTGTCTGCCGGGGTGCAACTGTGGTGAACGAATCACTCACGCGAGGGTGCCCATTGATCATGTAAGCAACCTTTATCCGTTCGGTCGTGTTGCTCAGGTTGTGAACATTCAGCAATGCCGTCGCCCTATCACCGATGCTGACACCGTTGTAAAAGGCACTCTGGTTGTTCGCTTTTATCTCAACCAGTTCCAGTTTCAATTTATTTTCCGGTACCAGCGAATTCCCATCACGGCCTGTTATCGGCGTGTCACGTCCCAACACTGGTTTGCCTGCTTTGGGCGCCGCTGCGAAGCCGACATGCGGTGTGGCTGGCGCATCGCCTCCCAAAACATGCATCGGGCCGATCTTTGGTGGAATCAGTGATTTTCCATCACGCCCGGTAACCGGCTTGCCTTGCCCGAACAATGGTTTTGGCGTCGACAGCCCGGCCCCTGCACCGTTCTTTTTGAGCGTTCCCACTTGTTGCGAAACATCCCCATGCGGCTGTACCGGGAAGGCCTGCCGAACCTTGGCCGTGCTCACAGTCGCGACAGTGGGACTGCGCTCGGAGCATTGCCCCTTATCATTGTTCATGTTCAAAACCGACAGGGTGAATGACGGCACGGAACTTGTCTCCCGTGAAATTGGGTCAGACTGGACAGTCATATGCAAATCACGGCTGATGCTCAAGCGCTGATTGCGACGCACATTTTGCTTGAGAAGATTCAGCGCAATCCGTCTTGCCGTACCACCCGGCGGCGTTTGGTAAGCATTCATGCCGAACGATGCAACACCCGCAAACCCATGATTCACGATCGTTCCATCCAGAATAAAACGATACTCGCCGGGATGTCCCGGCTGCGGGACTGCACGCACGATATGAAGCTCCTGTGCGGCCAGTTTGGGACACCCCATGGTGATGGGTTGAGAGCCCTTGATACGGTTTATCTTTTTCGGCGCAATATTGGGATTAGCAACTTTTGGGTTGATGTTCTTCTGGACGCCCGGAACAGAATCTGCAGGCAGCGTAATCGCCTGTGCCAGGCTGCCACCAAAGACCAGCGATGCCATCGTCATCAATCCTATCGTGCTCCATCGAGTTATTTTCATGTTATTTCCCCTTTAATATTTGTGCGGATTCAGTTCCCAAGTACAACACCAGTGAGTTGAGTTGTTGTCTGGAACAACCGCTATCACCGCACTCCAGCCCGTATCAAAAACGGCCAGTCAAACGCGGCATATACTGAGGACCAGATTTAGCCATATCGTTCAGGCCCGAGTTGAGATCTTTGCCATTTACCAACAGAGAACATTTCCATGTGCCGATGTTGTTGAGGGATTTCGTTCACTGGCTTAACACCACGGATCGCTTCCAGTGCTACCTTGGCCTTGAACTCACCAGTAAAAATCTTGCGCTTCTTCTCACTCATAACCTGCTCCTTTTTACGGCAGGCTACCATCTTAATTCGCCGTCTGAAAATTGGGGGCCACTATACCGGATTCTATTGTTCGGCCTTCAGTGATCACCGGGGTTGGTCACCGGGGCGCGATCGAGGGGGTCCATTTTAAAGCCGCCGACGGCTGCATTGTCGCAACCCGCCGAATCGAAACAATCACCACCGCCCACCGCGGCGCGGCTCTTCACAGGCGACACCACGACACCGGCCACCGGTGACTGATGTCCCGCCGCGGAGGGTCGTGCCAGCGGCGAACCGCGATGACCACCTTTTGGGCCGGGCTGGCTAACGCTGTCCGGCGCCGCTCCACCGTTGCCAGGCTCGGCATCATCGGGGGATTCAGGGGCGCGTTTCTCGCCCTTCATACGGGCGACGCGATCATCAACCACCGTAGTGGCGCGGGGGCCGCCATCGCTGCCGCTACCGCCTTCGAAACCAGCGCGTGCTTCGTCACTACTGCCATCGTCGCTGCTGCTATCGTCATCCTTGCTGGCGCTGTCATCGCTGCTGCTGTCGGATGAATCGGCACTGTTGTCGTCATCCGTATTGTCGTCACCGGAATCAGCAGAGCTGTCGCTATCACTGCTGCTGTCATCGCTTGATGCACTGCTGCCCGAGTCGCTGTCATCGTCCGCTGAACTGCTGTTGTCACTTTGTGGTTTCTTGCCGGGATGCTTATCGCCATCGGGTTCCTGCACGGTACCGCCACCGATGTACTTGGCCTCACTCTGCTCGGTGCTGCTTTGCCCGCCGCCAAAATGAGCGGTGACACCGCCCGACGGATCGATCACCTCCGTGCCGCCATCCGGTGTTGCATTGGTTTTCATGCCCGCTCCGGTTTCCAAATAGCTGCCATCAGACTGCCAGACGTTACTGGTACCGTCGGTATTGCGCACGGTGATTGAGCCATTACTGTCCGTGAATGAATGGGAACCATCCGGCGCCTGCATATCGCCAGATCCGTCGAACTTGTCTGCGCTCGGATCGTTTTCGATACGGCCGCCGCCAAAATGAGCGGTGACACCGCCCGACGGATCGATCACCTCCGTGCCGCCATCCGGTGTTGCATTGGTTTTCATGCCCGGTCCGGTTTCCAGATAGTTACCATCAGACTGCCAAACCTCGCTGGATCCGTCGGGATGGCGTATGTTCGTTGAGCCATTACTATCCGTGAATGAATAAGAACCGTCCGGTGCCTGCATATCGCCAGATCGGTTGTACTTGTCATCGCCCGGATCGTGTTCGACATGGCCACCACCAAAATGAGCGCTGGTGCCGGTTTTTGTATCGTCGACATCGGTTCCGCCATCGGCGGCCGGGGACACCTTGATGTCCGCCCCCGTCTGCAGCGTGCCGCCGTTTGGATCGAAGGTCTCGGTACTGCCATCCACGTGACGGGTGGTTTTTGAGCCGTTATTCTCGCCACGGACAATATCACCATTGCTGTAGCTCACCGAGCCGTCGCCAACCGGCTTGGGCGCGGAGAAGCCGTGCGTCTTGCGACCATTGTCGACGCCTGCGGAACCACCCCCGGACGACCTGCCTATGCCACGCTGCGCGGGTGCGAAGCCTGACTGTCCGCCGGTAACGCGCGCAGCGGCAGGAGCAGTGGCGGCCCCCCGCAGTGTTGCCGAGCCTGTTGAGTGTCTGCCGGCCGGCGCTACCGGTGCCAGCCCCCCACCAAGTGGATTCAACCGCGCGGGCGCAAGGGCCGGTGGGCGATGAACCGGCACCGATGGCAGGCTGGGCATAGCCCGCGACTGAGTCGCCGGTGCTTGCCTTGATTCGGGTCGAGAACCCGACAACAAACCACGCCCGCCAATGGTGAGCGTTTTGTGTTTTATCGCATGTCGAGCCGGTGTGGACGGCGCCAATGCGGGAGCTAACATCGCGGCGGGCGATCGCGGTTTGGTCGCAGCCGCTTTGCCGGAGGCAGCCGCTACCCGCGGAGATATCAGTGATTTCTTCGCGGCGGGCGCTGGCACGACGAGATTGTCCTGCGGTGTCAGCATCTGCTGCTCAGGTGACAGGTTTTTCCCTTCACCGGCACTCGCCTGACTGGCCACAGAAAGACATGACAACGCCAACAATAAATAGCTGACACGGGTATTCGCTTTGAAATATTCCATTATCGTTCGTCCCTTTTACTCTCTGCTAAAACGCGATACCACTTTGGCGCTGCGACGAATCAAGCGGTTCACTATTTTTCCGCCTGTTTCAGGCCCGACACGCAACAGGTATTGTGCACCGCCGCCGGCATGTCGGTTTTCAGCCAACAATTGGGTAACCCCCTGCACTGAGTTCGGTTTGACGTAAGGTCACCTCTATAAATCCATTTTGCGGGCGAATCGCTGCGTTGCGCGGTGCTCGCCTCCTTGCCTATCTACTTGATATGTCTCGTCGTCTGTGCTCTGTGCGCCTTGCGCTTCATCCCGCAAAAGTGAATTTCTAGAGGTGCCCTTAATTCGCTGTCTGAAAATTGGGGTCCATACATGGACGCCCACTTTTGCCAAGCTTTCAATCGATGATTTTGAGAAGGTAAAGATTGCAGCCATACATCCGGATTTTTAATGAGGCAATCGCCTCTATCCCTGATGGAATACGCTGAGTAGCTCCTGATCACTATAGCGTGCTTCACGCACTGTGGACCTCGTAGGTTTTGCCACTCACGGTCTGACCAGTCTCGCCATCACTTCATGATTGCCTATGCAATCGGTGGTATTGCTCCTTCAACTCGTTAATAACTGGTTTTACTCAACCGCCTCGATTACATTCCGGCAGCCGTGGCTGCCGGAATGTAATCGAGGCGGAACATTCGATCATGGGCCAGCAGCGCCCACACGATCCGGGCATTCTTGTTCGCCAGCGCAACCGCTGCCACGTTCTTGTTGCGACGATCCATCAACTTTCTCATCCAGCTTCCCGGTTCCGCTTTCTTCTCGGCAACCCGAACGACCGATCTTGCGCCGTGGATCATCAAGGTGCGCAGGTAGGTGTCGCCCCGTTTGCTGATGCCCAGCAGATTCTGCTTGCCGCCACTGGAATTCTGTTTGGGTACCAGTCCCATCCACGCAGCCAACTGGCGGCCATTCTTGAATTCCCGCGCATCGCCCACGGTCGCCACGATCGCGCTCGCCGTGATCGGCCCCAGCCCCGGTATTTCTGCCAGCTTGCGGCTCGCTGCATTGTCGCGGTGCCACAGTTGTATTTGCGCTTCAAGTTCTTTGGCCTGGCGATCCATCTCTTTCAGGTTCTCCGTTAGCCGTTCGATCAGGTTGCGCATCGTGCCTGGCAATCCGTTCTCGCCGTCTTCCAGAATCTCCGGGACGCGTTTTGCAATGGCGCCTATTCCTTGCGCAATGATGATCCCAAACTCGGAGAGCAAGCCCCGTATCTGGTTGCCCTGCGCCGTTCGGGCTTTGACGAATCCCTGACGCGCGCGATGCACAGACAGAATCGCTTGTTGTTCGACATTCTTCAGGGCGACGAAGCGCATGTTCGGTCTACTGACCGCTTCACAGATCGCTTCCGCATCGGCCATATCGTTCTTGTTCGTTTTGACATAGGGCTTGACGAACTGAGGGGCCATCAACTTGACCGTGTGCCCATATCCTTCCAGCTTCCTCGCCCAGTGATGGGCGCTGCCGCATGCTTCCATGCCGATCAGGCACGGCTCCAGGTTGGCGAAGTAGCCAGACATCTCGGCACGCTTCAGTTGCTTGCGCAACGCCACTTTGCCGCGCTCATCCACACCGTGAATCTGAAAAACTACCTTTGCCAAATCAATGCCAATTGTCGTAATCTTCATTTCGGATGCCCCTTTCTATGTCTAGTGGTAGTAATGCCACCACTACTTTGGCACTTAAATGCCGTGTTAGGAAGTGGGCGTCCATTCCATTACTATAAGTCATTTCAGTGCGTCCCGCACTTCATGGCGTTCGCAAGTGATGCCAGCTATTTGCAACATCCTCTCTCGCCGCAACCGGCTTCCGCTCAACGCACTCAACGGTAAGATCCCGACGTAAACGTGATCGTTTTCGTCACAGTCTGGTCTGCCTTGATTTCGATGTCGTAGACCTTTCTCCTGCGGGATTTGGCCTCTGTGACAGCAAGCCGGTATTTCCCGGCAATCAGATGGGTATCGAGCGGGATGCTTTGCCCGGAATAGGGGTGATCCGCGAGCTCGATTCTCAACGTCACCGCCACAGGCTTGCCGTCCTCGCCGCGAGCCTCCACAACTAGTCGGCCCATTCCAAAGGTATAGGTCTTATCCAGCGTCTGTCCTGTCTCGACGGTGATCAACTCCACTTGATCCGGAAATGCTTGAATGCGATTATAAAAACGATCCTGAGACTGTACCCGCAGCTGATATCTCCCCGCCGGCAGATTCAGCGAGATTGGCCCGGGCGGTGCACTCTGAACATTGCTTTTCGAATAGCTAGGGCTACTTATTGTCCTCTCAAGCTCATGTCCCTGGTCGTCCACAGGAGCGGCCGAAACATCTGCACCAACGGCTTCCCCGCCGACCGCCACCGATACCCTCACGGTACTGTCGTTGGCTTTGACCTTCCCCGCTGGATGTGTCAATTCATCCACACCGGGCACGCAGGATGTATCCTCACCACGTCTGCCTCGGAACAATGGATCCGATGCAACGGAATCCATCCCGGCCTTGCGGCGCGCGAAATATTCATCCTTGCACACCTTTGGACATTTCTTTGCCTCTTTCCAACAGGCATCGTTTACCTGATCTATATTCTCCTTGTTTAATCCACGCGCATCCCAGCACGCTCCGGTCTCAGCCGAGCACGTCGCCTGCAGCTTGATTGGCGCAGGAACAGAACGGAAGGACAGCAAGCCAAACATATCGCCGGGAGAAAGATGGACGGGCGGCTCGGCCTGTATCTCACGGGCCGGCAATAATGAGAGCAAGCACACCAGCAGCAGTGAAAAGTTTTTCGGTTTGTGTTTCCCGATACCCAACCCAACACACCAGTTCGCGAATTTCATGTCAGCGTACCGGGCCAATATGCATCGCTATCCAGATGAGGAATGCACCTGCAAGCAGACTGGCGATAACCGATATCCAGAACAGAATGCGGAAAGCTGTCAGTAAACGTGAAAAATTTTTGAGCTCGCGGATCGCAGCCTCGTGCCTGCGTCCGTAGATCAAGGTCGCAATCGACGATAGGCTCGAGACCATAAACAGCAATCCGGCGACCGTGTTCAGCCATGAATAGTTAGCCACGTCGACCGCCGTTTCTATGCCGGCGATCCGACTATCGGCGATCATCATCAGCGCCCATCCGCCCAGCAATGATGCAGCGACCGTCGCAAGCCATTTGAGAAATCTTCTTTGTGCATGGTTAAGCTGGGACATTGCCGGCCTCACTTATGTGGTTAAGCGTTGAGGGATGCGGCTTTTGGCAACGAAAAGGCGTACAAGCTGCCAGGTGGTCGCCATAACCCGTACCGCAGGTATCCGGCACCTGCATCTCGGCCAACAGCGGGCGCCGTTCAGAAGGGGCGGCAAACAGGGGCAACGGAGTCAACTGCAGCACCAAAAATAGAATCGTTCCAAAGTGTCTTAAATCTACGGATTTCATTTATTCTCCCTCCATCACCACTAGTGTCCGGTTAAAAATCAAATAGAATCATTTGGTTATTGGGTAATGGCGCAATGACTCCAGTAGTGTCTGGCTGCAAGGCGCATGAAATATGGGTTTTCTCGAAAATCGAGACCGACAATAT
>Ga0210015_1004937_pt1 | contig 11055 bp, 6 predicted proteins | sample CryGeymeta201522_FD_185471 | JGI IMG/M metagenome (GOLD analysis project Ga0210015, IMG submission 185471) | Groundwater microbial communities from Crystal Geyser aquifers in Utah, USA - Crystal Geyser metaG 2015-22 (SPAdes) (version 2) | ecosystem: Environmental > Aquatic > Deep subsurface >...
TAATGACCCTGAGCGCTTGGGATTTGATGTGGAAGACGCCAAAGCGGCGGAGTTCAATTCTGGAATCCGTGACCAGGCCGTTGGCCATTTCATCAAAAAGAGTTTGAACAATTTGACCGGAAAGATTTTTACATTTTTTATGCCATTGTCCTGGAGATTTTCAACAAATGTGGTGGCGATAATATCTCCGGCTGGATCGAAGTCGACGATTGAGAAAATCATAAACTGGGTGGCAAGATCGACACCGCGTTCTCGGAGCTCATCGACAAAATATTCGATACTCAAGTAGGAAGGTTGGCCGCCGGTGGCGAGGGTGGTTATGTCGAAGTCCCGGGTTATTTCCTGCAGAAGGTCCTTGTAAGAGGTTTTCTCTGCTAGCAGGATAACGTTAGGGTGTGTTCTGGCGTGCCACCGGTTCTCCTTGTTGTCATCGTTGAATCTGAAGTCTTTGTATTTGAAAAGCCCAGCCTTGACCATCACCATAAACATATCTGAAACGATGAGATAGGGGTTGCCTTTTTTGTTGGCTCCGATTCGGTCCATCGTGTCTTTGATGTAATACCAGAAGGATCGGATGTTGCCGATGTCGAAAGGTGTTTCGCCGGCTTGAAGCTTTTCGTACGTCTGCCAGATCACGTTTTTGATGAAGAGAGATTTATTCAGTGTCTTAGCGCTTTTGCCAAACTCTTTGAGCAGTTGGGCCTTTGTCATATTCAGGATGTTATCTTCATAGTGCTTAACGTGAAGTTTCTTCAGAATGTCTTGTGGATCCAGTCTGGAGAGGCTAATGGCATATTTGGGAGAATTGGTCCATATTGCCCGATCCTCCAAAAACCGGGTATAACAGATACCAACGAATAGCAAAGACCAGAAACAGGAGGAATGAAAGATGGGAAAATCGAAAAAGAAGGAAACCCCCGTTGAAGAGCCTGTCGAAGCACCGAAGAAAATCATTTCAACTTTGAAAAAGCCGTTAATTGAGAAAAAGCAGGAAAACCCAAAAACAGACCTAGCTGTGCCTGTTAGCAAAAAGGAAGGTGCTGGCTCTTTCGCACGAGATGATAGACAGCATTTCAAAGTGTCGGATTTTACGGGAAAGGATAGACAGCGATTGTGGGAGTGGGTGAAGTTTAGAACTCAGATTAAAGTAAAGCTGATTAACGGGGATATCTACCAGGGTTATTTGCGATGGTATGATCAATTCTCGGTAAAACTTATTACTGCGACAGAGGAAATTGTTATTCCGAAGCACAGTGTTCTTTGCTATTTTGACGCACCCAAACCAAAACGTGGGGAAGCCAGTCCCGAGGCAGTAGCTGCTGAAAAAGATACGTAAGAGCACCAAAGTCTCACCGGCAGGCCGAACGGTCTGCCGGTGGGGCCTGAAAAAAGTTAGGTAAGCTCCAGTAGACGGCCGGTCCTACAAAGCAGGTACACTCCTGCTTTACCATTGTTATTGTCTTGGAAACCTGATACCATCCTAAAAGGAAAAACCCCCCGATTGCTTGGCAGTGAAAAGGGGATTTTACCGGAGCTGTAACCGTTTGTTTTTAGGTTATAAAGAAAGAATACCACATATAACTTCGATAGGCAACGGGAAGGCTTCTAACTCTTTCTATAAGGGAGCTTTAACCAGAATGCCAACTGACAGAAACATCTCTTTCATTCATCCTGTCTACCAGAACTCTTCAGACAAGATAGATGCCATCAAAGCCGCCCTGAGCCTGACTTCACTGTTTGCTCACTACCACGTAAAGCAAGGTAAGGGTAATCAAAATTATCACTGCCCTTTTCACGAGGACAAAAAACCCAGCCTCTCCATAACCAATGAAGGAAAACTTTGGAAATGCTTTGCTGGATGTGGTTCAGGGGATATTTTTCAATTCATCCAACAGATTGAAAACTGCTCATTTCCAGAAGCCATAAAAAAAGCGGGTCTTCTTGCTGGAATCCACTTAGATACGCCTCAAGACAGAATTAAAAAGGCCTCTCCTTTAGCCAAGAAGCATCTTGATTATCTCCTTAATGCCCGGGGGATAAAACCAGCTACAGCCCTGAAGTTGGGTTTAAAGGCAAGAGGGGATTTCATCCTTTTCCCCCAAAAAAGAAACGGGATCTTTGCCGGCTATAAACGTCGTCACATGACAGATAAAAAGAAAATGGGGTTTGAAGGGCCAGATAGAACTGCAAAGTTCTGGCCAGAAAATCCACCGGTGGACACTGAAGAACTTTGGTTGGTCTCGGGGGAGTATGAGGCTTGCATCCTCCTCCAAGTGTTCCCAGATGCTGCTATAAGGCGTAAAGTAGCTATAACAAACTCCACAGGCGAACTCTCTTATCCTAAAGATATCCTCCAAACCCTTCAGAACATTTCTTCTCTCAAAAAAGTCTGTATTCTCTATGACAATGACATCCCAGGCAAAACAGGTGCCAGAAAGGTTGCAGAGGCTATCTGCTCTCTTGATATCCCTATAGAAATTTACTCTTTCCCTGAAGATAAACCTGAAAAATACGATTTAGTGGACTTTTTCAAGGAGGGTTATTCCCTAAAAGACCTTTATGCCCTAAAACATGAAATTTTTGAGAAAGCAGATAAGGCAATAGGCGTTCCAGATTTTAAATTTATTACCCCAGAGAACTACATCATTAGCAAAAAAGGGATCTCCAAAGTCACTTTCAACCCTAGAACAGGGGAACCGAAAATAGAAGAAATTTCCGCATCCCCTGTTATCATCACCCAAAGAGCCATAAACACAGATGAAAAAACCATCCGCCTTGAACTAGCCTTCTCAACAAACGGAACATGGGAAAGAATCTTTGTAGACAGGGAAACTATCTCTGATTCCAGGCAAATAGTTACTTTGAGTGCCAATGGGTTTCCGGTTCACAGCGACAATGCCAGAAAGATGGTCGCATATCTCTCTGCCTTTGAACATGCCAACATCCACCAGTTGAAAACCGTATACCTCACTCACAGTAACGGATGGAAGACATTTAACAATCAGAAAGTCTATGGGCTTGGCTCTAACATCATTGGCCTTAAAGAAGACTCTGAGCAGATCTCTTTCAAGCCAGAGCCAGGCTTTGAAAGGTTTGAAAGATCACTTCACACCCACGGCTCTTTAGAGAGATGGAAACAGGTTGTAAAACCTATTCTCCCCTTTAACAATGCCGCTTTCGCCCTCTATGCCTCCTTTGCCGGACCTTTGCTCACCATTGTTGACGCACCTAACTTTATCATTCACTACTGGGGCGAGTCCTCTCTAGGAAAAACGACTGTGCTGGAACTTGCAGCTAGTGTGTGGGGAAATCCTGCCAAAGAGACCGGCGGCCTTGTGACATCCTGGAATAACACCCAAGTTTTCATTGAAAGAATAGCCTCTTTCTTCAATGATCTCCCGCTCTTTCTTGACGACAGCCAGACCGTTGATGACAAAATCATCTCTAAAATTCTCTACATGGTCGCCAACAGCGTAGGTAGGGGAAGAGGAACCAAAGAAGGTGGAGTAAGAGACCTCCTTTTCTGGCACACAGTCTGCTTTAGTACGGGAGAAAGGCAAATTACAGACAGCACCCAGTATGACGGCGCAAAGGCCAGAACCATAGAGCTAGCAGGCTCTCCGTTCAAAAGACATCAAGGAAAACTGGTAAATTCCATTAAATCCGGAACAAGGGAAAATTATGCCCATGCCGGCCTAGAATACATGAAAAACCTATTTCCCATGGTAGAAGACCCCAAAGCAAAGGAAGCCCTCAGAGAGCGCTACAGAAAGCACAGAGACACCCTTTCCAGTAAAGCCAATAATGAAATAGGAGACAGAATCGCCCACTATTTCGCTGTTATCTGGCTGGCCGGAGAGTTAGCAGAAACGTTCCTAAACCTCGGCGGAAACCCTTCTGAGATTGTCCAGAGCATCTTTGAAGAGACAATAAACGATCAGCAGTCAGGTGGTGACATGGCTACCAGAGCATTACAAGATGTTGTCAGCTTTGCTCAGGCCAACATGAAAAGCTTTATGGGTAAGTCGGATGAAACGGTAAGAGAACATTTCGGGGTTTGGCGAGACGCTGAATACATAGCTTTCTATCCTCATAAACTGAAAGATTTTCTCGGTAAGCAAGGCTACAGCTACAATAGCGTCTTGAAATCTTGGTCTGATAGGAAGTGGCTTAAAAGGGAACCCTCTCGACTAACAAGTAAAATCTGGTATGAAACCAATCATTTCCGCATGGTAATTGTTAAATGGGAAACTATTTCAGAGCATAGCTAATCCTATTTGTTTTTTCCGAGACATGTAATATTACTAAGACGATGGCCAAAGCCAGCATCAAATCTAGCATTTATGCAGACCGGTTTTTTTTCGCTTTTTTTACTCTCTTTAAAAGAAAAGAAAAAAAACCGGGTAGAACCGGGTAGGGTATATGTAACTCCTTTATTTAAAGTCATCTTAGCCTACCCACTTTGTAGTTATCCACCGGGTAGGCTACCCGGTTCTACCCGGTTCTACCCGGTTCTACCCGGTTCTACCCAGCGCCTACCCGCTTTTTTATCCCGTGCAAAGCTTGATGGGATCAGCCTTTCCAAAGATCCTACCCGGTTTACCCGGTCAAAAAGGTTTTCTGTATAAAGTTTCAAAAACGCATTAATTGCTACTGGGTGTCTGAAATTTAATGGCCAGAAAACCTATACTAAGGAGCATCATCGCAGGGCTGAGGCCAACAGGCACGAGGTGACAACACATCTGCTGTGACAACAAATACGTTGTCGAAAGTTTGCCAATAACAAAAAGCAAACAACCAAAGTCGCAGGAAGCAGAATTGCTTTGGGAACCCGGCTAACCCAGTTAGCAGCTAAAAGAAAGACCTTTGAAACTGCTGCTAGACTGAGTTCTTTCGACAGCTTTAAGGGCACGCCGCAGCTTTTTTCCTTTAGCTGCTAAAGAAAAATTACTAAAAGAAGTACTCAAGATAAAAGCTCTAAAAAACCTTTTACACAGAAGGTTTTCCTGGCTTTTGGTCCTTTTTCAAAGTTTGCTACGCTACCCAGGCCACGACTCACCGTTTTTCTAGTCGGCAAGTATCCACTGCAACTTGTTCAGTGGTAGGTGAGTGAGCCCCCAGGCCGTCCCGGCCATGGGATGTGAAGGAACCCGGAGGCGAGAGGGCGGGCGGGGCAATATCCGACCAATAGGCCTATTGGACGGTAAGCGGGATTCGCAAGGCGCGTGACAGGAGGGAAGGTCGGGAAGGGGCCCACTGGCGCGCGCGTTGCTCCCGCGTTTGCCCCGCGCTTTAAGCCCTTTCGCCGTAGCTTGCCGACGGTGCCGAAGTTCCCTAGCTCCGCATAGTCTGAATGTTTTAGATCGCGCTACGGTTGGGGCTCCCCATCCGGCGCGAAACCGCTTTGTTCCTGTGGTAGTTTTTTGTTCAGCGTTGCCACCGGATGAGTCGGGGTAATCAGGGGATCAGCCAGAATCGTGTAATTTTGGGATATAGGCACTAAACCCAACATTCGTGCCAAAACCGCAATCTGATTTCTGAAACGCTGATAATTTCAAGTGTTTCCCGGCTTTTTTTCTTTTAGCAATTTCCATTACAGTCGTCTTGCTTATGTTTATTTCCCCAGCAATACATCTGTATGATCGTCCCTCGTCCAGCAGCTTGTAAACCATCGGAGCCAGCCGATCCGATTTTGGCTGATACCCTGTGATGGTTCTATTGCACTCCAGGCCTCGTTTTAGAGAAAAGCCCGGTAATCAACATTTAATACCTTAGAAAGACGGTGAGCCATCTTCTTGCCTATTGGCCGCTTTTAGGCTCTGCTTGCTTTGCAGCATTGCACGCCCTGCAGTGTTGTTAGGGCTTGGGGAGTAATGGATCGTAAAACCCGGTTAAGGGGTTCTGTCCAAGAGGGTACGGGTTTTGGTGAAATGTTGAGAGGGTGTCTTTTTCATTTGGTGGTAGGTTGATTTTTTTCTTTACTGTGGGGCTTAGGGCGAACGTGACGACCTTCTTAGCTGGTCGGGTGATCTTTATGCCTGACGGTAGGGTAATGACCCTGAGCGCTTGGGATTTGATGTGGAAGACGCCAAAGCGGCGGAGTTCAATTCTGGAATCCGTGACCAGGCCGTTGGCCATTTCATCAAAAAGAGTTTGAACAATTTGACCGGAAAGATTGCGGGAAAGACCGTGCTTTTTGGCAACCTCTCGAACCAGGTCGGCCTTGATCATGATTAGTTCGCTTCAATCCATTTTGCGATTAACTCGGAAAGGTTGGCGGTGTCTTTAGCGTTTAGCGCCTCGATCTGCTTAAAGAGAAATGGCAGGTCAGAAGTAGAGCCGGTGACATCAGTCATGGCAACTTCTATATCTTGGGCCATGATGGTTTTTCGGTCCTCTTTTTTTGCGTTAGCTTCAGCGGACTTTATGACGGCTTCAGCTAAGACGTTGAGACGCTCAAGGAAGTAAGCAACCGCGTCTTTGCCTACCCGCAGTTCGGCATGGGCCTTAGCAAAGGTTTCTACTGTGTTAGCTTTTGTTATCCCCAGTTCTGGCATGTTCGATAATATAGCCCAATTAGCCCAAATATGCCATTTTAGGGTTTTTAATTCGTCATATTATGGGTGAATTGGCTCATTTTTAGTGGCTATATGTGAAGCATTGCCTGTAAGTGCCGATTGAATCGGCACTTAAGGACCGACTACCAGTAACAAACAAGGAAATATCTGGCATCCCCCTTTGGGATGTTCCTAAAAGTTACCCCGAATTCTCTTTTTCCTTTCCACACTGGAAAAGAAAGATGCCTAAAGAAGGAGCAGCATTCCCATGGAAAGAAAAGTAATTATTTCAACGGTTCTATTTTTTCTTTTTCTAGTTTCTGGCAGTGTTGCAATGGCTATGGATCTAGAGTTTTCGGTTCGGTTAAAGAAAGACAAGATCGAACTTCTTTCAAAAAACAATATTGGCAAAACTGTGAAGCTTCCGTGGTTAAAAAGATCAGGTGCAGCATTCCTTTTTGTATCCCCTGGGGGGGAACTTTTCCCTTACAAAAGATGGATGTTGGCATCGGAAAGAGACTATGGTCACGGTTCAATTTTTTATTGTCGTTTCTTGGAAGGTATTCGGTTCACCGTCATCTCATGTTTCCCTACAGACTTAACGGACTTCTTGATTCCTGAGTCTATTCGGCAAGAAGAGAGTTTTCGTTTGTGTCTGACTGTTTTTATCAATCAGTCAGCAAATGGCCGATTGCCATTGTACCAGACTCCTTTTTATTCCTTGGAAGTGCAGCGTGGAAAAGTAACCAATCTAAAAAAGATCAGCGTTAGAGCCGTTCCAAAGAAAGTTCTTGAAAGAGTTGAAAAGGAACGGCTGAAAATTCTTGCTGAAGAAAAAAATCCCAAATTCCTTTATTGGTAATCTTTAGCGTTTGAAGTCCAACGGCCCGAAAACGCAGCTAAGGCTGGGGTTCGAGAACTAGGGAAGAAGTTACCATGCACATGGAACAACTTCATGAATTGGCCATGTTCACTATCCAAAAAATGATGAGAAGAACCAAGGCCTGTAAAAAGTAAGCACAAAAGACGCGGGGCCGGCGGTTAAACCGGCCCCGACCTCTGGTTCATTTTGGCGCTCGAGTTGCATCTCTGCAGAGCTCTATCCTCCTCCATGAACAAAACAATTATACCAAGACCTCTGTGAAAAAAGCGATAAAATCTCGGGGGTTTGGGGGCAGAGCCCCCATTGTTAAAATCCTCGGGTTTCATGGTAGAAGAAAAAGCAACAGAATTAAAACCCTGTGATTCGCATCATTATTGACTTTGTTTTGAAAATACCAGCAAAAGCTTCATGAAAACGATGCGAAAAACAAGTATAGATCAGGGGGTCGACAGTGTAGGGGGATTGCGATATACTGACCACTTGCAGCGATGATTAATTAATCGCTAAAAAACAAGAACCGTTCTTTGACTGCCCTGGTGTGGCGGAAAAAAAGAACGGCTCTAGCGTAGCGGTAGCCTAGTTGGCTGGTACGATGATAAGATGATAATACCAAGCAACACCGTTGTAAGTCAACAGGTTCCCGCAAAAGACAGGCGGGAAATTGTGTTTTTAGAGACAAGAAAACCGAATTTTGCGGGCAGGACCGGCCAGGATGGGCCGGTTGTCATTCCATCGTCTTTGGCTTTTCCGTTGAATTCGCCCCCGATTTCGAAACCTCCCCTTGATAAGTTAGATTATCTCCCGATTTTGAGTGGTGGAGCGGGTCTCCCGGGCGGGCAAAAAAGCCGCGATTTTTCGCCAAAAATAATTCTTCTTGAAGAAAAAAAAATTTGGGCTCCTGAAAGAAATATTTTAGTTGGTGCGGAAAAAAACCTAAAAAATCGGACAAGGTCGAAGGCCCTCGATTTTGTTATCAAGGGCAGGTTGATGAATGACCCCGAGATTAGGGAATCATCTCCCTTGCATGAGAAATATGTTCGGTCAACGGCTTGTAATGGATTTTTGATGCAGGAGGAAGGAAAAATAAAGGCGTTTTATTGTAAGGAGCGCTGGTGTTGTGTTTGCAACCGGATAAGAACGGGGATTTTGTTCAATAAATATGAGTCTTTGCTTGCGGATTGGGATGAAAAGTTTTTTGTTACCCTGACGCTTCCGAACGTGGTTGCTGATGAGCTTTCAGCGACAATTGATGAGATGTTGAGGCTTTTTGGTCGGTGTTCGGAGTCGATAAAACAGACGAGGAAATTGGCTTTTCAGGCTATTCGCAAATTGGAAGTTACTTATAATGCGTCAAAGGTCACCTTTCACCCTCACTTTCACGCTATCGTGCACGGTCGTGAGCAAGCCTTTCTTTTGAAAGATTATTGGTTGCGGAAAATCAACCATTGTCGGGTTGATAAAGCTGTAGAAGATGCCCAGAAGGTTAAGCCGTGTGACGAGGATACGGCCAGTGAGATGTTTAAGTATTTCACGAAATTGATTGCGACCCACAAGATCTATCCTAGGGCTTTGGACATTATCTTTACCTCGATGAGGGGAAGAAGAACTTTTCAGGCTTATCTGCCAAAGGATGTCCAGCAACGAATCAAGGAACGCCTTGATGAAGAGGAAATGAAGATTGATCGTTCGACTCCTGCGATTCGCCGGGTGGATGAAACGGTTTTCTGGGACTGGGTACCGGAAGCCAGGAATTTTGTTGATAAGAAAACTGGGGAACTCTTGACGGCTTATAGTCCTTCGAAGTCTTTTGAGCGTTTGCTGGAGAACCTGAGTGGTAAAGAATTGGTGGAAATGGTCGTTCAGAGGGCGGTGGAAGAGGAGATTAAGACCGAGCCTGATGTTCTTGGAAGGATTGCTTCAGAAATTTCCGGGCAAGAAATGCCCTTCGCGAATAGTGTTTGCGTAGGGTTTTACATAGATGGGAAGGCTGTTCCGGTGGTTGTCGGGGAAGAGGGGTTGCCTCCAGGGCTTGGGATATGATTAGGCCCCTCAGTCGCGAGAGTGAGGGGCCGGGGGGGTTGGTTAGAACAAAAGTAGTTTGTAGGGTTTATCCGGTGAGTCCATCGGAAGATTTTCACGTTTAGATGGGGTGAATTTGTCGATAGAAAGTCAAGCGATAGTTAACTTGAGGTAAGGAGGTTGACCTTCATGGACTGGCTTTCAATCCCACAAGCAGCAAAAAAAGTCAAAAAGAGTAAACAAGCAATTTACATGCGCTTGAAAAAACTTACCCAACAGGAAAGGAAAAAACTAGCCGGACATCTTGATGAAACCGGGGTTTTACGGTTGTCGGACAAGGGACTTCAAATTCTTTTTGGCCAGTCAACTGAAGTCAATCAACCAGGTAAGCATAGTCAAGACGAGATTGTCGGTGAGCTTCGAATTCGCCTTGTAGAAAAGGATGACGAGGTCAAGCGGCTTGACGGTTTTGTGTCAAATTTGTTGACTCAACTTGACGATGAGAGGAAGTTGCGGTTGGAGGAGCAGAGGCATTGGTCGGAAGAGAGAAATCGCACTGATACGATAATCATGAAGCTTACTAATGACGTGGGTCATCTCCAAAAGCGATTGGAATATAGGATCGTTACAGAGAGGGAAATCCTGAACAAACCTCCTGCTCCGGTGAAACCTTGGAACCCACCGGAGCGAGTTGATCCTTTTGTCGGGGAATCATGGTTTCATCGTATTTTCGCATCTCTCTTTTATCCTGAAAGATTGAGGAGTGGCACCAACTAATCGGAGTTTCTTTCCGAAGTTTTGTCCGCCTGGTTGCTAGCGCCAATAACCCGTTCCACCAGACGCAAAAAAGCCGCGCTGGTGAACTCTGTATTGGCTGTTTGCAGCACACCCAAAGGAAGGCAGGTTGCGCCTCAGATGAAATTCCGAGGGCCTTGGAATTTCATCTGAGGCGCGGCTTTATTAAAGGCCCGCCTTCAGCGGGGAAAACACAAAGCCAAAAGGTAGCACCAGATCGGTAGGTCCCTGAACCGGGAACCTTCCGTGCTGGCGCTCTTCATTGTGACGCGTTGGGTCAGCGGAAAAATCCACTGACCCAAACGCTGCCGCGCGTGGCCTGGTAACCTTCGCTAAGCTCCGCCCCCCAGTGGGCTGCGGTGTGGGGGTCCCGGGGCGGCATACCGTTCACGCAACGATCCCGCCAACATCCTGTTGTCACGCTCCTTGCACTATGGCGCCGAAAAAACTGGCGCCCAGTTCACTTTCTGATAAGGGACCCTTATCAGACCATGCCACCCCTCTCTAAACTACATTCTCAAAGCAGTTATCAGATTTTGACTAGTGCACGATTTTTGGTGGCGTTAGCCCCACACCTTGGGCTCTCGGAGCCGAGCGCCTTTACATAACGAAACGTTATGCAAACCTCTGGGGGGCTCTTCCTGGTTCGAGAGTCCAATGCCCGGCAACCTATTTGCAGGTCCTGCGACCCATAGTGGACCGCCCCAGCGTCCTCTTGACGTGATCTTGCCAGCTATCAATATTTGATGAACTTTCAGCGTTGATCTGAAAGAAATCAAATAACTATTGAAGTGCTTAACC
>Ga0210015_1004941_pt1 | contig 11054 bp, 12 predicted proteins | sample CryGeymeta201522_FD_185471 | JGI IMG/M metagenome (GOLD analysis project Ga0210015, IMG submission 185471) | Groundwater microbial communities from Crystal Geyser aquifers in Utah, USA - Crystal Geyser metaG 2015-22 (SPAdes) (version 2) | ecosystem: Environmental > Aquatic > Deep subsurface >...
GCCGGCTACGCCTTCGTGCTGCGCCACTTCGTTCCCCGCCTGCGACGGCTGGGCGTGGCCGAGACTGCAATCCGCGCCCTGCTGATCGACAACCCCCGCGCCCTGTTCGACGCCACGGTGGAGACCCCGCTATGAAGCCGAAGATCCTGCTCGCCGGCGAAAGCTGGGTCAGCGCCGCCACGCATTACAAGGGATTCGACCAGTTCGGCTCGGTGACGTTCCACCTCGGGGCCGAGCCGCTGGTCGCGGCGCTGAAGGCGCGCTGGGATGTGCGCTACATGCCCGCGCATGAGTGCGCGACGGAGTTTCCGCTGACGCTGCAGGGGTTGCAGGCCTATGACGCGGTGATCCTGTCCGATCTCGGCGCCAACACGCTGCTGCTGCATCCCGACGTCTGGCTGCATGGCCGTCCGGTCGCCAACCGGGTGAAGCTGTTGGGCGATTATGTGGCGGCCGGCGGCGGACTGGCGATGATCGGCGGTTACTTCAGCTTTCAGGGCATCAACGGCGCGGCGCGCTGGCGCGGCACGGCGGTCGAGGCCGCGCTGCCGGTGCGCTGTCTGCCGGTGGACGACCGCGTGGAGACGCCGGAGGGCTTCTCGGCGGTGATCGACGCGCCCGAGCATCCGATCCTCGCCGGGCTGTCGGGCGCGGCGTGGCCGCTGCTGCTTGGCCTCAACGAGACGACGCTGGCGCCGGGCGCGGCGCTGCTGGCCTCCGCTCCCGCCGCGCAGGGCGGCCATCCGCTGCTGGCGGTGGGCGCGCATGGCGCGGGGCGGACGCTGGCGTGGATGTCGGACCTTGGCCCCCACTGGGCGCCGCAACCGTTCGTGGACTGGCCGGGCTACGGACGGCTCTGGAATCAGGCGCTGGACTGGCTGACGCGCTGCGGCGATTGAAGCGCGCCGCATGATCGGGATGCGCGGCAGTGGATGTCTCCGCCATCACCCTTTCCGGTCGCCGCGCCGTTGTCACCGGGATCGGCGCACCCCCGGTGCGCAGACCGAAAGTGCGCGAACGGGCGACCGGCGCAGCCCCCGGGGCGAAGATCCGCTTCATCGAAGGCCTCACGTTCACAGATGGCGTCGCTTGACCCGACGCCACAGAAAGCCGCGCCGCCTGATCGCGCCGCGTCGCCCAAATCAGGCATGGCCCTTGAGTTGCGTCGCCAGAGCGCGCCCCTTTTGTGCGCCGGTCACCCCGGAAACAAGCCCTTCGCGCGCGCCTCGCCGCACCTCGAACATCTCGAACATGATGAGCGGCGTCGTCGGCATGCCGCCCAACGCCGCGTACGCGCGCCTGCAGAGCGCTGTCCAGTTCGCGGAGCAGGTCCCCGCAACATCTCGTCTTGATCGAAGGACTGACCAGGCGCTTTCCCTTGCCGCAGGACACGCCGATGAAGGTGTTCGAGGACGGTGTTCGAGGGCGGGGCCTTCAGCGCACAGAAGGGTGTGTTCGTCTGCGTCACCGGCCATTCCGGCCGTGGCGAGTCCACCCTCCGCAACATGCTGGCGAGCCTCGATGAGGCGGCGAAAGGCGCTGATCCTGAAGACGTTCGGCGACGGCGTCATGTCCGCCATCAGCTTTGACATGCAGATCGCCCCCATCGAGAAACCCTTGGCGCCACCGGGTCAAGGTCGGGATGACCCGCAAACTCCTCAAGCACGACAATGGGTGAGCGCCGCGTGAAGTCGGCGTGCGTCAGGCGCCAAGCGCCGCCCTGGGCAGCATCGCATGCACGCCCTTGTGCTGGTTCACGAGCTGGGTGATCCGCAGGTCGCAGGCGAGGCTGCACAGACGATACGCGTCCTGCGGCCGCAAACCTGTTCGCGCGACGATCGCGTGGATCATCGCGCGCAGCGCCTTCTCCGCCGCCCTGTCGAGATCGGGGTCGAAGGCCAGCGCGATCAGGTGGGTGGGCGTCTCGGCCCACGGTCCCTCGGGCGCGGCGTCTTTCACCACGGCAAGGCGAAAGCGGCCGCGCAAACCGCATTCCACAGCCGTCACGCAGACTTCTCCGTCGCCTTGCAGCGCATGGCCGTCGCCTGCGTGAAACAGCGCCCCCTCCGCCAGCACGGGCAGGAAAAGCGTCGTGCCCGCCACCAGCTCCTTGCAGTCGATGTTGCCGCCGAAGCGGCGCGGGATGATGGAGCTCTGCGCGCCCCATGCCGGCGGCGGCGCAACGCCCATCACGCCAAAGAACGGCGCGACCGGCAATTCCAGCCCCCACGGCAACCGCGCGACGCCCCAGGCGCGATCAAGCGCGATGTGGGCGAGGTCGAACTCGGGAAAGTCGTCGGGCAGCGTTCCCGCCAGCGGCCGGATGAGGTTGTAGCCCCAGCTCTCGGTCAGCGCGACTGACAGGATGTCGATGCGCAGCGCGTCGCCCGGCCTGGCTCCGCGCACGGCGACGGGGCCGGTCAGGATGTGCGGGCCGAGATGGGGCCGCAGCGCCGCATGGATCGCGCTCAGGGCGGGATCGACCGGCGCGCGTTCCGGCGGCGGCAGGTGCTCCGGCGCGCCGCTGACCGAGCGCAGCGTCACCACGTCGCCGCTGTCCACCGTCAGCACAGGGGGCGAGGCGCTGTCGAGAAAGCCCCAGCGCACCGTCTGCGGCGAGGGCTCCAGAACGTGCTCGGCCATCACGACAGCGCGAAGCGGATCGGCTGGGCGCCCTTCCACAGCGTCAGATCACCGAGCGGGCGCAGGTTATCAAGCCCCGTGGTCAGCGTGATGAAGTGATTGCCCGCAAGCTGGCCCATCTTTGAGGAGAAGTCCACGCCGCCATAGGCCAGCAGGATCTCCGTCTCGCTGACGCCGCCGGGATAGAGGATGACATGACCCGGCGCCGGGTGGCTGGTGTGGTTCTCGTAGCCGACGCCGAAGTCATGGTCGCCGAGCGGGACCCAAACGCCCTCGCCGCTCCAGCGGACGTGGACGATCTGGCCGACGAAAGGCGTCGCGGCCCTGAACGCCGCGACGGTCCTGGGCGCGGCGGCTTCGAACATGGCGCCGAAGACAAAGGGGCCTGCGGTGATGGTCAGGTCGGTCATTCTTGATCCCGTGATGAAGCGTCGTAGAGGATGGCGCAGGGGCCGCCGCCGTCCGGCCCCTGATGCTCGGCGCCGCCCGAGACGAACAGCGCCGCGTGCCCGGTCTGGGCGGCGAGCGCGCCGGCGGCGAAGGCGCGGGCGTGACGCGTGGCGGCGATGTCGCTGTCGTCGAGCATCGTGTGGCGCCAGCCCCGCACCTGGCCAGAGCGCGGCGCCTCGGCCTTGGCGAGCACAGCGCACACGCGCGCCGCCTCGGCGGGAGGCAACTGCCCATCGAACCGTGCGCCCAGCCGGCGCAGCGCCGCGCGCACCGGGTCAATGTCGAGCCCGTCGGCCATCACCGCGTGATCGATGCGCAGCGGACCCGCCCAGGCGTCGGACATGCCCATCACGACGATCTCCATGCCGCGCAGCTCCACCCCGGCCGAGCAGGAGGCGCGGGCGGACCATAGCGACGGATCGGCCCCGACCGCCGCAGCCATCGCCGCGCTTTGCGCGATCTCGCCCAGCGCCACGCCGACGCCCAACCGCGCCAGCGCCTCGGACAGAGCCGCCGCATGCTCCGGCAGTCGAAGCGGCGCCGCCAGTTCGTCGATCTGGCGCTCGATCAGTGACCGGACGGACGCGGCTGCCGCCTCAGGCGTCGGGGGCTTACCGGGTTGAAAGATCGCCTGTGCGAGCGCGTGTGTGAGATTGCCGTGCAGCCGATTGGCGTCGGGGATGGCGCGCGCGGCCGGGCCGCAAGAAAGCCGCGTCAGCCGCCACCTCGGCGCCGCCCGGCAGGATCTGTTCGAGATGATCGAGCGCCCGGCGCTGCAGCCGCTGCCCCCGGAACCCTTCGTCCATGCCGATTGGCGCAAGGTGACTGTCGGCGCCGATTACCATGTTCGGCTCAAGGGGCGCTATTACTCCGTGCCGCACGAGTTGCTCCGCCAGCAGCTGTGGGCCCGGCTGACCGCGACGACAGTCGAGATTTTCCGGGCCGGAAAGCCTCGAGAAGCAGCACCGCGTGCATCTCGGTCACCGCGTGCTGTTCGCTGGCGCTCAGGCCGTCCGTCACATGGGGCTCGAGGTGCAGGTTCAATTGTGTCGCCAGGGCTGGCGACGTGCGCGGTCTGTCCATCGGCATGGGCGATCTCCGGTTGCAGAGGGTGCTCCGGGCAATCTCGCCCGAATCCCAGCACACACAGAGTCGTCCTCAGCTCAGCGAGGGCCGCGCCATCAACCATCGGGGAACCCATCGGTCGCAGGGCGCTGCACGCCACCGTGTCCAGCATCCACGCCGGGATCAGCAGCACCCGCCCATAAGGGGCCTCAACGTGGACCACCTCCCTATCGGGCCGCGTCACCCGCTGGTAGCTTCGCAGGGTCTGACCATGGAACGGACGCCAAGGATAGTGAACTGTCACCGCCTGCCCGACAGGAGCAGAATGAACAGGAACTTGCAATCGGTCGCAGGGCCTGGCTCTTCGCGGGCTCCGAGCGCGGCGGTCACCCACCAGCGCCGCGAACGCCTGCTGCGTCGCCGCGCTGTCGCCGCCCGCCAGCTTGCGCGTGGCCAGCGCATAGCGCGAGGCGCCAAGCGTCGCGCCCGCCGACAGAAGCACCGCCAAGTGAAAGCTGGCGCCCCAGGGCCGCGTCACCAGCAGCACGTCGCACAGGCCCACCGCGATCGCGGCCCAGCGCCGCGCGCCGACCTTCTCGCCCAAAAGCGGGAGCGACAGCGCGCACACCATCAGCGGCATGGTGAAGAAGATGGCGAAGGTCACCGTCAGCGGCAGGTGGCGCACCGCGAAAAAGTTCATCAGCGTGGCGCTCAGCAGAAAGCCGCCGCGCGCCAGTTGCAGCGGCAGCGCCCCGGGGCGAACAGCCGCAGGCCCATGCGCGGCGCAAACAGCGCCGACACCGCGATCAGATGACCGAGAAAGCGCACGAAGGCGATCTGCCCGCTCGGCATTCCCGACAGCGCCAGCCACTTCGCGCAGGTGTCGATGCCGGTGAAGCAGACGAACGCGCCCAGCATCAGCGCGATCCCGCGCATCACCTGCTGCGGCGCAGTGGTCATGCGGCCAGGCGCCCCCCGGCGCGCCCCCCGCTCCGCCGCACAGTCTGCCGCAGGCGCGGCCGGTGTCCAGCCCCCTTGCGACGGCGGCGCGCAGGTGCAGGATGCGGCGACGCCTGTAACCGCTGAGGCCCGCCGATGACGCTCCAGATCCCGCTCCGCCGCCTTGGCCGCTCCGGCCTGCACGTCTCGCGCATCGCGCTCGGCACGATGATGTTCGGCGGGCGCACCGATGTCGCGGAGGCCGGGCGCATCGTCGATGACGCCCGCGCGCATGGCGTGAATTTCATCGACACGGCGGACGTCTATAACGCCGGGCGCGCCGAGGAGATCACCGGCGCCCTGATCGCGCGCGACCGCGAGGCTTGGGTGCTGGCCACCAAATGCGCCAACGCGATGGGCGATGGCCCGAACCGGCGCGGCCTGTCGCGGCGCTGGATCGTGCACGCCACCGAAGCCTCGCTGCGACGGCTGAACGTCGAGGCGATCGACATCCAGTATCTGCACCGCGAGGATCTGACGACGCCGCTGGAGGAGACGGTGCGCGCGGTGGCCGACCTGATCCGCGCGGGAAAAATCCGCTATTTCGGCGTCTCGAACCATCGCGCCTGGCGCGTGGCCCGCATCTGCGCGCTGTGCGACGCCGAGGGCATCGACCGCCCGGTGGTGGCGCAGGTCTATTATCACGCGCTCTACCGCGCGGCGGAGGTCGAGCTTTTGACCGCCTGCGGCGCGCATGGCGTGGGCGTGGTCGCCTACAGCCCGCTGGCGCGCGGCGTGCTGACCGGCAAATACGCCGCCGACGCGCCCGCGCCCGAGGGCAGCCGGGCGGCGGCGGGCGACGCGCGCATCCTGCAGACCGAGTTCCACCCCGAGAACCTGCGCGCGGCGGAGCGCCTCGGCGCCCACGCCGCCGCGCGGGGCCTGAAGCTTTCCGATTTCGCCGGGGCCTGGGTGCTGGCCAATCCGCTGGTGGACGGCGTGATCGCCGGGCCGCGCACGCTGGAGCAATGGCGCGCCTATCGCGACGCGCTGGCGGTCACGCTGACGGCGGAAGACGAGGCGGCGGCGGATGCGGTGGTGGCGCCGGGGGCGGCGGCCATCGCGCAATACACCGACCCCGCCTATCCGGTGGAGGGCCGCCCGGTCTCGCGCTGAGCGCCGCCCCGGCCGGGCGAGAGGCCCCGGCGCGGGGGCCATTCTCCGCCCGAGATGCGCCTCACCCCGGCCTGCGGCAGATCAAGAGCGAACTGTTGCACCAGCCCTTCAGCCCCGGCAGCCGCCCCAGCCGCCGCGACAGCCAGCACTCCAGCGGCTTCAGCGGCCCCCATTCGAACACCTTGCCGCGCAAGGTCTGGAACAGCCGCCCGTGGCCGTTGTCCTCGCGATACCAGGGGCTGAGCATCGGCAGGTAGGGCAGGCAGGACAGATAGCCGACGCCGCGCACCTCGGCGACAGTGATCGCGCGGGCGATGATCGCGCGCCACTCGCCCAGCGTGAAGCGCACCTGATGTTCGGGATAGTGCAGGTGCGGCAGTTTCAGCCGGTCGAGCCGGTAGAGCTGCGGGATCACCACCATCACCATGCCGTGCGGCGGGATCACCTGCGCGCAGGCGCGCATCACCGCCTCGATGTCCGCCGCCTTGCCGGGCAGATGCTCCAGCACGTCGAGCAGCAGGATCACGTCCGGCTCCCACGGCAGCTGGTCGCGGCGCAGGTGCAGCTCGCGCACGTCCATCACGATGTCGGGGGAGAACTCCGCCTCGTAATCGACGCCGCAATACTCGAACTCCAGCCCGTTGAATTCGAGGTAGTGCCGCGAGATCGAGGTCGAACAGCCGAGGTCGAGCACCCGCGCCGGTCGGCCCAGTCTTGCGCCCAGCTTGCGGATCTCCTCGGCGACGATGGCGAATTTCACCGTGCCGTAGAGGTTGGGCGCCTGGTTGGCGAGCCGCGCCACCAGATAGGGCGAGTGCGCGGCGGGCGCCCCATGCGTGAGGCTTTCGGGGGCGAGGCTGTCTGCGGTTGCGGTCTTGGCGACGGCGGCGACATGCGCGTTCATCGGCGTGTCCTTTCGGGTTGGGGGGACGAGGTCAGTCGGCGTCGCGCATCTCCAGCCACAGACGGGCGCAAAGCCCCTCCTGCTCCGGCGTGATGCGATGGATGCCGGGGGCGAAATCCCGGTCGGCGAGCGCGCGCATCAGCACGATCAGCTCGCCCAGGATGGTCTCGACGATCTCGTCGGCGACGCTGCCCGAGCCGGGCAGGAAATTCGCCGGGAAGCCGTCGTTCACCAGCAGCAGGCGCTTCACGCCGCCGGGGCGGCGCTTGCACGGCAGGCGAAACGCCTCGACGCCCTCGCAGACCCGTTCGCCGGGATGGCGGCGCAGCCAGTCCACGTCGATTTCAAGCTGGCGGGAGCTGGCGCTGGCCACGATGGCGTCATGCGGCAGGCGGTCGAGCGCATCGGGGCCGAGCGACGTGCGCCCGGTGGCGCCGACGACAAGCTGCGCGCCGGTCAGGGCGGCGCCGTCGCAGGCGGCGGCGAAGCCGTTCAGCCGCGCCTCCACCACCTTCAGCGGGTCGTGGTCGATCAGCGCCGGGATCATGTCGAGCCGGGCGAGGCCGCGCGCCACACCCGCGCCGATCCAGCCCGCGCCGACCACCGCCGCGCGCCGCCCGGCCAGCGACAGGCCGAGGCCGCGCGCCAGCCCGTCGAGACAGCGCGCCACCGTCTCGCCGCAGCGCTGCGCCTCGAATCGCTTCATCTCGCTGTCGGCGCAGTGCAGCACGGGGAAGTCTGGCGCGAGGTCCGCCGCGCGCCAGACCCCCTGTTTGGTGATCTCGACCACGCCCTTCACCAGGTGGAGCTGGTCGGAGAAATAGGTCCCCAGCAGCGGCGTGACGAAGCCGCCGACCTCCTGCACGATCAGCCGCTGGCCGTTGCGGCGGCACAAGGAAAGCGAGCGGGCGAGCTGCTCGACCAGCAGCCGCTCCAGCTCCGCCAGGTTGGGCGGAATGTGGACGGCGGCGCCGAAGCGGCCCGCCCAGCGCTCCGCCACGCCGGGCCGGTTCGACGAATACGGCACGCCGATGATCGCGTCCCACGTCGTGACCGGCGCCAGCGCGTCGAGCATCCGCATCGTGTCGTCGAACAGATGCGCGACCATCATGTAGCGGTGCGCCGTATCGCGCGGATAGCCGATCCCGAGCACCAGCCGGCGCAGATAATCGTCCATCCCCGAGCGAAACGGCGCCGACGCTGACCCGAGCGCAACGACTTCGGTGGTGCGAAACGCGGCTGGCTTCATGGCGCTGCCCTCACTGTCAAAAACACGAGGACGATAACGGCAAGACGATCTGCAACAAAATTCATTATAATTCGCATTTATTACTTAGTTTATTTGAATTAAATTTGTAATGTTTGTTTTCTGTAGGTATTCATTCCCGACAAAACAAAAATTCTGCAAATACTTGGAATTTGAGAGATGAATTATGCGATTGATTATTTTCAACGGAGAATTCATGGAAATATTCATTTGACATCAGTGCCGAGGCGTAACTCTTGATTAAGTTGCGGCGGCTATTCAGCAGCGCATGGGGCAGAAAAGCATCGGTGGGCATTGCGGGAATAGGGCGGAGCGCGGCGGGGGCCACGCCCTGCCCGCCGCCGATCCGGTCGGCGAGGCGCTGGCGAACCGGCTGGAGACCGCGCTGTGGCTCTATGACTTCGACGCGGGCAGGATCGCCTGGGCGAACGCCGCGGCGCTGAAGCTGTGGGACGCCGACAGCGCCGCGACGCTGGTGGCGCGCGACATGCGCGCCGAGATGTCCACGTCGGTACGCAAGCGGCTCGCGCAGCACCGCGACGACTTCGAGCTGTTTCCCGACCGCGAAATCCGCGAGTTCTGGACGCTCTACCCCGAGGGCGCGCCGTTCCGGGTGCGCGCCATCCTGCGCCGCGCGCAGCTATCGGACGGGCGGCTGGGGATGCTGGTCGAGGCGCGCGCCGAGGATCTGCGCGAACCCGCCACCATCCGCAGCGCCGACGCCCTGCTGCACACCCAGGTCATCACCGCGCTGTTCGACCATGAGGGGCGCGAGATCTACGCCAACCCGGCGTTTCGCGCCGCCTTTGGCCCCGGCAGGCACGATTTCGGCGTCGCCTTCGCCTCAGCCGCCGATGTCGCCATATTTCTTGATGGCGTCGCCAATCACGGCGAGCACCGCGCGACGGTCGCGGTCGCCACCGTCTCCGGCGAGCGCTGGCACGACATCCACGCCGTGCGCTGCCGCGACGCGGTGACCGGCGACGGCGCCTTTCTGATCAGCGCCATCGACGTGACCGCCGCGCGCGAGCACGAGCAACAGCTTCAGGCCGCGCGCGACGCCGCGCTGGCCGCCGACCGCGCCAAGTCGCTGTTTCTGGCGACCATGAGCCACGAGATGCGCACCCCGCTGAACGGCGTGCTGGGCATGGCCAGCCTGCTGGCGCATTGCCCGCTCGACGACAGGCAGAAAAGGATGCTGGCGGTGATCGCGGAATCGGGCGAGCACATGCTTGAGCTTGTCGAGGACATGCTCGACATCGTCGCCATCGACGCCCGCTCGATCGAGTTGCGCAAGCAGCCGTTCGACCCCGAACTGCTGTTGCAGGCGACCATCGAGGCCGCGCGCGCCGCCGCCGACGCCAGGGGGCTGCGGCTGGTGGCCGATGCGCGCGCCTGCCGGGGGCGGGCGTTCCTGCACGACGCCTCGCGCATCCGCCAGGTGCTGCGCCAGATGGTCGCGAACGCGGTCAAGTTCACCGAGAGCGGCGCCGTGGTGCTGCGCGCGCAGGCGTCGGCGGCGGGAGACCTTCGCTTCGAGGTCGCCGACACCGGGCCGGGCGTGGCGCCGGATGAGCGCGCGCGCATCTTCGAGCGGTTCTATCAGTCCGACGGCACCGCCACCCGCCGCCATGGCGGCGCCGGTCTGGGGCTGGCGATCTGCCGCGAGCTGGTGACGCTTTGGGGCGGCGAGATCGGCGTGGAGAGCACGCCGGGCAAGGGCGCCACCTTCTGGTTCACCGTCCCCGGCGCCGCCGCGCCGGCGGCGTCAGCGGGGGCGTGAGAGGGCGCGCCCGGCGCCGGCTTTCGGGCCGAAGCAAAATCACCGGTCAGGCCGATTCAGTCCGACACGGTCTTGGACTCGCCGCGCGACGCTTCATAGCGCGCCAGCGTCGCCGCGTCGGGCGGATAGAGGCCGGGCAGGGGCGCGCCGCGCCGCACCTCCTCCAGCGCCCAGTCCTCGAACCGCTCCTGCGCCAGCGCCAGGTCGGCGACCTCGGCGGCCAGCGCGGCGGGGATCACCACGGCGCCGTCGCCGTCGGCGGCGATCAGGTCGCCCGGCTCGACGCAGACGCCGCCGCAGCCGATGGTCTCGCCCCAGCCGACGAAATGCAGCGCGGCGACCGAGGGCGGCGCGGCGGCGCCCGCGCACCACACTGGCAGGCCGGTCGCCTCGACGCCCGCGCGGTCGCGCACCACGCCGTCGGTCACCAGCGCGCCGACGCCGCGCGCGGCCATGCGCGCGCACAGGATGTCGCCGAACACGCCCGCGCCGCGCGTTCCCATCGCGTCGATCACCGCCACCGCGCCCTCGGGCGCCGCCTCGATGGCCGCGCGGGTCGAGCGCGGCGAGGCCCAGGCGGCGGGGGTGGCGAGATCCTCGCGGGCGGGGACGAAGCGCATCGTGAACGCCGGGCCGACCACGCGCGCGCCGTCGCCGAGCGGGCTTGCGCCCCGGATCCACAGGTTGCGCAGGCCCTTCCTGAGCAGCACCGTGGTCAGCGTCGCCGTCGAGACGCGGGCGAGATCGGCCAGCAGGGTGGGGTCGATGGGGGGGTGAGTCATGGCTGGGCGGCCTCCGCGCGGGTGAAATTCTCGGCGATGAACGCG
>Ga0210015_1004950_pt1 | contig 11044 bp, 10 predicted proteins | sample CryGeymeta201522_FD_185471 | JGI IMG/M metagenome (GOLD analysis project Ga0210015, IMG submission 185471) | Groundwater microbial communities from Crystal Geyser aquifers in Utah, USA - Crystal Geyser metaG 2015-22 (SPAdes) (version 2) | ecosystem: Environmental > Aquatic > Deep subsurface >...
TCCAGGATGTCCGCCCTCGGTGCGGCAATGCGCAAGCTGGTGCATTTGTGCTTTGGCGTCATCAAGACACAAACACCGTATCAGCCGAATTATGTGAAAATCGCTTGACGCTAAAGACGGTATCTACGGGGTGTGAGTTGGGATGGGTATCGCTGCGCTCAACCCATCCTACGCATACTCCGCGTTCTCCGCGTGCGAATGCTTTTCCCAGGTTCAACCGCGCCGCATTGGAACCCAATCCCAAAAAACTGACAAAAAACGTCACCAGACTGGCGTGATGTGTCAGCCTGCGGGCAGGCGTGGACAGCTGGCCCCAGCCAAACAAAGGGGGTTGACCATGGCATGCAACCTGCTAGTATCCGCCCGCACACCTTGTGTGTGCCCGTCAGACCGCTTGCGGTGCGATGGAGCCGGCGAGGCGGGGGGGCAGAAAGCAGCCGCAACCGCAGCACCGACTTCTTCCATCCGTGTCGCGGCCCCAGGGCAACGTTCTAATCTTTAAGGAGCTTAAACATGAAGAAAATTCAACAAGGTTTCACCCTGATCGAGTTGATGATCGTGGTGGCCATCATCGGCATTCTGGCCGCGGTGGCGATTCCGGCGTATCAGGACTACATCGTCAAGGCCAAGTTATCCAAAGTAACCGCTGCAATTGACCCGCTCAAGCTGGCGATCGCCGCGTACTATCAGGAAGCGGGCGGGTATGTGCCGGTGGCCGGTGTTTCTGGTACTGCCGGTGCGGCTTGGACCAGTTTGGGTCTGACTACTGCACCGACTACGACCACTGAAGCAACTGCCATCGACATGACTGCCTGTACGGGTGCCTGCGATGCGGCAGACCCGAACACCATCGTGGTGACACTCGGCAACGTAAGGGCTGGTTCAATTAATGGACATACCGTCACCATGACCCCGGCAGCGGGTAGCACCAGTATCACTTGGGCTAATACCTGCCAGCAAAATGGCGCTGCGTCAGCTAATGATCCGATCATGCTGAAGTACTTCAACTGTTAATCAGTCGCTGTGCTTGACACAAACCCCTCTCCGGAGGGGTTTGTTTTTGGTGGTGCAAACGTGAATAAAATCTTCGGCACATTTTCCAACTATTTCCGCGCGCGTGACCGCGGGTGGGTGCTGGCTTTGCTGGCCGCCGTGTGCGCGCTCTATTTGCCGTTCCTCGGCAATCCGCTGGTGTTTGACGATGTGCCGTTGTTCTCGGGCGGATTTCTCGAGTACTACGCGCACGCGCCGTTCAAACTGGAATTCCGCTGGTTTCATTTTGCCAGCATGGGCTGGACGGCGCGCGTGTTCAGCGATCTGTTCCCGCAGCCGTTCCGCTTGGGCAACCTGCTGTTGCATGCGGCGAATGCCATCGTGCTGTTCTTCCTGTTGCGCCAACTGTTGGCCGCCGTGCTGCGCGAGCAAGCCGATGCATTAACCGTCACCCGGGGCGCATGGCTCGGCGCGTTGATATTTGCGCTGCATCCGCTGGCGGTGTACGCCACCGGCTATGTGGCGGAGCGCAGCATTTTGCTGGCGACGCTGTTTGTCCTGCTGGCGCAATGGGCTTATTTGCGCGCGCTGTTGAGCGGGCAGGCGAAGTGGTTGCCGCTGGCGGTGCTGGCCTTTTTCATCGCCTGTTTTTCCAAGGAGCACAGCGTGACCCTGCCCGCCGTGCTGGCCGCGATGACGCTGCTGTTGCGCCGCGAGAATCGCCTGTCGCGGCCCGCGCTGGCGGCGGTGTGGTGCGCGTTCACGGCGGTCGCCTTGCTGGTGGTGCTGATCGCCAGGGGCAAGCTGGTGCAGGTGCTGGGCACGGCTTACGAGCCGATGGCGGTGGAATCGTTTGCCCAACAGGACATTGTTGCCGGCGGCGCGATGTTGCATCTGTTGAGCGTACTGACCCAGGCCGGGCTGTTCTTCAAATATCTGCTGCTGTGGGCGCTGCCCAATCCAGCCTGGATGTCCATCGACATGCGCGAACCTTTCGTTGCGTCGCTGTCCGCCTGGCAGGGCTGGCTGGGGGTGGCGGGTTTTGTGCTGTATGGCGGGGCGGCGGTTCGGCTCTTGCTATCCGGCGGCATGAAAGGGTTGGCGGGGCTGGCGATGCTCTATCCCTGGCTGCTGTTCTTCACCGAGTTTTCCACCGTCCGCGTGCAGGAACCCTTTGTGCTGTACCGCAGTTATTTGTGGATGCCCGGTTTGCTGTTGCTCATCCCGCTGCTGCTGTTGCGGTTTCCGCAGCGCAGGACGCTGCTGATGCTGGGGTCTGCGGCGTTGTTGCTGGTGCCGCTGGCGCTGAACCGCCTGTGGGTGTTCGGCGACAACTACCGCTTGTGGAACGACGCGGCGCTGCTGTTGCAGAATGAGCGGGTGGCGGGCGCGGACCGCATCTACTACAACCGCGGGCAGGCCTTGCTGGCGCGGCAGAAATGGGCGGAGGCGGCCCGCGACTTCGAGCGCTCGGCGGCGATCAGCCCGCAACTCGCGCCGATCCACTACATGCTGGGCATGGCTTACGGCAATGCCGGCCGCTACGGGGAAGCGCTGCAACAATTCGATGCCACCCTTGCCATCAATGCCAACGATGACCGCGCGTATTTCGCCAAAGGATTCACGCTGAAGCGAATGCACCGCGATCGGGAGGCGATGCAGCAGATGGAACAAAGCTGCAGGCTGAAGAATCAATCGGCCTGCCTGCTCGTTTCCATGTCGCAGTCGAATAAACCTGAAAACTTTAATTTCAAGCCACAGAGTTCACAGAGAACACAGAGAAAGTAATGGCGTGTCCTCTTTTTGCCGGCTCACCCAAAAGGTGAAGCGCAATTTTGCGATAGTTGTTTGTTTCTCCTCTGCGATCTCTGTGTTCTCTGTGGCTAACTGGGTTTTTAAGGATAAGCCCTGGTCGGGTTACCTCGAAGAGGTTCTCTCGCTCCCGGGTGAAACCCGATTCAGGGCGCTTTGATCTTTTGTAGGAAGCCTTCCTAGGCAAAAATCGGAATAGCTCCGATTTTTTTTTGTGCATTGCCCCCGCAGAATGCGACCGTCGAATTCAGACAGTTTTTTTGCGAGGGGACAGCAATGAACAATATTCAGGTGCAGGAAGAAATCCGCGAAACCAATCTTTCCTACATGATGCTGGCGCAGCAGATGATCCGCAAAGACAAGGCGAGCGCGATCTTTCGCCTCGGCGTGAGCGATGAACTGGCCGAGCTGATCGCCGGGCTGTCGCCGGCGCAACTGCTGAAGATGGCGGCGTCCAATATGTTGTTGTGCCGTTTCCGTTTCGACGAGCGCCTGCTCCTCAATATGGTCACCGATTACAACAAGGACCGCATGATGTCGAAAGCGCACTCCACCATCCTGATGGCGGGGCAGCCGGTCGAAGCGCTGGCTACCTGATTGGTGGGCAGTATTGCAGGTCGGGTTGAAACCCGACCTGCAAAACCAGCAGCAATAAAAAGGGGGCGGCATGCGCAACAAGAGTGTGGTGAACGAGGCGCGCGAGATTCAGATCGCGGTGGAGCTGATCATTCTGGGGGCGCGCCTGCAGGTGTTGCAGGAAGAGACGCACCTGAGCCGCGAGCGGTTGCTCAAGCTGTACAAGGAAGTCAAGGGTGAATCGCCCTCCAAAGGCATGCTGCCTTATTCCACCGACTGGTTCATGAGCTGGTCGGCCAATATCCATTCTTCCCTGTTCATGGGAATCCATCAGTTCATGCTGAAGCATACGGGGCTGTCCGGGGTCGAGGCGCTGATCAAGAGTTATCGGCTGTATCTGGAGCAGGCCGAGAGCAGCGAGGATGAGCCGGTGTTGAGCATCACCCGCGCCTGGTTTCTGATTCGTTTCTTCGATGCGGAGATGATGCAACTCACCAGCTGCCATGAATGCGGCGGGCAGTTCGTGGTGCATGCGCATGAGTTGTGCGACACCTATACCTGCGGCATCTGCAAACCGCCGTCGCGCGCGGGCAAGACAAAGAAATCCAGGCAGGTGGAAAACGCAGCAAATGTGTCGGGTTAAAAGCCGACACGATTCCCAGTATTTCCTGGCCGGTTGATCAATCCAAACCCACGCCATTTCTATCCGTTTTCTAAAGTTTTCCAGAACGATGCCGCTATCACGAGTGAGCTTCAGCAGTGCAGTCGCGACGCGGTGGGGCGGAGCCGTCTGGTGCGGGAGCGACTGCCATGCACCTCCTCCCGCAATCGGCCGAATTCGTCGGTAACTTGTCGGAGGTGCAGTCGCGACGCGGTGGGGCGGAGCCGTCTGGTGCGGGAGCGACTGCCATGCACCTCCTCCCGCAATCGGCCGAATTCGTCGGTAACGTGTCGGAGGTGCAGTCGCGACGCGGTGGGGCGGAGCCGTCTGGTGCGTGTAGGTCGGGTTTTAACCCGACAAAGCCCAGTCGGGCTGAAGCCCGACCTACAGGTAACGTGTCGGAGGTGCGGTTTTTTGCGCGGCAGTCCCGTGCAAAGCGGGAACAGTTGCGGAAATGCCGGGCTGTTCGACGAATGAGACAAAACAGCCGCTGTTAGGATGAGGCGGAATTGAAACGAAATCGGTGAGGGGTGAACCATGCTGGTCATCATTGGGTATGTGGTGGTATTGGGGTCGGTGTTCGGCGGATTCGCCCTGGCCGGCGGTCATCTGGGGGCGCTGTGGCAGCCGCTGGAATTGCTGATGATCGGCGGCGGCGCGGGCGGCGCGTTCTTCGTTGGCAACAACATGAAGTCGATCAAGGCCACGTTCAAGGATTTGCCTTCCCTGCTGAAGGGCTCCAAGTACAGCAAGGAGACTTACATGGAGCTGATGGCGCTGATGTACGAGTTGCTGGGCAAGGTGCGCAAGGAAGGCATGATGTCGATTGAGGGCGATGTCGAAAAGCCGGAAGAGAGCCCGATCTTCGCCAAGTATCCCAAGATATTGTCCGACCACCACGTGGTCGAATTCATCACCGATTATCTGCGCATCATGGTCAGCGGCAATCTCAACGCGATGGAGATCGAGAATCTGATGGATGTCGAGATTGAGACGCACCATCACGAATCCATGGTGTCCTCGCATGTCCTCGCCAAGCTGGCAGACGGGATGCCGGCCTTCGGTATCGTGGCGGCGGTGATGGGCGTGGTGCACACCATGGAGTCGGTCGGTGTCCCGCCGGCGGAACTCGGCATGCTGATCGCGCATGCGCTGGTGGGGACCTTCCTCGGTATCTTGCTGGCTTACGGTTTCGTCGGTCCGCTGGCGGCGCTGCTGGAGCAGAAAGCGGAAGAGGGCGGCAAAATCTACCAGGCAGTCAAGGTCGTGTTGCTGGCCAATCTGAACGGCTACGCGCCGGCGATGGCGGTCGAGTTCGGACGCAAGGTGCTGAATTCAACCGAACGCCCCGGCTTCGCCGAACTGGAAGAGCACGTCAAACAAAAACGCTGAGCGCGCGATCATGGCTGAAGACAAAAACAAGCGCCCCATCGTCATCAAGCGCATCAAGAAGGTGGCGGGCGGGCATCACGGCGGCGCATGGAAGATCGCCTATGCCGACTTCGTGACGGCGATGATGGCGTTCTTCCTTCTCATGTGGCTGCTGGGCTCGACCGCCAAGGGCGATCTGCAGGGCATCTCCGAATATTTCAAGACACCGCTCAAGGTGGCGCTGATGGGCGGCAGCGGCAGCGGCGACAGTTCCAGCATCATCAAGGGCGGCGGCCAGGATCTGACGCGGAGCGAAGGGCAGGTGAAAAAGGGTGAGCTGCCGCCGGAAAAGAAGGTCATCAATCTGAAAGCGGCGCGGCAGGAGTTTTTGCGTCTCGAAGCGAAGAAAGAAATCGACCAGTTGCGCCAACTGAAAAAGAATATCGAGGCCGCCATCGAGAGCAACAAAAAGCTGCAACGGTTCAAGAGCCAGATCCTGCTCGATCTCACCACCGAGGGCTTGCGCATCCAGATCGTGGATGAAAAAAACCGCCCCATGTTCAAGAGCGGCAGCGCCAAGCTGGAAGGCTACACCAGCGACATCCTGCACGAGATCGGCAAGATGCTGAACGAGATGCCAAACAAGGTCAGCCTGTCCGGCCACACGGATGCGCAACCCTACACCACGTCGGGCGGGCGCTACAGCAATTGGGAGTTGTCGGCGGATCGCGCCAACGCCTCGCGCCGCGAGCTGATCGCGGGCGGGCTGGCGGATGAAAAGATCGTGCGCGTGGTGGGGCTGTCCTCGGCGGTGCTGTTTGACAGCGCGCAACCGCTGAACCCGATCAACCGGCGCATCAGCATCATTGTGATGAACAAGAAGGCGGAAGAAGCCGCCCGGCAGGACGGCGGCACGGTGCAGATCGACGCCGAGAATGGCAACCCGGATGAGCTGTTCGGCGCCTCCGGAGTGGCGGCATCCGGGGTGGCGGAGACATCGGGAGTGGAGATTTCCGCCTTGCCGCCGCCGATCCCTCCCGCCGATCCGGCACCGCCGGCAAAGCCATTGCCGCAGTAAAGCAGGAACGGGCTTGCCGGGGCTGCTGGATTGTCGCCACCGAACCGGCTCCCGCGCTCAGCTTTGATATCCATTAAAGATTCGCAAGATTTTGCCGATACAAAACACGCGGACCAAACAAAGGAGTCGGACATGAATACCTGGTGGGGAAAACTTTCGCTGAAGGGCAAGCTGCAATTACCAATCCAGCTCATCCTGCTGGTGATCATGGTGCTGGCACAACGCGCGGTGCTCAACACCTTCGAGGAGCGGGTGCTGGAGGCGGCGCGGGGAAAAGCCGAAGTCTCCGCCGACGGGGTGCTGAACGGGCTGAACATGCTGATGCTCAACGGCATCATCAGCGATGGCGAGCAGCGCACGCTGTATGTGGAAAAGATGGGAGCTTCGGACAAGGTGATGGAACTGCGGGTGATGCGCCATACCCCGGTGATCGAACAGTTCGGCCCCGGCCTGCCATCGGAACAGGCGCAGGACGAGATGGACCGAAAGGCACTCGCCACCGGCCAACAACAAACCGCCCTGGAAGAAAGATCCGGGAAGAGTTCCCTGCGCGTTGTCGTGCCCTTTATTGCCAGGAAAGAATTCAGAGGCACCAACTGCCTGATGTGTCACATCGTGCCGGAAGGGTCGGTCAACGGCGCGGCGAGCATCACGCTGGATATGTCGGAGGAATTTGCCCTGATCGCCAAGGCCAATGCGATCCTGTGGGGCGCACAGGTGCTGGTGCAGGTGTTGCTGTATTTCCTGATCGGCTGGCTGATCAGCATCGTCACCCGCCCGACACACGAGTTGCAGCAAGCCATGGTTGCCATGCAGGCGAGCGGCGATCTGGCCAAGCGCGCACCGGTGCGCAGCCAGGACGAGGTTGGCCAGACCGTGCAGGCGTTCAATGCGCTGGCCAACAATTTCCAGACCATCGTGTCCCAGGTGGATGGACAGGCAAAACAGGTCGCCACTGCCGCGCAAACGTTGACGCAGGACGCGGCAACGCTGGCGGAAAGTGTGCACAAACAAAATGATGCGGCCGCCGCAGTCGCCGGTGCGGTGGCGCAGGTGAGCGGCAGCATTGCCGAAGTGGCAGAGGGCACGGATCACGTGGCAAAACTTTCCCGGGAAAGTATGGAGCGCGCCAATCATGGCCAGCAAAGTCTGCAGGAGATGGTGTGCGAATTGGGTGATGTGGAAAAGGCGGTGAACGAGATCGCGCAATCCGTCAGCCAGTTCGTGGCCAATACCCAGAGCATCACCGGCATGACGCAACAGGTGCGCGACATTGCCGAGCAAACCAATCTGCTCGCGCTGAACGCGGCCATCGAGGCAGCTCGCGCGGGCGAGCAGGGGCGCGGCTTTGCCGTGGTGGCGGATGAAGTGCGCAAGCTGGCGGAAAAGTCCGCACAGGCGGCCAGCCAGATCGACGAGGTCACCCAGTCGTTGGGCGCGCAGTCGGAGCAGGTTGAACGCACGGTGCAGCTCGGCATGGGCGCGTTGCAGACCAGCCAGGCACACGTTGGAGAAGTGACCCGGATGTTGGCCGAGTCGAACAAGTCGGTGGGCGGTGTGAACGACGGGCTGGGAGAGATCTCGCACTCGATCAACACCCAGCGCGATGCGACCCAGGAGATCGCGCGCAACATCGAGCGCATCGCCAGCATGTCGCAGCAAAGCGATGCCATTGTGCAGCGCACCGTGGTGGCGGTACAGGGGATGGAACATGTCGCTGAAAGACTCAAATCGACGGTGGGCAAATTCAAGGTGTGATGTGCCGATCGTACTTGATGAAGGGTCATGCAGATATGGGAACATCAGGTTTCGGAAAGATGGCTGCTTTCGCAAGCAGAGCGATGGCAGGCGAAGTGAGGCAGGAGGAAGTCAATGTCTGACTTATTGAAGAATATCGATGCGCGCACCAAGCTGGCGGGCACCAACAAGCTGGAGATCCTCATGTTCTCGCTGGGCCGAGACTTGCGCAGCGGTCGCGAGGAGACTTTCGGCATCAACGTGTTCAAGGTGCGCGAGGTGATGCGCATTCCGGAGATCACGCGCGCGCCGGAGATGCCGCCTGCGGTCGAGGGGATGACCAGCCTGCGCGGAGCGCTGGTGCCGGTGATCGATCTGGCTAAATACATCGGCATGGAATCGGACAGTGTGCCGGGCATCATGATCGTGACCGAGTATAACGGCCATACACAGGGCTTTCTGGTCAAGGCGGTGGACAACATCCTGCGCCTGGACTGGTCGGCGATGCGGGTGCCGCCGGAGATGCTGGTCGCCGAATTGGGCGGCCTGGTCACCGCGATTACCGAGCTGAAAGACAAACGGCTGGTGATGATGCTCGACGTGGAAAAGGTGCTGGCCGAGACCGGACACTTCGGTTCGGATGAGATGATTTTCAAGGCGGTAAAACATCTGGGCAAGGAGAACCGCACGGTGTTCTTTGCCGACGATTCCTCGGTGGCACGCAACCAGATCGCGCGCACTTTGGAGGCGATGGGGGTGAAATCGATTTCGGCCATCAACGGACGCAAGGCTTGGGAAGAGTTGTCGCGCATGGCGGATTACGCCGATTCATCCGGCACTCCATTACGCGAGATGCTGCAGGTCATTCTGACCGATGTCGAGATGCCGGAGATGGACGGCTACATGCTGACGCGCAAGATCAAGGCGGACAAGCGATTCATTGGCATTCCGGTGCTGATGCACTCTTCCCTGTCGAGCACCTCCAACCAGCAACTGGGCAAGGCGGTCGGGGTGGATGAATACGTGCCCAAGTTTGAACCGCAGAAGTTGTCGCAGACGCTGGCGCGTCTCTTGGGTTGATCGGTTGCAGTCAATGCGTTGGGGGAGTTGAACATGAGCTATACAGAAGAAATATCGTCGTCCGACAGCCTGCTCGATCACGTCGACGCGCGCACCAGTCTGGCGGGCACCAACAAGATGGAGATCCTGCTGTTCAATCTTGGCACCGATGAGAAATTCGGCATCAACGTGTTCAAGGTGAAGGAGGTGTCGCAAGCCGGCAAGATCACCCGCACACCCAATATGCCGCGCGGTGTCGATGGCATCGTCAGCCTGCGCGGCCATGTCATGCCGGTGCTCAACCTGGCCCGTTTCATGAGTGTCAGCGAAGCCGCGCCGCATCAGACCATGATGGTGGCGGAATACAACACGCACATTCTGGGTTTCCTGGTCAAGGAGGTGGACCGCATCATTCGTGTGGACTGGGACAAGGTACGCCCGACCGAAGGGATGCTGTCCGACAAGGGCGCGCTGATCACCGCCATCACCAATCTGGATGACGGCTCACTGGTGTCGATCCTGGATGTCGAGCAGATCCTGTCCGATGCCTTTGGCGAGGCCGTCGTCGGCAACGTGGACAGGATCGAAGCGGGGCGGGAATTGTGCATCTTCTTCGCGGATGACTCGATGGTGGCGCGGCGCAAGATCAGCGAAGTGCTGGACAAGATGGGGGTCAAACACATCCAGTCCAACAACGGACAGGAGGCGTGGGAACGCCTGCGCGCGATGGCGGATGCGGCGCAGAGCAGCGGGCAGGATTTGCGCGACCAGATTCAGGTCATCCTGACGGATGCGGAGATGCCGGTGATGGACGGTTATGTACTGACGCAGAACGTCAAGAACGACAAGCGCTTCGAAGGTATTCCGGTGGTGATGCACTCGTCACTCTCGTCCGATGCCAACCGCGCCATGGGCAAGCGCGTGGGGGTGGATTACTACGTGCCGAAGTTCGATTCGATGGTGCTGTCTTCAACACTGCGGCCGTTGCTGACATAAACAGTATGTGGGTCGGGTTAAAACCCGACCCACAAAGGATGGATGAGGAGATTGAAATGGGCATAGAGAACACAAAGTTTCTGGTGGTGGACGACTTTTCGACGATGCGACGCATCGTGCGTAACCTGCTCAAGGAGCTGGGTTTTACCAACGTGCAGGAGGCGGAGGATGGCGTCGATGCGCTGAAAAAATTGCGCGGCGACCCGTTCGACTTTGTCGTGTCCGACTGGAACATGCCGAACATGACCGGAATCGAATTGCTGCGAGCGATTCGTGCCGACGACATGCTCAAACATCTGCCGGTGTTGATGGTGACCGCGGAGGCAAAGAAAGAAAACATCATCGAGGCAGCGAAAGCGGGAGCGTCCGGTTATGTGGTGAAACCGTTCACCGCAGCCACGCTGGATGAAAAACTCAAAAAAATATTTGCGGCGTTCCCGCAATTGAACAAGTGAGGTGAATCATGGCAAGCAATCCGGCAAACAATGACTCGGACGATCTCGAAGCGCTGTTCGACAGCATCATCTCCGCGAACTCGGATGAACCCAAAACGACGCCCGCCCAGGTGATCCCGCTGAATGCGGAATCCGAACCGGCGAAAGTCATCAACCAGGTCGGTCAGATGGCGCGCAAGCTGCACGACACCTTGCGCGAGCTCGGCTTGAACAAGGAAATCGAGAAAGCGGCATCGACCATTCCCGATGCGCGCGACCGGCTCAATTACGTGGCAACTCTGACACAGCAAGCGGCCGAACGCGTGC
>Ga0210015_1004958_pt1 | contig 11032 bp, 14 predicted proteins | sample CryGeymeta201522_FD_185471 | JGI IMG/M metagenome (GOLD analysis project Ga0210015, IMG submission 185471) | Groundwater microbial communities from Crystal Geyser aquifers in Utah, USA - Crystal Geyser metaG 2015-22 (SPAdes) (version 2) | ecosystem: Environmental > Aquatic > Deep subsurface >...
CTTTTGTATAAGTCGTAATTATTTGCTTACTCTAATCTTCTATTTACTTAAGAATGATGACTATAGTCCCTCGACAAAATTTTTAATTCTTTTTATCATGAATTTATGCTGGCACGAGTATATTCCGGAACAACAATGGGATTGGAAGGAGTTTTAATTGAGGTGGAAGTTGATGTGGCGGGAAAAGGTTTCCCAACCTTCACAATCGTTGGTTTACCTAGTAAGGCAATTGATGAAGCAAGGGATAGAGTTAGGACAGCCATAATTAATGGGGCAATGGAAATGCCAGATTCACGAATTACAGTGAATTTAGCACCGGCTGATATTCCTAAAGTTGGAGCAGGTTTTGATTTACCAATTGCCTTAGGAATTTTAGTTGCCTCAGGTATCTTACCAAAAGAATGTCTGTTGGAAAGTATATTTATTGGCGAACTTTCATTAAAAGGAGATGTAAGACCAGTCCCTGGTGTAATATCTCTATCACTGCTTGCAGAGCAAAAAAAACTGAAACGTATTTTTGTTCCTCGTGCAAATGTTGTTGAGGCTAGTTTGGCAACTACAGTTGCAGTTTATCCGGTTGATAGTTTAAATGATTTAATATTATTTTTTAATGGACATCGGGAGATTAAATCACAAGAACCGATCAATCTTAATCAGTTAATACATAACCAATCAACAAAATTTGATTTTAGTGATATTAAAGGGCAAATACAGGCGCGTCGTGCAATGGAGATTGCTGCGGCCGGATTTCATAATGTATATATGAAAGGACCCCCTGGAGCCGGAAAAACCATGCTGTCACGGGCTTTCTCAGGAATTTTGCCCGCGCTTGATCGTCAAGAAACAGTTCTTGTCTCTCAGATTTATTCAATCTGTGGTTTGCTTGGAAAAAACAACTTAATCAGCCAACCTCCTTTTCGATCTCCCCATCACACCACCTCAAGAATTGGTTTAATTGGAGGAGGAAGTAATCCGCGTCCCGGAGAAATTTCCTTAGCTCATCGTGGAGTTTTGTTTTTAGATGAGTTCTCTGAGTTTCCCAGGTCAGTTCTAGAGTCACTTCGTCAACCCTTGGAGGATGGAGAGGTGACAGTCTCACGGGCAACTGGTAGCTTAACTTTTCCAGCAAGGTTTTTATTGTTGGCTGCTTCAAATCCCTGTCCATGCGGGTATTTGGGTCATCCAAAAAGACCCTGCCGTTGTTTACCAGGAATGATTTTAAAATATAAAAAACGTTTGTCTGGGCCTTTACTTGACAGAATTGATATTCATTTAGATGTTCCGGCAGTTGATGAAACGAGTTTGATTAATCGTTTTTCCGGTGAGTCAAGTGCAAAAATTCAACAACGAGTGGTTAATGCCAGAAAACGACAAGCAATGCGACTTTCAAATGCTTCAGTTAAAACAAATGGAGAGATGACGAGTGTGCAAATAAAAAAGTATTGTCAACTGACACCTGGTGCCGTGGATATGTTAAAAAATGCAATTGTCAGATTTAATCTATCTGCCCGTTCTTATTTTAAAATAATTAAAGTTGCGCAAACTATTGCGGATTTAGCGCAAGAAGAAACAATTAAAGAAAGTGCAGTTGCTGAAGCATTACAATACCGTTTATTAGAAGATTAACGAATAAAGTTATACTATTTGTAACAGGATTGCTTTGTCATCCCGCTAAGCGAAATTTTTCGCAATGACATTTTTTAACAATATAACAATTTAACCGTTTAACAATTTATTATTATTCGCATATTCGTAGATTAGGATTGTTTTTGAATTATTCGTATCATAGTCTCAAAAAAATTGCCCTTGACAAGAACAATAAGATTATTCTAAAATGTTTGCATATGAATATTCTAAGATATCTTAATAATCTGGTTTTTCGTCCGGTTTATGCTGATACTCCCATTCCAACTTCCGCTGATAATGTTCAAGCCAGATTACCATTTGTTATTCCTTCTCTTACAGCAATATTAACTTTTGTGATTAAATTTTTTTTCGTAATTGCAGCGCTTGCCGCCTTGCTTTTTTTAATTTTAGGAGCAATTACTTGGGTGACTTCTGCTGGAGAAAAAGAAAAGGTAACTAAAGCACAGGAGAAAATTCAGGCCGCAGTGGTTGGTTTGGTTATTTTAGTAGCTGTTTTAGCTTTAGTTATAACTCTTGAACAGGTTGTGTTTAAGGGAAGTGTTTGTTTTGGAATAACCTGTGACATTAAGGATGTAATTCCTCAATTACTTACTCCGCAAACACCCGCAACAGGTATTTAAAAAATGTATTCTTTTCCCATTCTTTTAGCTCAACTTCGTGATTGGGAACTACAGTCTGCAGCAAATCCAAGCGGCTGTATTGTTGATGGAGTCCCTACATTAAAATGTTTTGAAGTGGTTTTTAATAATATCCTGATAATGTCTTCGGCTTTGGTTGTTTTGGTGCTTTTTATTATGTTTGCGATCGGTTCGTTTAACTATCTGACTTCACTTGGAAATGCAGAGAAAATAAAAAAAGCTCAAGGAACACTTAAATTCGCGGTGATTGGCTTTGTTCTTTTTATTAGTGCTTATTTAATTTTAAATATTATTGATATCCTGTTTCTTGGTGGCCAAGGAAAACTCTTCAAACTGGAGATACCAAATTAATGTACTATTTAGTCGGAGATACAAAGATAACTTTTACACCTTTTTCTTCTGGAATTGGAGAAATAATTTTATTATTGCTTTGAATTAATCCGTAAATTAAAAACGTAAAAAGTGCTAAACCAACTCCAATTAAAATTACACCAAAAGTTTTCATATATTTACTGTTTCCTTAATTAAAAATAGTGGTTTTTTTTGTACTTCTTGATAAATTTTTCCAATATATTCACCAATGATACCAATTGTTATAAGTTGAACTCCACCAAGAAACATAATTCCAACAAAAAGCGCTGTCCATCCTGTGACCCAATACCCGGTAAAAAATAATTTTCCAACAATTGCATAAATAATTCCCAGAAAACCAATGGAACCGGTTATAAAACCTAAATATGATGCAAGTAGAAGTGGTTTAGTTGAAAACGAGACAATTCCTTCAAGAGCAAAGTTCAACATTTTTGAAAATGGGTAGTGAGTTTCACCTGAAAAACGTTTTTCTCTATCAAAAAAAACATACTGTGCTGGAAAACCACCCCAAGCGACTAATCCTCTTAAGAAGCGTGATTGCTCATGAAGATTATTAATAAAATCAACAACAATACGATCAAGTAGACGAAAATCACCCACATCGTCGGGAATATGAGTATCTGATAGGAAGTTGATAAACTTATAAAAAAATTGCGCTGTAAATTTTTTTAAAAAGCTATCAACTTCACGTTTTTTTCTTTGAGCATAAACAATCTTTGCTCCTTTTTGCCATTTAATAATCATGTCTTTGATGATTTCCGGTGGGTCTTGAAGGTCACTATCTAGAGTAATAACACAATTTCCTTTTGCATTTTGATAACCAGCTGTTAGAGCTATTTGATGACCAAAGTTGCGCTGGAAAGATATTAATTTTATATTTTTATTTTTTTTTGCCTCTTCCTTGATGATTTTTGGGGTAAGATCAGTTGAACCGTCGTCAACAAATATTAACTCATATTGATAAGTTGAGATAATCGGTAGCAATCTTCTTAACAATGGTTGAATATTGTCTTGTTCATTAAAAACTGGAACGATAACGGAAAGAAGAAAATTATTCATAGTTTAATGATACTAGATTTGAGATGAGAAAACAGTTATGTCAATTTTTGGCAGGTACAATTCTGTACCTGCCTGGCGGCTCGCTTTACAAATAATAAAATTAGGATACTTATCCTACATTGTCTTAAGCGGAGCCAGGCGCCGAATGGTGCCTGGTTACGGGGCCAGGAGTTGAACCGTGGTCTAGGAGATTATGAGCCTCCTGTGCAACCGTACACTACCCCGTAATTATGAATAGGATTATATAATAAAATCTATATTTTATCCATTCAATTGCTTCCTGAAAAAATGCGCAACCATTGAAGATAGTTTGGGACTGGACTTGGCGTTGGGATAATTGGAGTAGGTGTAGGAAGCGATATGATTAAAGAAACTTCATTGGGTTTTAATAGATTTAATTGATTACGGATAGTTTTTTCAATCTCACTTGGAGCTTGTTGTTTGCGTAGTTGAGTTTTTAGTGTGATATTATTTTTTTGTTCTTTTTGGTAATTTTCTTTATTTTTATTATAATACTCGATATTTTTAATATAGTTGGAAAAATTATGAGTAAGTGAGTAGAACAAAAACACCACAATAATAAAATAAACGAATTGTTTAAAAAACCTCATAAGATAATTTTAATATAAGCTAAACCTTTATTGTGAAAGAAGTTTCATGATTTTTTTCGGTTCGGCTTTGCTACGAAGTTGTTTCATACAAATACCAATAATTGCTTTAGGATTTTTTTGGATAGTTTCTTGGTTTTCTGCTTTGATTTTTTCAACCGCTTTTTTTAACTGTTCATCGGTTAATTTTGCTGGAAGATAGGTTTTTATAATATTCAGTTGATCTTGATATTCTTTTGCCAGATCTTGACGTTTTGCTTTGTTAAAACTAACAATTGCTTCTTCTAAGCGTTTCGAAACCTTTTGTAAAGCAGTTAGTGTGTCTTCATCTGATAATTCTCCGCCAGCTGGCGGATTTTTTTCAATTTCCTTATTTTTTATTTCTGAAAGAACATAACGTAAGGTTTCAAGTTTTATTTTATCATGATTTTTCAGAGCCTGAATTTGATCGGTTTGGAGTTGTTGTCTTAACATAGTATAATTATACTATGAAAAATCAAAAAGATATTCTTGAAAGACTTGCGGATATTCAAAAAACTTTATTGTCACAGCGACCATCAATTGGACAGATGTGGGAAGAGCTTAGAATGATGCGATTTAAAGTTCGACCGACCAGTGGTGATATATATCAAGTTAATTTAAACGATACGCGTTTTGTAAAAATTTTATGGAATTTGGGAAAGCTGGATGAGTTGTTTCAAAGAGAAGTTAAGTTGATTGATAAGTCCGAAAGAGAGATTTTTTATCGTTTTTTTGACGATACTTATCGTCGGTTTCAAGATATGTTGAATCAATTAAATTTACGCAAACCGTTTCAAATTAGAACCCCTTCATTTTTGAAAATGGAAATTTTTAGAGAAAGTAAACGAAAACGTAAGTCTAATTAAACCGATTTTTTTTATGAAAAAACAACCGATTGTGATTGATTTGGAGACAAAACATACGTTCCGCGAATTTAAAGATCCTGCAAAGTTGGGGATAACGGTTGCAGCTGCTTATGATTATTCCACTGACAAGAACTATGTTTTTGTGGAAAAGGAAATTAACTTGTTATTCCCACTTTTAGAGAAGGCATCTTATGTAGTTGGTTATAATATTGACAGTTTTGATTTACCAGTTTTTCAACCATATTATCCGGGGAAAATTGACCAGATTGCGACCTTTGACATTTTATCTGATATTAAAAAAATTCTTGGAAGACGTTTAGCTCTTAATGATGTGATAAAAGCAACGCTACAAAAGGCAAAAACCGGTCACGGTTTGCAGGCGATTAGTTATTACAAAGAAGGAAAATGGGATGAGCTAAAAAAATATTGTTTGGATGATGTACTTCTCACCAAGGAGTTGTTTGATTTTGGATTAAAACATGGCGAAATTTATTATCTTGATGAACGTGGTCGGGCAACAATCAAAGTTGATTGGACAAAATATTTTGAGTCAGAAAATGCCAATAATGTTCCCATGACACTACCGTTTTAATAAACAATTATGGCATTTTAGCTAATTCTTTGATAAGAGAGAAATGTTTTTTTGTTGTTCTTTCTAACCACTGGAAAAATTCCGGATTTAAATGATTCTTATTAGTATTTTTTTTTAACATAATTAAAATAGCTGAATAAGCTACCATTGTTTCAACAACCACCTCATCTCCAACTTTCATATTTCCGTCGCGGACAAAAGAAGCAGGTAGAGTGACAGCCAATGAATTACCTACCTTGATGATTTTTTGTGTTTTCATATAAAAATTGACTGTTAACGTTATAACTATGTTATAACACGTAAATATATTTGTCAAATATATTAAAAAAATTATGAGTTGAATTTTAGAGATTTTGCAGTAATAAAAAACTTTTGTAACATCATAATTATGAATGTTGTGATAAAATATTTACTGCACTTTAACAAAATATAAATAAATTTTAAATTTCAAATTTAAAATTTTAAATTAATTATTCCCCTGTAGCTCAATTGGTAGAGCAGGTCCCTGTTAAGGACAAGGTTGGCGGTCCGAGTCCGCCCGGGGGAGCATAATTGGGCTCTCACCAAATGATATAGTTTGGTGTAGATTGTTCTTAAAATTAACCGATATTTTAGCCCAAATTCGGTTCCAAACCGTCCAGTTACCCTCATTTTTCAGTAGCTCAGATCTTCAAAGTAGCCCAGAAACCCATTTACCCTTGAATTATATTAGCTTGGAATAAATGTTATAACGACTGAAAGTGGGTGATTGGGCTAGTACCAAATAGGCTTATATTTTTTCATGCCAAGATTTATAATAATCGCATGAATGCAACAAATTCAGCAAGTTTCAACATTGGCAATTTGATCAACTCTTTACATCCAAACCAAGTTTCATTTTTAACTACTGGGATTCAAATTGTTGCTACTTTTATAACTGTTATTATTACTGCTTGGGTCGCTATTAAGACAGCTTTTGGACAAACAAAACGTGAATTTGAACATAAAGTAATTTATGAAGGCTGGAAAGATTTTCAAGGAAGGCTTTTCGATTTTTCAAAAGCATTTACCGACTACTCCGTTAAGCTTCAATGGTTAAGTTATTTCCTAGACAGTCAAGATAATTCCTTAGTAAACAAAGGGAATAAAACTAAATATCGTCAAGAAAAATGGCAAGAATTAAGTACTGAATATACAAATTTACTTGGAGCATATACAAGATTTTTAGTCGCTTTTGAAACACATGAAGTTTTATTTATACCTTTAAAAAAAATGAAAAGTATTTATGCAAAAGAGTTTAGAAAAAAGATATCAGACGTTAATTTGAATTTACTGGAAAAAATATTCCCTGAAATGTACGGTTCAAAAAACATTTATAAAACCGATGAACTAAAAAAATTAATAAATTCTCATTGGGAAGACATTAACGACGTTCAGGTGTTTTTAGATGACTTTAGAGTTGAGTTACAAAACGAGACCATTGGTAAAATTATGGGTAAGAAATTAGAACATAGAAAACCAAATAAAGGCTTAAAGATTCTTACTAGAAATGGTTTCATAACTAAATAAAAGAGTTAAATTAATATTCTTTGATGAAGTTTTCTTGGAATTGGAAGACATTCGACTAAATCCCGTCTGGCTCCGGTTGTTCCTTCACGAATTATATATTCAACATATTCTCTGATTTTTAGTTCTCCGTCAAAGTCGTATTTGCTTAAGTAATTTGCTTCTTTCAAAATCTTTTCGTATTCCTTCATTGATTCTTGTAATTGATTATTGATAATCAATTTTTTATCAGGAATTTCTCTTGTGATTTTGAGAAGTAGTTTTATTAATTCTCTTTCGCTAATATATGGTTCTATACATTTTCTATCTTTTGATCTTGTGCAGTGATAATAAATATGTCTGCGTTTTCCACCATTAGTAAGTTTCCTTAGTTTCTCTTCTCCACAGACTCCAGATCCGCATGAATAGCAGGTAAATAAACTTTTAAAAGCAAACTGTCTGCCAATATATGAACGTCTACTTGGATCATAAAGTTGTCTTTGAACTTTATCGAATAATTCTTTGTTGATCAATGGCGGATGTGCCCCTTTATACCATTTTTTGCTTCCAACCGGAAATTCAAAGTATCCGTAATAGAATGAATTTCTTAAAAACTGGTAAACCATACTTAAAGTAATCGGCTTATTAGTTTTTGTTCTAAAGTTTTTACTGTCCATCCAGGCTTTTATCACCCGGCCACTTTGATGTAGGTTTGCAACTCGCTCAAAAGACTCTTTTATTATTGGAGCCCGTTCCGGATCTACAATAATATCTTTTATTCCGCCAAAAGCTCTGTTCATATATCCCATCGGGGCACCACTTGGCCGCCAACCCATCTCACATTTTGTTCTTATCCCTCTTTTTACATTTACTCCTTTGTTATCGTTTTCCAGTTTTGCTTGACTACATAAAATCATCAGAAGAAATTTATCATTGGGAGTATTTTGGAATAACTGAGAGTATGTTTTTATTGCTTTGAGTTTGCCCATATCCATAAAATCTACTAATACTCCCAGGTCTCCGGCGTTTCTTGATAAACGATCAGGATGCCATGTCAAAATACCGTTAAATTTACCAAGCATTATGTCTGCAATTAACTCTTTAAATACCGGTCGTTCTCCTGATTGTTTTGCTGAATGACTTTCATAACGGATTTCTTTTATAAATATCCCTTCTTTATCGGCAATCTCTTTCATTTCTTTGATTTGTGAATCAATCGACATCGCCTGTCGTTCGTCAGGTTCTGATGATTTTCTGGCATAAAGACAGTAAGCTATAGGATTGTTTAGATTGTTCTGACTATCCATATATAAGGAGAGGATATCGGAATAAGGTACGGTATCAAGTGCAGATTACTATTGGGATAGTTTGATAAAAAAACTTTGTAGTTCTTTAGATAAGAAATTATCAAGAGGCCATTTTGCTATTTTTCCGAATGTACCTTTTATATCTTTGAGTAAGCTAATATTATTCAAATTCTGTTTTAACGTTTCTTTTGTTTTTTGCTCTTTTCCTTTATCGTCACACCAGAATTGAAATCCGCCCCCTTCATAATCAGGATTTATACCTAAACAAACTGATATTGTTGTTGGCTTTTTTTCTGAACTAAACAAGTAATAGAAATTTATAAACTTCGGGGATTTAGTAACAGTTAGTCCTGTTATTTTTATTCTTCCTTCCCGGATATCATTGAATAATGATAAAACTTCCTTCATTTTTCCGTCCAAAGCCTTTTGTTTATATGCTGTAATGAATTCATCATCGGTAGGTATTGATTGGGAAGGCTTTTTAGTTCTGACTTCTTTTTTAACCTGAGCTCCGAATAATTTTGGAATTAATATTTCAAAGTTTTCGTATTTGTAATAATCAAGTTCGACCCCGTAGATATTAAATCGTGAGTTCTGATTGATAAAAATTATCAGGTCTTTTAACTGCCCATGGATTTGGTCCATGAGTACGACGAATTTAAAGTTTCCATCATCAAGATTGTTTCTCAATCTTTCGTTAAATTTATTTATCTGTTCGTCGTCAAGCTTAAAAAATTCCTTAACACGCTCATTTAAAGTTTTGTTAAATTTTTTTGTAACATGGGATTCAAGTTGAGACACAAATACTTCAAAATCAGTAAAGGTTTTCCAAAGTGATGCGCCATAATCCAAAACCTGTGCTACAACAAGTCTCTTGTCAGGATTTTTATAAAGTTTTGTTTCAACCAGATATATTTCTCCATCTCGATCAACACCAATGGCATCAATCGGTCCTGAAGCAGTTGGAAATTCCCGGGCAAGAATTAATAAACGGATGTCTTCTTTAATATCATAAAGAGGGATGGATTCAGGATTGTCATAAATAAACTGTTGAAGATTATCCTCCAGTGCAAAACTTGATCGATTAAGTTTGACGGCATTTTTTAAGTTTTTACTGATAATAATTGACATAAGCTTTTTTGACTGGAACTTATTCGAAGAGCTTATGTCTTACAACAAAGCTCCTCGTCAGCTGACGCCCCCTTTCGGGTTTGTCCATAAACCTTTCGGCCTATGACACAGTCAAGTGTTGCTGACAGAGGAGCTCTCTGTCCTTGACTGTGATTTTTTGCCATGTCCCGATTTAATCGGGATTTAGGCAATCAAAATTATCAAATAAATTATATCACTTATCTCAATACGACTTCCTCTCAAATGGTATCGTAATATTACTTAAAGTCAAATTAACTAATAATCCTTCGTCGATTTTTCCATCCCAGTGATTGGAAAATTTTATTATCTTCTTGATCGGCCCAATCCGAACCAGACGACTCTATTAATATTGAATCTCTTAAACCCGAATAAGGAATCGATATGATGGTATTTTTCTGTTGGATTTCTCTATCCAGCATTTTAAGAAAAAATAAAGTTAATGAGTCGACAAGATCATCATATCGTTCTGTACCAAAATACAAAAGTTGGCTGATTAATTCTTCACCCCCTTGATTGGGGAATTGAAAAATACCTTTACTTATCCAGTTTTTTGTCATAGATAACCTTGTATATTTATCTTTTCCTTGTGGGATAATCTCCTCAGCAGGAATACCTTCATTTACCAATACTTGATAAATTCCTTTTTGAGTTGACCCTCCTTCAATAAATACTTTGTATATAGGATGTGGACCAAAAGACGTAACTATATGTTTTACTTCTTGAATCAGCTGAGGGACAGTTAAGCGTTTGTTTATAGGATGAGGTTGGATATAAACTTGTAAATTTTTTCCTTCCCCATAGACTTTATAAACAATAATCCCTGTTTTATCAGCGCTGTCTTTTTCAGAAACAGCTGGATCAATACTTATGGCAAAAGATTTAAAATGACTTGCCATAAAATCAAGAGACTTTGTGGGATCATAGTAATGAATATCTTCAGGATAAATAATCCGATCCTCTTGAGGAACTATTATCAATAAATATTCTCTTAAAAAATCATTTTTGCTTGGTATGCTTCGGCGTAGTTTATCTACTTCTTTTATCGTAGGGAATTTACCCGGCCAAAGAATATTTTTTGCATCATCATAGATAGGATAACTTTTATATATTCCCTCAATTCACTTTACACCTTAGAGGTGTAAAATGGATTACACTAACACTCTTTACCACTTGTTTGAGTACTTACAATACTCAAGCATTTTTTGGTGTTCGGCGTTATTTAATACAAAATTCTTATATCTTTTCT
>Ga0210015_1004974_pt1 | contig 10999 bp, 10 predicted proteins | sample CryGeymeta201522_FD_185471 | JGI IMG/M metagenome (GOLD analysis project Ga0210015, IMG submission 185471) | Groundwater microbial communities from Crystal Geyser aquifers in Utah, USA - Crystal Geyser metaG 2015-22 (SPAdes) (version 2) | ecosystem: Environmental > Aquatic > Deep subsurface >...
GGTAGAGCACCGGACTTTTAATCCGGTTGTCGTTGGTTCGAACCCAACACGGCTCACCATTCTACCACTCGATCCGGCGCCATGGTCTAACGGTTAGGACACCACTCTTTCAAGGTGGTAGCGGGGGTTCGACTCCCCCTGGCGCTACCAAACCAACAACCAAATGGGCTCGCGTCTCGCGAACGAGACGCGAGCCCGTTTCGCTTTCTGGACCCCTGGTCTCTTGACAGACGCGCCCCTCCTGTGGGATACTTGCGGACGGTGCTCCACTGCCGCGCGGTGGCGTGCAGCGTCGAGCGGTGGGAGGCAACAGGCAATTACCCGTATCCGTGCAGCCGGAGCGGCGCGGAGCAAAGGGCGGTGTGTGATGAGTCCAGACGAATCCGTACAGGATGAGCAAGTGCGGGGGCGGCAGCTCGCCTACCGCGCGGTGTGGCTCTCCTCGGCAGTCGCCATCGGCGTGACTGTGTTGCTCTTCGGGCGGAAGGAAGAGGTTGTCGAGGCGATCACTGAGTGGAAGCCGTACACCCAGGAGCAAGGCGGCTTCACCATCGAGGGTCCGGCGAACTGGGAGCTTCGGACCGCGGGCTCGCGGGGGCTCGGCGGGAGCCTCACGCTAAAGCGGACCGAGCTCGTCTCCATCCGCGCGGAGGCGGACGACGTGATGTTGGGCCCGGTCATCGACATGGCCCGGGCCGCGGGACGTAGCGGACCGGGGCCGTCGATACCCGCCCTGCCCCAAGGACCCGGCGGACTCTCCCTACCGACCGCTCCCAGCAGCGCCAAGACGCTGGTGGGCCAGGTGCACGAGTTCACCAAGTCCAAGGTGGCCGGCGCCGCCGCTCCCGACTTCGAGGAACCCCGCCCGGAGGAAACCTCCCTCGCCGGGATGGAAGCGGCCGTGAGCGAGTTCGCCTACACCCAGTCGGGGCAGTTCGGGAAGAAGATCGTCATGCGGGGCAAACGGGCCACGATCGTCGGCACCGCCATCGGCTACACGATCGTCTGCCAGTGCCCCGAGGCTTCGTGGGAGACGCTGAAGCCGAGCTTCGACCGCGTCATCAAGAGCTTCCTGGTCACGAAGAAGTAGCCGGTGGAGCTGCCTCGGGCAGAGGCATCCGAGGCGCCCAAACGGAGGTCTTTCATGTACTGCAAATGGTGCGGGATGGACAGCAGGAACGCCGAGCGTTGCGAGTGGTGCGGCAAGTTGCTGGCGCCGTCGGCCGCACCCCCGCCTCCGGCGCCCGCTCCTGCCGCGACTCAGCCAGCCCCGGGAACGGTGCCCCCCAACACGACCTCGGTGGTGCCCCCCCGGTCTGCCCACGCGAGCGGTCACTCCCGAGATGGTGAAGACAGCCCTCGACCGACGGCAACTCCCGTGGGGCTACCGCTTCGAGCATTTCCTGGCGCTCATGCTCCCGGTCCTCTGGCTTTCATTGCTGGTCGGCCACTACGCGCCCGGGGCGTTCAGCGTGGTTATCCTGGTCGACCTCTTTCTCGTGGCGCTGTTCCTGGCAGTGACCCAGTGCATCAAGTATTTCGACGACGAGTACACCGACGTGGCCGGGGTGCTGTTGGGCTGCTTCCTCATCGGCCCGCTCATCACGATGATGGTCTACAGCCTCGTGGGCCTCATTCGCGGCGAGCAGAACGGTTCGCTGCTGACGCTGATGGGCGCCTACTTCGTGACCACGCTTGTCATGATGCTGGCGCTTCAGGGCATCCATGGAGGGATGGATCTGGTCCTGATGATGCAGGTCGGGCTGGTGATGAAGATGCTGTCCCTGTGCGCCGTGTTCTCCGGGTGGTTCCTGAGCGGCTTCTGGCGGCCGCTGAACGCGTAGAAGCTATCCCCAACGAGTTGGGGCGTCCGGAACACGTTAGACCGGGGTGCGCCACAACGGTCGTAGGGGCGGACCTGCGTGTCCGCCGGACACCTCAATACACCGGCGTCCGCCACTCGGGGAACAGCGCCGAGGTCCCTCGCCGCACGCCCGTGAGCAGAGCGCTCAACTCGGTGCAGATCGGGCCGGGCTCACCTGTGCCGATCCTGGCGCCATCGACCTGCACGATGGCCTTGATGCCGGTGATGCTGGCTCCCAGCCACACCTCGTCCGCCAGGAGCAACTCGGTGCGGTCGAGATCCCGCTCGTTGACCTGGCGCCCCAGTGGCCCGCGCAGTAGCTCCAGGCACGACCGGCGCGTCATGCTGTCCAACTGGTCACTGGTCAGCGAGGGGCAAGCGATCTCGTCGCCCCGCGCCATGAAGATGCAGTACCGCGGCATCTCCGCCACCTTGTGCCGTTCGTTCAGCATGATGGCATGGTCCACACCCGCCCGTTCGGCCTCCATTTGCGCGTGCCGCGCGTTGAGGTAGTTCGCCGGCGCCTTGATCCGCGGCGGCATGATGTGGTCGGGAATGCGGGGCCACGAACTGACGACTGCCGTCACGCCCGGCGGCGACGCCTTTGGCCACGTTAGCGGCAGCACCAGGAGACCGACCGGCTCCGTCGCAGTGAGGTCGCCGAGGCCGCCAGGGCTGCTGATGTAGCCCACCAGCCGGATCGCCGTGTCCTGCCGGAAACCGTTGCGTCGCACCGTCTCCAGCACGGTCTCAACGATCTCGTCGACCCCGAACTCAGGCCGGAAACGCATGAGCTTCATCGACTCGGTGAAGCGGGTGGCGTGCTCGCGCAGACGGAAGAGGTGGAGCTGCTCGTCGGTCGCGTTCCAGTAGCCGCCGAGGACATCATACACCTGCAGCGCAAAGGCGAACGCCGGGCAGGTCACGGACACCCGCGCCTCGCTCTGGGGGACGAACTGGCCGTCGAAGTAGACGATTGCCGGCTGCGGTTCTGGCATGAGTACTCCTGTGAGAACGACGTTACCTCGTAGCCACGAGCGCCAAGCGAGTGGGCGCCCCCCGCAGCGTCCCTCGGCTTGGCGCCTCGGGCTACGTTTTCACTCGACGTCGTGCCCAACCAACGGGTGGGCATGGACGGCAACCCACTCACCCCTGCTTCGATTTCGCCAGCGCCCGCCCCCGCCCGCGGAACATCGAGCCCGCCACCAGTAGACTGACGACGGTCCCGCTGGTCGCCACCAGCACGATCACCGAGAACAGGCCGGTGTGGCACAGGCACAGCAGCACGGTGTGGGCCACGGCGGCCGGAATCAGGACGAACAGAAACCCCAGCCGCCCCCGCCCAAGTTCGTAACTCACCAACGTGTTCAGCGGCACCATCGGGAGCATGGCCAGTGAGTACCAGCGGACCAGCGGAGCGATGGAGGCGTATTGTGCCCCGAACACGCCGACAGCAATGCCGTCTGCCGCCCCCGCCAGAACGGCGGCGCACGCCCCGCACATCAGCCCGCTGAGCACGAAGCTCTGGGCGAGCACGCGCCGGGACCGCCGCGCCCGGGCTGTGTCGTGGGCGACGACAGGAAGCATCACGGTCGTCACCGCCACGGAGATGTAGAGGACAGAGCGCCCCAACACCGCCGCTGCCGCGTAGTCGGCCGCCTCCTTCGGCGGAAAGAACACCTTGACCACAGCGACATCGATGTTGCTGAGGGCCGCGTAGCCGCACAGCGCAGCCGCGACCGGCACGAGGAACTGCTTCAGCGCGCGGAACTCCGCAGCGGCGTCGGCAACGGACACGGGGCGCAGCACGCGCAGCGACGGATAGACAGCCACGATGGCCGCCGCGATGGCTGCCACCGAGGCCCCCATGGCGCCTACCGCCCCCGCGCCAAGGGCAACCAGCGCCACGCACGCGCCGAGCCGGACGACGCCTTCGAAAACCTGGCTGAGCCCCAGCGCGACGAAGTCCCGGAGCCCCTGTGCCGCCCCTCGCCAGACAGGCAGCAGGATGAGCAGCGAAATCACCGGCCCCGTCACGGCCACAACCCACACGGAATGGGCATGCATCATCCGCGTGAGCAGCGGGCTGGTGACACTGAGCGCGCCGCCAACCAGGATGGCGGGCCACAGCAACCCGCGAACCGAACGTCGGAGAACTCCTCGCGCCAAGTCGAGCCGCCCGGCCGCCGCCGACTCCGCGACGCTCTTCGCGATGGCAGTCTGGATGACGCTGGCCGGTAAGCCGGCCATGAACACTAGCGACAGCAGCGCGCTCACGTCGCCGTACGCTGCCACCTCCAAGTTCCGCGCAGCGTACCAGTGGAAGGCGTACTGCAGGAATCCGGCGGCAATCCCCGCAACGGTGACGATCCCCGTGCTCCTCAGAAACCCGGTTGAGCCGGCGTTGCTTTGCGCTCTGCGGCTCACGCGCCCCAGTCGTCCTCGGGCAGGCCGAACAGGTCCAGGGCGTTCTGGCGCAGCATCTTCCAGGCGAGGTCGACTGCTGCCTCCTCGCTCAGGTAGTCCTGCTCGACCTTCTTCACCAGCACATCCGTGAGGCAGCGCTTCGCCATCTGCAAGTGACCGTAGACGTTCTCCGGGAAGTGCACATCGGAGCCGAAGCCCAGGATCCGACACGCCGGCACCAAGTCGATCCACTCGTCCAGCGTCCGCCGGCTGCCTTCCATCGAGATGACGTACATCCAGCACATGCTGACCGTGGCGTTGGGGTAGTGCTTGCCGATCAGCCCATGCTCGACCGTCCACGGATAGCCCGCATGGAACAGGTCGAACTTGGTGTGGCGGGCGTGCCGCAGCAGGTTGCACAGGTGCAGCGGGTCGGAGTGCGGAATGTGTCCCCAGTTCGTCTGCGTTCCACAGTGGAGCTGGAAGACCAGCCCCAACTCGCCGGCCTTCTCCGCCAGCCAGAAGACCAAGTAGTCCTCAAATCGCTTGCGGTCCGGCGGCGCCAGTTCTTCTCCCTTGAGCGTCTTCTGGAACAGCCGCTCGACGGTCGCCACCGACTGGGGTTCATGAAGCAGCGTCCGCCGGTAGGCATGAGCGCTCTTGATCGCCACTGCCCCTTGTTTCTTGTAGCCCAAGAGCGCCTTCTCCAGCGCCGCCTCCAGCGACCGGAGGTCGAGAATCGCAGAGTTCGTGAACTCTGCGATTCTGTCCACCATGGGCTTGTCGCAGAGCTCGAGCCACTGCTCGATGCGCACCGACGGAACGGCGTACTCCGGCTCACAGGCTGGCGCAAACGGGTCCACGTTCAGGATGCCGGTCTGGATGTTGCAGCGGTCTTTGAGCACGTGGTGGTACCACTCGGGGTCGCGCCCGCGCTCAACGATCTCCTCGTTCAGCTTGCGCCAGTTGCCGTCGGTCAGCTCCTCGTCCTTGAAGCCGAACAGCCCCCGAAACGTCACCAAGTGGTGCCGCCAGTACGAGACATTGCGCCCGCGGTCGAGTGCCTCCCGCAGCACGCCCCACCGCTCGTCGGCCGACGTCGCGGCGTCGAACGTCCGCACCTGCTCCGGAGTAACCAAGTCATTGAAGTCCCGCCGGAAGTACGCCATCAGGTTGAACAGATCCGGCCCGCCCCCCTCGGCGTAGTACGACTCCCGGCTCTTCATGTGCGAATGGCAGTCGACGACGCGAATCCTGTCGATCTCCGCAGCCAGCCGTTTCCAGAGCTTGCCTGCTTTCTTCCCTTTTCCCATTTCTTCGGCTCCTTCGAGGGCGCGTTCGTAGTTCCGCGTTTACGCGGGCCAGCCCCGCGCGCTCACCCCGTGAACGGCCAACGGCCCGCGTGAACGCGGAACTACGAACGGCTCCAGTCACGCCAGCCCCGGTCCGCGGTAGTCCGAACCGAACCGGCACCCGAAGGGCTCGTCGTGGGGTCGGAACGGCACCCTGGCGCCGATCTCGTCGAGGCGCGCCAACACGTCCGCCGGCAGCGGGCCGGCTTCGACGGCAGCGACGTTCATCTCGACCTCTTGCACGGACCGCGCCCCCATCAGTGTGGTGGTGAGGTCCGGATTCGAGATCACCCAGCGGATGGCGAGATCGGTAATGGGCATGCCCAGCTCGTCCAACAGGTCGTACAGCGCAGCAAACTGGTCGCGCCGCGGCGGCGCCAGCCAAGCCGGTGGGTTGGCAATCTGCTCATCGAACCGTCGCGCCAGCCAGCCCTGTTGCAGGGGCGAGCCGATGACGATCCCCATGTTCTGCTGCTTTGCTACCGGGATCACGGCGAGTTCGGCTTCCCGCCACAGGAGGCTGTAGTTGAACGCGGTCAGGACCACGTCATACTGCCCCGTCGCGCAGATCCGCGCCATCACATACGGCGTCGTGCCGCCCAGGCCGGTGTGGCGGATCAGCCCTTCCCGCTTCAGCTCAGCAATGTACTCGGTGACGGGGCCGGTGAACGACTCCCCGTCCGTCCACCAATCGTTCTGCCCCGGCCGGTCCGGCTCGTGGACCATCAGGATGTCGACCGAGTCCCGCTTCAGCAGCCGCAGGCTCTCGGCAAAGGAGAACTTGAGCTGATCCAGGTTCTTCGCGTCGAACGGTTGCGGATTGCCTCCGAGCTTGGTCGAGAGAATGTACGGCTGGGCGACGCCGTCGAACGCCTCGCCCAGCACTTCCTCGCTGTCGGCGTAGCTGGGCGCCGTGTCGACGTAGTTGACGCCCAACTCCAGGGCTCGATGCACGGCGTCGTACGCGCGCTGCCGGTCGGCGCCGCCCACCTTCGAGACAAACAGCCCGCCCAACGACAGCAGGCTCACCTCAAGTCCTGTCCTCCCAAGGGTTCGATACTCCATCGCGCGCGCTTCCTTTCCGCCCCGCCGCCCAATGGGATTGGACGCCGACCCCGGCGTTTCCTCTCGCGCCGCCAATATGGACACCCCGTTGCACTACCCGGCTGTCACCACTCACCACTCACCACCCGCCATGCACTGGACCTCCATCGTCGGTCTTATCTTCGTCACCACCGTGTGGGGAGCCGGGTTCTCGGCCATCAAGATTGGGCTGGGGTACCTCCCGCCGTTCCTGTTCGTCGGTTTTCGGTTCCTTGTCGTGTCGATGATTCTGGGTCTCGTCATGAAGGGGCGCGGCACGGCGTTCCGAGTGCCGCGGGCGCACTGGCGGGAGATGGCAGCGCTGGTCTTCCTTTTCTACGCCCAGCAGGGGCTGCTCTTCGTCGGCATGCAGCACACCCACGCCGGCCGCACGGGAGTGATTCTCAACAGCCAGCCGCTCATGACCGCCCTGCTGGCGCACTTCTTCGTGAGCAAGGACCGGCTCTCGACGCCAAAGATCCTCGGCGCCCTGATCGGCTTCGGCGGGGTCACCGTCGTGTTCGGGGACCGGCTCGGCCCGCTGTCGCCGATGGCGCTTCACGGCGACCTGCTGATCTTGGCGGCTGCCCTCGGCTGGGCGGCTGCGAACATCATAACGAAGCGCTTGGAGGGCAAAGTAGCGCCCAGCACGATTGTCGTCTGGTGCGCCTTCGGGTCCTCCCTGGCATTCCTCCTCACCAGCGGTTTGCGGCACGAGTCGGTCCTCAAGCTACCCGATGCCCGGTTCTGGATCGCGGTGACCTACCTCGTCCTCATCGCCACCACCTACTCGTTCGTGCTCTGGAACCGACTGATCCAGCGCAACCTCCCCAGCCTCGCCACTTCCTTCTGCTTTCTCACCCCCGTCGCCAGCGTCTTCTTCGGCTGGCTGATCTTGGAGGAGCCGCTCACCAGCGGGATGCTGCTGGGCACCGTGCTGGTGGCGGCGGGGATTGTGCTGGCCAACCTGTTCGGGGCCAACGGTGAGGGCGTGCCGACACGACTGCGGCAGGAGCGGGCTGACAGGTGACCCCGACCCGGACTTGGTCGCGTCCCGACCGGCACCGTCAGGTCTGAGGCACGGCGGGCGTCCTCTGCGTCACGCGTTGGCTGCCACGACTGTCCACTCCCGCCCAGAACTCAGCGGCCGCCCGGTGGAAGTACTCGATCAACTCCTCCTGAGTCATGCCCTGGGTCTCGGCGTGTATCTTCTCCTGACTGCGTCGCTTCATCTCGACGCACTCAAACGTCTTCGTCGTCATAGCTAACGACCTCCAGGGGGCCGGCACTGGTGAGGAGCGGGCGCCCCGACGAGTTCGGTAGCCGTAGTCTCCGAGACGAGGACCACGTGCTTCCCGAGTCGAACCTCGCGGAAGAGCCGCTGGCTCGCTTGCTCATACTCCGGGTCAAAGCGGCCGCCGAAGACCGACGTGTCAACGTCGAGGCGGGTGGGCTTCAGCGTGGGCTCTGCTCCTATTGGTCCTCTGCTCCCCAAGTCACAGGATAGCCGACTGCAGCCTGGGAGGCGATGGAGGCTGGCGGCGCGCGCTGCGCCGTCGCCCCGTTGCCGAGCAGGAGAAGAAGCTGTCCCTACTGCCAGAGAGCGCGTCAGCGGTCTGACTGGTTCCACGAGCAGGTGCTGTCGCCGGGGTACTGCCCGGTGACAGGCGAAGACGAGCCCGCGTTCGTGGATTTGCACGAAGAGGTCGTGCTGTGGGACGGGAGGGTCCGCCGAGCGGCGCGGGAGCGGCGAGGGCGGAAGGCGTGCCTGCCGGACACGCAGGCGTAGAGCCAGCCGGGCGGACGCCCTCCGCCCACAAGGGCGCTGGTCTCTGCTATACTGAAGTGCGTGCCCTTCCTGACTGTGGAGCACACCACAGGAGGCGAACCCAGTGAGCGCCCTGCCCCTGACCATCGATGCGCACTATGACGGCAAGGTGATCGTGCCGGACGAACCCGTCGACCTCCCCGAGAACCAGCCTCTACGCGTGGCTTTGCACCTGGTAGCGCCCGGCAAGGCGCTGCCCCCTCCCGACCGGCGGGCGGCGCTGGAGCGTCTGCTTGCGCGGGGCGTCCGCCGCGTCTCGATCCCCGACGAGGCACTGCGGCGCGAGAGCCTGTACCAGGAACGGCTGTGAGGATCCTGCTGGACACGAATCCCAGGCCGTGATCGGCATTGCTGCGCTGCCCGCAACACCGCAGAACGGTTAGCCACAATGATCTACCTCGACCACAACGCCACCACGCCCATCCTGCCCGAGGTGTTGGAGGCGATGATGCCCTACCTCACCACCGAGTGGGGCAACCCGTCCAGCAGCTACCGGTTCGGATCGAAGCTGAAGACGGTGGTCGAGACCGCGAGGGCGCAGGTGGCGGAGTTGGTCGGGGCTCATCCGCTCGGGATCGTGTTCACCTCGTGCGCCACGGAGAGCAACAACGCCGCCATCAACGCTGCCTTGAAGGCCCATCCCGACAAGCGACACCTCGTCACCTCGATGGTCGAGCATTCGTCGGTGCTGAACTACTGCAAGGCGCTGGAGAAGAAAGGCTACCGGGTCACGTACCTGCCGGTTGACCGCGACGGGCTACTGAACCTGGCTGACCTGGAGGACTCGATCACCGACGAGACAGCCCTCGTGTCCCTGATGTGGGCAAACAACGAGACTGGCGTCCTCTTCCCGGTGAAGGAGATCGCCGAGACGTGCCGCGCCCGAGGCGTGCCCTACCACTGCGACGCGGTGCAGGCGGCGGGCAAGGTCGAGGTTGACGTGCGGGAGGTGCAGGCGGACTACCTATCGTTGACGGGCCACAAGTTCCACGCGCCAAAGGGCATCGGAGCGCTCTACGTGTGGCGGAAGGCACCGTTCTCGCCCCTCATCTTCGGAGGTCACCAGGAGCGCGGTTTCCGCGGCGGCACGGAGAACGTCGCGCTCATCGTCGGCATGGGGAAGGCAGCCGAACTGGCGCGAAAGCACCTGCCGGACTACGACCGCACGGTACGCCCGCTCCGTGACGCACTGGAGGAGGGGATCCTCGGCACGATTCCCGCCACGGAGCTGAACGGCCACAAGGCGCTGCGAATCGCCAACACCACTAACATCAGCTTCCACGGCATCGAGTCGGAAGCGCTGCTGCTGTTGCTGGATCAGGCCGGGATCTGCGCTTCGTCAGGGTCGGCGTGTCTGGCGGATTCGGATGAGCCGTCGCATGTGGTCCAGACAATGACACCAGGCACAGCAGCGTCCCGGGAAACGCTGAGGCTCTCGGTGGGGCCAGACAACCGGAAGACGCAGATTCAGGCAGTCATTCCCGCCGTGCAAGCAATAGCGGCATCACTCAGGTCGTAGCACCCCGCCCCGCCCGAAGCTACGTCACGATGGTTGCCGGTCTGCTGCGCGTATGTCCGATTTGACCGGGAGCGTGTAGTCTGGGTCCTTCGTGACTTCCTGAAGTGACTCGCGGAGAGCTTGCTCGCCGGCAGGATCCAGCTCATGCAGGAGGTAGAGGCACAACCTGACTGCGGCGCTCCGGGCCTTGGCTGAGGCATCGATGCGCCCTTGTGACCAAAGGACTCCATCGAACACTCCACCCGGGTTCTCGAACGGAAGGCGTTGCAGGGCCTCCGCTAACACCGCGAGTTGACCTCGATCGTGGAAATGCGCGTACAGCCTGGCTAGAACCTCGAGCCCAACGGGCCGGAAGAACAGGCTGCGGTTGTTCACACGTTCGGCCTGGGGTGTTGTCGTGCCAAGTCGGAAGTACCGGTTCACTGATGGTTCGTGCTCTGCGGCAAAGTCGAAGAAGCCCGATACGATGTCCTGAAGCTGGCGCACGTTGTCTGGGTCACTTTCGAGAGTTCCGCTTTGCTTGCGGAACAGCTTCTTCAGGCATCTGGCGACGGTGTAGAGAGCCAGCAGGCTGGTGAATCGCTCTTGCCCGTCCTGTACCAACTGCTCCTTCTGGCCAGTCACCGCGATCTCCTCGCCGCCGTCGAACAGAGCGTATTCGGCGTAGATGCGCCGTGTCACGATGGCGTTGAGGTCATCTTCATCGATAACAACCCTATCTCCGCCGGAGACGGGCACGGCATTCTTGTTTATGTCGGAGAAGAGGCGCCTAGTCCGTACCTTTCCCTCTGTGTCGTCCACATGCGCGACGAAGATCACCGGGTACTGGTCTGACTCCAATTGTGCGGGGAACTCGCCGTATGCCTTCTTGATGCCAGCAACTCGGTGCTGACCGTCAAGGGCAAACATCTTCTCATTCCCGTCGAACAATAGGATGCCCATGGAGG
>Ga0210015_1004975_pt1 | contig 10998 bp, 10 predicted proteins | sample CryGeymeta201522_FD_185471 | JGI IMG/M metagenome (GOLD analysis project Ga0210015, IMG submission 185471) | Groundwater microbial communities from Crystal Geyser aquifers in Utah, USA - Crystal Geyser metaG 2015-22 (SPAdes) (version 2) | ecosystem: Environmental > Aquatic > Deep subsurface >...
GACAACAGGGTACTTCTTTAAGGATGTTACTATGGCGTTGTGCAGGGTCCTGGATATCATGCTTGCTATTTAATACTTATTGTTTCGTTTTGCAAGGCATAATCTGATTCGCTATAATTCTTTGTCATTCTCCGACTGACATTCCAGGCATTCCAGGCAGGTTATTTTGGTTGTTCACCCTAAATTCAATTGTCATTTGACATTTGCAGACTGAGCGGTTTATAAGAAGAGGTAATTGCAAAACTCCCCATTGTTGTCATTCCCGCATTGTTTAAGCGGGAATCTGGTTCTAACTGCTTGAAAAATCATATCCGTCCCCGAATGCTTTTATCGGGGATAGAGGCATTCGGGGATGACAAATAGTTTTGCAATTACCTCAGAGGAATTAAGATTTCTCTTGTTTGGTTAATTGGGGACGGGTTCATATTTTTCGCCCCTAATTATCATTACAACCCCGACAATTCCCGTTGCTGGTCATTCTGAACGACCGAAGGGAGTGAAGAATCTGTCTATGCGAGGCATCATTTACAAGATTCCTCGTCGCTGTGCTCCTCGGAATGACAAAGTGCCGTAGTAATATTATGAAATCATCAAATATGAAACCGTCCCCAGTTAGTCCCTGACAGGAAAGTTGCCTTAAGAGTCGCCTTATATTGACAGTTATGGTTATTTCTCTTATCCTGTCAGCAGGATAATCATTAATTTCATAGATCCCATAAACCTGCCTTAGGCAGAGAGTCGGCTATGGAAATAGAAATTCCCTATCGCCTCGATAATCCGGAAGCAATCGAACAGGCGATGCGCCAAAACCTTTTTAAACTTGGCGACGCCTATGATTATTTGCTAAAAGTCGCGTCGGCCTTGCCTCTTGAGCACCCTCCCGCTTTTCTCCATGCACGCGAAGTCGTGAAGAAAGATTTTCAGATATTTATGCAAGAAAAGATGGAGCACTTGGATTTTGGTAACTATTCAGCCACCAAGGCACAAAGACCCAAAGAGAAGATGGATATAAATTGAATAACGGAGTTTTCTCATTAATTTCAATGTGCCATGTATTAAAAAGGCTATTATAAAGAATTAATCCTGTAATCTTGGTGCCTTTGTGCCTTTGTGGCAAGATACCTGAGTAATTTTGTATATGAAGAATTGGCCAACACCAATTTAGCCTCCAATTTTCACAGGCTCGAAAGTAAAATCTCCTGCTCCAGAGAAATAGCCAGATATCATGATCTTTTCCGTTATCTCGAATCATTTCCCCAGGAGATAAGGGATGCCTGGAAACTGGGGGCTTATCCCGACTCATTAACGGAGATGTATGAAAGGCAAATCAGTTTGCATAGGCTTGTCAAACGGGAGATGCTGCGCTTTGTAAAAAGTGGAAATAAAAGACCTGCCGAAACTGATTATGTGAAGCGTTTACTGCTTGCCCTGGTTCTCTTTGACCCTCATCAGGAAGACGTCTTGCAGGCACTAAGAAAAGATCAAGGAACGGGAGAATCTACAGTCCTTTGCCGGAATTCCCATACTGAGCTCCTTTTTCTGCGCATTCCGAGAAAGATAAACGAGCTACTGGTCACCGACCCTCGGACGATCCGCCGTAAGCTTTTTAATAAGATAGAGCGCCTCAAGATTCCTGCCCGCCAGCGAATGAACATCTTCGGTTATTTCAAGGCAGGGATCAGTCATGATGACCTGTTGCCCATTTTAAAAAGAATCAACAATGTAATCGCTAAGATGTTAATCACCCCTGATACGAAAGAAAAATTGACCAATTATATCGGTTCGTTAATACAGACCATTGAGAATGTGCCGCGTGTTTATCGTGAATTGTTTCTTGATCAGGAATTAGAGGCGATTCGGCAACTAAATGGGATAGGCGCCTAGTTGAGATCGTCGGTTGCTTGTGAAGAAAGATTAAAGACCCTCACACGCTCCGTCTCTCTGGAGTTTTATCCGACGAAAGATTATCTGGATTTGTATAAAGGACTTGTTTCGGGAGATTGCACCCTTGAAAACTCTTTAGCCGAAGAACACTTAAAAACGCCAAACTATTTTAGTATCCGGATCACCGTTTTTTTGAGTAGCTAAGTGATGTATTTCAGGAACTATTTGCCAATGTACCCTATAAGTATATCGCCGCACCTTTAGCAATCTCCAACCACAAATTTTTGCAGAAGGCATTTAATAGCTATCGTAAGGGATTGGCCTCTGTTAAGCTGTCCTTTGATACACCCTGTAAAACGTTTGAGAGCCTGCGAAATCAGAACTATTGTGTCCTGGTAAGAAAGGAAACAACTTTATGAGAAGTGTCATGTCAATCAAGAAATGTCATTTCGACCGCAGGGAGAAATCTAAGATTTCTCAGTCGTGGAGACTCCTTCGAAATGACAGAGTATCGTTGACATGACAGTAGTTACATTCTTTGTCCTTTAATTTTTAGTAACTATTCAGCCTTTATCTAAAGCTCTGTATTTTAGACAGCCGAGACGGCTGTCCTACCTCGTAGGTGGTTATACAAGACAGTGGGACAGGCGTCTCGCCTGTCATGGCTGAGTAGTATAGCGTTTCATTAAAATATCTACACTACTGTCATTTCGAGTGAAACGAGAACTCTTTTTCATATCGGCGAGATAGAAAGATTTCTCCCTACGGTCGAAATGACAGTCTTTTTATGAAACGTTATGGTTCTTTCTCATTTTGAGTGGGTAACCCAAACATCCCCGAGTTTTTCTTTTTTCTGTCATCCCCGAGTGCTTGTGTCGGGGATAAAAACATTCGGGGATGACATCTTTTTTGTCTATTTTAACCTACCCACTCAAAACGAGAAAGAGCCAATAAAATATTATACTCCACCCCCCTTAACCGTCTATAGCCTGACCATTGACAAAAAAGGAATTTCCTATACTATCGTAAAGTTGAGGGGCGCGCCGCTTTTGGCGCGTCCCTCTCGAACGCCTTGTTCAAGTAAGCCGCTACGCGGCAGGTTCCATTAAATATCCTTCCGTTATCATAAAACCGCCAAACCCCTCCAGCATTTCCCGGCAATAGCCACTCTCTTTTTGCATTATACTCTCTTTTGGGAAGCAAGGGGCTTCTGATCTTATCAACCCTCATTGAAAAGGAGAGAGCTATGCAAAAGTACTGGTGGTATCAAACCGAGTGGCATTCAAAAATGGACAAATCCATGCAAGTTAACGGCATGGGGGAACGGACCAGAGAGGCCTATCTCCGGTCCATGCGTCAGCTTGTCGAACATTACGACAGAACACCGGATCACATCACTGAAGATGAATTGCTTGATTATTTCATCCACCGACAAAACCTCACCGGCTGGAGTCCAGCCACCATGCGCATCTGCTATTCCGGCGTCAAGTTCTTCTTCAAACACGTCCTCAAGAAAAACTGGCACTTGCTCACCATCGCCCAGGCAAGGCGGGAAAGGCGGCTGCCGGCCGTACTCTCCAGGGACGAAGTCAGAAAGATTTTCTCTCTGGTGCGCCCCTTCCATAACTATGCCTACCTGATGACGGTCTACTCCTGCGGCCTGCGCCTCCAGGAAGGTCTCTATCTGGAAGTTGCCGATATCGACGGACCAAGGAAAATGATCCATGTCCACCGTGGTAAGGGAGCCAAAGACCGCTATGTCCCCCTCCCGGAGTCAACATATACCCTGCTGCGTCGATATTGGCGCACCCACCGAAACCCCAGGCTCATTTTTCCGGCAGTGGGCAGAGGAGGCCAGAGTGGACCGACTTCCCAAATTCCCGTGTCTATCGAAGGTGTACAAGGCGCCTTAAAAAGAGCAAAACACGCCGCCGGCATCAGCAAGAAGGGCGTCCCGGTCCACACCTTGCGCCATTGTTACGCTACGCACCTGCTGGAAGCCGGCGTCAACCTGCGTGTCATTCAAAAAAATCTCGGTCATGCCAACATTGAAACCACTATGATCTATCTCCATCTGACCAACAAAGGAATGGAGGATGCCTATCAGATCATCAATGCCGTCATGGGGGAGGTGTGATTATGGGCGCTATTACCCAAATATTCCGCACCTTCGGCCCTGAATATCTTACTCTATATCCTGATATGCCGCTACAGCACAAAAAGACCATCGGCGCCATTATCAACTGCCGTTCGGGGTCATACGGCGTCGCCGTCTATCAGTGTGACGGCTGCGGCAAAAAACACCTGATCGACCGCTCCTGCGGAAATCGCCATTGCCCCCAATGCCAGTATCACAAAAGCCGCCAATGGTTGGAAGCGCAGCTTGAGCGACGATTACCTTGCGGTCATTTTCTGCTGACATTTACCATGCCCGAGCAGATTCGACCCTTCTGCCGCTCCCATCAGGATGCGGCATATAGCGCCATGTTCACGGCTTCTGCCGACGCTATCAAAAAACTGGCTAAAGACCCACACTTCATCGGCGCCGATCTGCCTGGCTTTACCGCTGTGCTTCACAGTTGGGGACGTCAGATGCAGTATCATCCCCATCTGCACTTCATCGTTCCGGCAGGAGGTCTGTCCACCGACCGAAAAAAGTGGCTGTCAACCCGCAACAATTTCTACTTGCCGGTCAGAGCGCTTTCCGAAATCTTCAGGGCCAAATTCAAGGCTGAAATGGCAAGGCAGGGACTGCTTCACAAAATAGACCCCTGCGTCTGGCAGATCGCCTGGAACGTCAACTGTCAACCCGTAGGCGACAGCGAGGCGACCCTGAAATATCTCGCACCCTACATCTTCCGGGTGGCTATCTCCGATTCCAGAATCGTGGCGGTCAAAGATCGAAACGTCACCTTCTCCTACCGCAAGAAAGGCAGCAACCGCGCCCGGTATGTCACTCTCGATGCCCTGGAATTCATCCGGCGCTTCCTACAACATGTTCTGCCCACAGGCTTCATGAAGGTGCGACACTATGGCTTCATGAGCAGCAATTGCACTGTCTCTCTTACCCGGCTCCGCCTCCTTATTCTTGAAGGTCTGAAAAATATTAAAATCTCTCTGGCTGACCTGGCGCCAATCAAACCGAAACCCGCATTACCAAAGCCTATCTGTCCGGCCTGCGGCGGCTTTCTACTCTATCTTTTCAGTCTCATCCCGGGCAGGCTATGCAGAGGGCCAACCTGATCAAACTTGTTCTCCCCATCATCATTCTTCCCGCAACCCTCCCTGAAAGGAGTAATGGAGTAGTGCGCCCAAACCATATAAAACAGCTTTAAGACCAATTCAATGCAGGCAATTTTAAGTGAAAGGCAGCACTGATTTTATGGACGGATTTGAAAATTCCCTCTTGAATCCCTTATAGCTTTCTGATTTTCTCCCCCTCCCGCACATCCCCTTCGAAGCATTACCCTATTTTATACCGAGTAGCCCACGGCTTCTTGAACAAAGGATTGAAGGCGACCTTGCAGGTCGCATCAATCCTTATTGGTTAGCCATCATGGGCATATAGATAATCCATATCCGGCTTTTCCGTAGCAAAGAAATGAACCCAGATATAGGCGTGACTGAACGCTGCAACGGTAAGTGCGGCCGTAGAGTCGAAGCCAACAGCGATGGCCCAAAACAAAAGGAAGGCGAAAATGTACATTCCATTGTCTGTGAATCGGAAAATACCTTCCTTCACATGCGGCATGTCGCGGTATCGTGGTTCGAAGTGATCGGCACCGGCTGCGCGTGTCATCCCGAAGTATCTCTTGACGCTGTACGCGGCGTAGCCTCCGAGAAGTGCGAGGAGAGCCGTGACGATGGTCTGTGGAAGAATGTGGAGCTTGAGACTGCCGCGGTCCATCCAACCCAGGGCAAACAGAGAAATGAAGCGGCTGACAGACAGAAGGAAGAAGCATGCAAGGTATCCTCGGAATCCAATCGCCTTGCTTATCACCGACGATCGAAACTCCAGACGCCATGCCAACCATACGAACATCTGGTGAACAACTGGAACAGCTACGGCAATCCAAAAAGCCACCGGAAATGGTTGGCTATCAAATTCCCAAGCCACCCAAACGAATACGATAAGAATCGCCGCACAGACAAAGTGCAGCGGCTGACCGACCCAGATGCCCGGTGGGGTCTTGGCAGCCGTCATACCAAGCTTCGGACTTTGAGATGTCACCTGTGTCACCTCCTAATGGCTAATGATAAAGTCACCTGCTGGTGTGAAGCGCAGCGGAACACCGGTCAGGTGGACTGACAGGTTCGGCGATGCTTGGCAAGTCACACCAATCGATTGTGCCACTTCTTTGGATCCCGGGAAGTATGGAAGATGCAGTAGACTATCACCTTCCCACCGGCGTATTCGTAAAAGATGGCGTACGGAAATCGCCTCACCAATGCCCGACGATACTCCTCGTGGACTTTCGGGTGGAGTTCAGGCATGCGACAAATTGCCTGAATACAGGCGTCTACACAGTCGAGAAACTCTTCCCCCAAACCAGGTCGACGATTTTTGTACCAACAATATGCCTCATCGACGTCCTCTTGTGCTTCCGGAGCGATTATTAATTCATCGGCCATAGCGACTTCGAATCCTGCGTTTTACCTCGTCCCACAAAAGCCCCGAAGCTGGATTGCTCATCAAGTTGGCCTTTCGACGAGCCAACTCCTCCTTTTGCCATTCATACACAGGAACCTCTGATGGGGTAGCCGCCAGATCGTCCCATAGATCTTCCACCAGTTGTAGCTTCTCTGGTGGACTCAGGTCGAATATGGAAACAGCATTTAAATTCATTGTTACCTCCTTATAGCAGGGCACTGCTCACGTTTGAATTGATTGTTTCGGTTGCCGAACTGCAAGTTAAATTGTTCTTCGCCGAACGGCGGAGCTAAGCGGAGGCACGAACCTGCTGGGCTGCGAAGCAGACCTTGCAGGTGAAGTGCCGACCGCTTGAGCGATTCGTTGGCGCCGCGCGAATCAGCGCGCAGGCAACTAATCAGGCAGGAGCCATCAATAATTCCCCTATCTTGCCTGATGCCGGCGCCAACAAAGAGCGAAAAGCGTCAGCTTAGCTCCGCCGTTGCCGTCGCGCGCAGCGCGGCGGCAACAATGATTATACTGAACCGGTTTATTCCTTTGATTTGTGTTTAACAATACTATTTTATGAACAAAGAAACAAATAATTTTGAAGAAAAGCCTACTCGACTGCCGTAAATAGTCCATAATATCATATTATACAGAATCCATATATCGTAGGCAGGAGCTTATATGGGAGAGAAAATGTCAGATTGAAAGCCCATAAATAAAATCAACAGCATCGCGAGGGGCAGAACCAGGCCCAAATACCTTTTTTATACCCATATCTAAAAGCTCCGGCACATCCCTTGTGGGTATAACCCCTCCTATTATAACAGGTGCGTTTATTCTCCGCTCATTCAACACCTTTAAAAGGGTGGACGCAATATAGAGGTGCTGCCCCATGGAGCTGGTTAAACCTATAACATCTGCATCCTCCTCTTCGGCTACCTTGGCAAGTTCTTTGGGATCGCTGAAGTATATGTAAACCACCTCAATGCCCGCATCCCTAAAACTGCTCATTATAGATAAAAGCCCCCGGTCATGTCCATCCAGCGAAAAACGTGCCATTAGAACCTTCATCTTTTCCTTTCTCCGGTCTTTACCCATGGTTTCTCCTCCCTAAGTAGAATATATCCTGCCTCCACTGACTTCCACTATCGCCTCCATCATCTCCCCTAAAGTACATTTAGCTCTGGCGGCATCTATAAGTGCAGGCATAAGAATACCTGCCTTTTCTACATTATCGTAATCAGACATAGCCCCTTTTACTCTCTCCAGCGAATCCTTTACTTCAGTGTTATTCCGATTTGCCCTCCATCTTTTTAGCCTATCGGTGATCTCTGCCTCAATCTCAGGTTGATATATAGTAAATGCAGGCACTTCTTCCTTTTCCTCTATCTTAAACTTGTTCAAACCCACTACGATTCTCTCACCGCTATCGACCTCCTGACGCCACTTTATGCTCTGTTTCTCCAAAAGCTGGCGGAGCCATCCATTCTTTATACACTCAAAATAGCCTCCCTTGCTCTCTATCTCGGCCCTTACCTTCTCCGCTTCTTCTTCCACCTTATTCGTAAGGAACTCAAGATAATAGGAACCACCCATGGGGTCTGTCACATGGGGTATCCCTGTCTCATGAAGAACTATCTGGTTTATCCTTATCGCTGTCCGAACTGCTTCTTCAGAAGGTAAGCCGATGGCCTCATCATAAGAATTAGTATGCATAGATTGTACACCGCCCAAAACACAGGCCAGCACCTGGAGGGTAGCCCTGGCTATGTTATTGAGAGGCTGCTGAGACGTAAGGGAAGAACCGGCAGTATGAACATGAATTCTATACTGAAGGGACCTGGGGTCATTGCAACCAAATCTCTCCTTCATTATCTTAGCCCACATCCTCCTCCACGCCCGAAGTTTTGCTATCTCCTCGAAGAAGTCCATGCCTAAATGAACCTGAGAACTGAATCTGGGGACAAACTCATCGGGCTTCAGCCCAGCCTTTATCCCACCTTCCACCAGGTCAACAGCCTTTGAGAGCACAATCCCCAGTTCCTGGGTAGGAGTAATATTCATCTCTCCAAAGACATAGCCACAGAGGTTTGTGTGGTTCCATCTCTTTATGTTCTGACAACTGTATTTTATCAGCTCTATCTCCAGTCTGTACTGGGCATCCGGGGTAGGAGCCGGAAGGTTGGTAGTCAAACATCTGTTCCCCAGTCCATTCTGGCTCTGCCCATTGAGTTCCTCAGGCCTATGTCCTCTACCTTCTGCATAAACCACATACATGGCCAGGAATGGGAGGCAGGTAAACCTGATATTATCGGCTACCCTAGTATTAGGAAGATCATAGTCTTTCAGAAGGGTGTGAATATCATCCAGAGTACTTATGTTCACCCCGCCTAATCCTACCATCCCCCGGGCTTTGGGGCTATCGGGATCAAATCCACAATGGGTAGGGGTATCCACAGCAAAGAGGACAGCCGGGGTTTCTCCATACCCTTTCATGCCTTCTCTTATGAGGTATTTGGTACGTTCCCTTGTCTCTTCACCGGTACCGTAGCCGTGGAGCAACTGTATCATCCACGGCATGTACTGATAGCCAAGCGCCCTATTCCCCCTGGTATAGGGAAAGGCTCCTGGGATCTCCGGCTCTATATCCTTTACGTCCTCTGGGCTGTAAACATAGTTAAGGGGTATCCCGGATTCTGAAGTATATTGGGGAGAGCCAAATTTCAGTTTTTTAACATAGACTTCTTCTACCTCCTTTTCCCAATCCTTCATCATCTCATTAACTCTATCAAGGGTCTTCCTGGAAAACATAACCTTACCTCCCCGGAAATTTATATAAAGCTTGAAGCATTTTTGCCAACTGTTAACTGCAAACCGTAAACTGTGAACGGATACCCTTTATCTTTGTGTAATCTCTGGCCATTTCCTTCCCCTAGGTCTAATGTCTGATGTCTATGGTCTACTGTCTGAATCACAGATACAATCTATCAATTATAGAATAATAAATCAAGTGGGAAAACAGATGATTTTAATAGTTTTTATTGACATACGAACTACCATTTGGTACTTCATCCAATTGAAGGCTATAGATAGAGAGCTTTGAAAAAGCACCCCTTTTCGCTTCAGCCTTCGGTCTTCAGCCTAAACACCTGGACAAACCCTTTTAGGACTACCATGATAAAAAGCATAAAAGAATCAGACCGGTACCCGACCACAGGTAAAAAGCTTTGGTGGATAGGCCTGCTTTATTTTGCTGAGGGGTTACCGTTTGGGATAATCATAGATGCCTTACCTGTCTATTTCAGATTAAATGGACTATCACTCAAAGATATTGGGCTAATGAGTCTGATCTCCCTGCCATGGTCAATAAAATTTCTGTGGGCGCCGGCGGTCGATTTTATTGGCAGACGAAGGCACTGGATCATGGCAGCACAAGCTGGCATGGCATTTTTGACTATCTCTCTAATGGGAATTGACCCTTCCAAACCAGGGGTATTGCTTTTGTCATGTATGATTGGCCTGGCAATTCTTTCCGCCACCCAGGACATAGCCATTGATGCCTATTCCATTGAGATATTAGAACAGAGCGAGATGGGAGCAGCCAATGGTATCAGAGTAGCCACTTACAGGGTAGCCCTCATCGTTGCAGGCGGCCTGTTAGTGGCTATTGGGGGATGGATTGGCTGGGATATTACCTTTTTTCTTACAGCCCTTTTTTTGGGATCACTATCCTGTACAAGTCTTTTACTCCCTTCCACCGGTTATAAACGGTCAGACCATAGCCTAAGGGCTATAGTTACCCCTCTCTTTGACCTGCTAAGAAGACCTGGTGTATTATGGGTAGCGATGTTTATCCTTACCTTCAAACTTGGAGATATGGCTATGGGGCCTATGGTAAAGCCTTTTTGGGTTGACCGGGGGCTTAGCACTACAGAGATCGGGTTTATAACCGGAACGTTCGGTATTGTTGCAAGCATCACCGGGGCGCTTGTTGGAGGCAGTTTCACAACAAAATATGGGATATTTCGCGGACTGTGGGTTCTTGGGATATTCCAGGCAGTAAGTAACCTAGGGTATGCAACGGTGGCAACCTATCCCAATACCGGGCATTTAGGAGTCTATCTGGCGTCTATTATAGAATCCTTCTGCGGCGGCCTGGGGACCGCTTCATTTTTAGCCTTTCTCATGTGTATTTGCAAAAAGGAGTTTGCCGCTACGCAATATGCCATCCTGTCAGCGCTCTTTGGCCTCACCCGCTCTTTCTCCGGTGCTGCAAGCGGGTGGATGGCCAGTCTCTTTGGATACGATGGATATTTTTTCATTACCTTTTTTTTGGCCTTTCCGGCATATCTTATGCTAAAACCAGTAAAAAGATGGATCGATAGTGCTTAGAGTTGGGTGGATGCCCAAAACTAACCTCTGGCAGTCATATTATTCAGACTTGTGAGAGCTTTGAAAAAGTACCCCTTTTCGCT
>Ga0210015_1004976_pt1 | contig 10997 bp, 9 predicted proteins | sample CryGeymeta201522_FD_185471 | JGI IMG/M metagenome (GOLD analysis project Ga0210015, IMG submission 185471) | Groundwater microbial communities from Crystal Geyser aquifers in Utah, USA - Crystal Geyser metaG 2015-22 (SPAdes) (version 2) | ecosystem: Environmental > Aquatic > Deep subsurface >...
AAAATGCTAAAAGAAAACAAACCCCGCCCTCTACGCGCTCGGGGTTGTTTTTGATTAAGCAAGAATATAAAATTTATATTGCTTTGCCTAACCTTAATTCAAGAGCTTAGAGGGCGGGGTTGAAGGTCCGGTTTTTCTTCTAGAAAGTTCTTCTGGAAAAGATTCCAAGTGGGTGTCTTAGCCCAGCACCCAAGGGTGCGGGGTCATTTCAGACTCCCATAAAAAATGTTTGTCCCAGAACTAACTAAAAGATACCGGGCCCCGTTAGAAATTATGTTTGTTAGAGTTGATAACTTCCAATGGGGCCCCTTCCATTTGTAATGGAAATTTCTAACCCCGTTAGAAATTTTACTTTACTTTGTATAGTTGTAATACTTTTGTATCAAAAATTTCTAAACGGGGTCTAACAGGGCGGGACACTTTTATTTTAACTTTTTCTCAAACAGGTTGTCAAATTTCCGGAGGAGAATTTTCTATTATATTTCTTAACTTATACAGAAATTTAAAGCGTTAGAGTGGCTCCGAGAGTAATGACGACTGGCGAACTCGGATTAATCCTAACATAGACTGAATCAGTGGCTGGATTTGTTCCCTGAGCACCTTGACAGGTAATAGTAAAGATAAATGTCCTCACGCTATTGAGCTGAACTGATTCTGAGCCGCCGGTAGCCTTTGTTCCCGACCAATCACCCGAAGCTATGCAAGAATTAGCATTGCTTGATGTCCAAGACAAAGTCAGATAATCCCTATAACAAAGAATAAGCGGGTTGTTGCTAGGAGCATCTGAACCATTAGCTTTGAGGTCAACTGTTGGCGGCGGAGCTAAATAATCAAAAGAAACCCAAAGCGGCTCAATGCTGTTAGCTGTGTTTTCGTCCTCCCAATGGGCGATATGCTCAACCCTAACAAGATGACTGCCGGAAGAAAAGTAGTGACTTCCCATATCCTCTGTTTCATAACAATCAGTTCCGCAGTCAGTCGTTTGTCCTAAAGTGATGCCGTCTACTTTTAATCTATATTCTTCCATTGTCTGGGTTTCGGGACCATTGGCATAATACCTCGTTTTAACTTGGTAATCTCCAGAATAAGGTAAATCAACGCTCACTTCATTCCAGCTCCGGTAACCATGCTTGTAAAGATGAGTGTTGTTAGGACTCTCCCATGAGACAATAGTCAGCGTCTGCCCAGAATCTATTGTTTGGTAAAGAGGAAAATTCTGCTGATATGTCTGGGCCGAAACAAACCCAAAAGACAAAAGAGGAGCAATGGCAAAAGTAAAGAGAGCGATATAATTTGTAATTTTTCTCATAAGAAATTAAATTTAATAATTTTGTTACAACCACTTTATTTTATAATAAAAAGAAGGTTTTGTCAATAGTATGCAGAATTTTAGAGATTCAAAACATTAACCATTTGTTTAATCATTGATATTACTACTGGCTGGGGTAATAGCGAAAAAGAAGGAACTCCTTCGTCATCTAAAAAAATCCAAAGTTTTTCTTTTACCTTAACCCCGTCAGAAACTCCGAATTGTTTCTTTGATAACTTGATATTACTATCACGCTTGTTTTTAAGGTTTCTAACGGGGTGAACCTTTTTCAATTTTTTATTCCATTCTAAAACATATTCCGGAGTAATTTCATAATCATCAACAAAATTTTTCGCTTCGGTGACCGGGACAGAATTTCTTAACAAAATTTTGGGAATCCCGTAGAGAGAAAAAGCCAATTCCATCAGTTGCTCATCTTTTTCTAATCTTTCCCTAATTGGTTCAATTCCCATTTCATCGCCTTCTTTTGAAAGGAGCTTAGCTCCTTTGCAATTGGGATTATCGCAAATTAAATAAAATTCTTTTTGTTTTTCGTCATAGCCAACCCTTGAAGTTGGAAGTAATTTTAAATTTCTTGATGTCTGGCAAATTGGACAAACTCTTCGCCATTTAATTCTTTCATCAATGATATTTTCTGAAACATCAATTAAGACAAAGATATCGGGGTCATCTCGATGACCAATCAAATCTCTGAAAAACAGAGAAAAACTTATCTGGTCTAAATCCCTTGGAAAACCGTCAATGAAAAAGGCCTTTCTTTCCCTTCTTTCTATCTCCCTTTTGACTAGAGCCAAAATTAACTCGGTGGGTAGCAAACTCTTTGTGTTTCTTTTTTCCAAAATTCGAAATATTTCCTCTTTCGAAAACCTTCCACGATAATTTTTCTCCAAAAAGGAGCTAAGCTCCTTTTTTCTTTTGACATCTCGGAGTTCTAAATCAACCGCCCTGACCATATCGCCAATTGAAAAATGGTCTACCCTTTCCGGGGAGACGAGTTCGGCAAACATTTTTGAATAGGTCCCTTTGCCAGAATTTTTCTTCCCTAATAAATAGGCGACGAAAGTATTCCCTTTTAAGTATTTTCTGAGTTTTTCAATTTCTTTTCCGGCTTTCAACTCAAAATATTCCCTTTGCTCCTTCGGGTCGGTCAAATTGAATTTTCTCTCCAGTCCTTTGATTTTAGTTTTAAAAATTGGAAATTGCATAACCCTACGAATTACGAATTTAATCGAATTACGAATAAATTTAATTAAGTCTGAGGGCAGTTGCCGAGGGTGACACTTCGCAGCCGAGCCCCTTGAGGATTTTGAATTTTCTTTTAAGTTAATAAGGCTCGGCGAGAAATAGCAACGGCGGAAGTGAGTTCGTCTTACTGCTTGAGCCGATTGCGTGTCACCCGAGGCAATGCCCGAAGACTATCTTATTTTTATTTCCTTTCCGTCAGAGAAAATTTTAATATCGCCATCTTTATCCGTTCTTAAAACTCTTATACCATATTTTTCTAAAAGTTCCAAAACCTCTTGATTGGGATGACCGTATTTATTTTCGCGACCTGCCGAAATTACGGCAATCTCTGGCGAAACTGCTTTAATAAATTCCTCTGAGCTGGAAGTTTTACTTCCGTGATGAGCAACTTTTAAAACATCGGAGTCAATTTCTGCTTCCTTATTGATTAACTTCCCTTCCACATCTTTATAAGCATCGCCGGTAAAAAGAAAAGAATTTTTGCCAAAAACTAATTTGCTAATGATTGAGGTATTATTGCTATCTTTAAATTCCTTCCCTTCCAAACTTTCAAAAGGCTGCAAAATCTCTAAATCGCACTGTTTAATCTGCCATGTTAAACAAGATATTTTTTGACCGGCTTTGGCAATAAATATTTCAGCTTTCTCCTCTTCAATTAATTTTTTCCATTCTTTATATTCGGCTGTATCCCTTACTATCCCCGTCCATAAAATATTACTAACGTTATATTTCTTTAAAACCTCATTGAAGCCTGAGAGATGGTCAAACTCAGGATGAGTTAGAATTATTAAATCAATTGTTCTGTCATAAAATGGCATAGATTTCCCCAATTTTTCTAAAATTACCGAGCCGGGGCCTCCGTCAATTAAAATCTGGTGTCTCTGGGGTGTTTCAATAAAACACGCATCGCCCTGACCAATATCGAAAAAAATAACTTCAAGAAACCGTGCGCGACTTAGATCATAAACGGCAATCCAGGATATGATGTTCAGACAAATTAGACCGCCTAAAATTAAAGAAACTATATTCTGTTTTTTCATTTGCCGAAGCTTTAAGCTGAGGCGAGAGAAGAACGATAGTTCTTCGAACATCAAAAGCTCAAAACCGCCTCATCCGCGGTTTTGAGCTTAATTTAAAATTTGCAATTTAAAATTTGAAATCTTTAAGCCTTTCCTAAAATCCTAAACATCTTTGTCCCACAAGAAGGACAAACTCCAGTCATCGCTCTCCTCTTTGTCCCTCCCTTTCCCTTCATTGTTATTTCTTTCTCGCCCTTCATCTCTTGCTTCTTTTTACATTTGACGCAATATCCAATTGTTGCCATAAAAATACCACTAATAAATCACTAATTTTAATCACGAATAATCACTAATAATTTATTCGTGTAAATTAGTGATTCTAATTCGTGATTTTATTCGTGGTTTAATCGACCTTTATTTATCCACAGCTTAATTTAGATTAGATTAAGCAAAAATTGAAGTCAAGCCCTTCGGCAAGCTCAGGGCAGGCCCTTATAGTCCCAATTCATTTGAGATTTTTTGCATAGCCTCAAGAACAATTTTGACAAATTCTTCCAAACTTAAACCTAAACATTCCTGACATTTTTTAATTATATCACGATTTGCGCCCCGGGCAAAAGATTTTTCTTTAAATTTTTTTAAAACACTTTCCAATTTTAAATCAGAAATCTTCTTGGAAGGTAAAACCAGAGTAGCAGCCACAATTAATCCGGTTAAAGGGTCGAGGCAAAAAAGGGCTTTTGCCATTTTTGATTGAGGCAAAATTCCATGAGCCTCATTATGGCTTAAAACCGCCTGGCAAATCTCTTCATCTAATCCTAAATTTTTTAACATTTCAGCTCCTAATTTTGAATGTAAGATAAGATTATCTTTTACTTTTTCATAATCAATATCATGCAACAAACCACAAATTCCCCACCTTCCCCTATCTTCACCAAAAAACTCAGCCAGATCTTTCATTGCCGCTTCAACCGCTAAAGAATGCTTAATCAAATTCTGATTTTTCAGATTTTCTTTTAGGAGTTTTAATGCCTCTTCTCTTTGCATATCTTTAATTTTAGTATATAATTTTTAAAAGGGTTGTCAAAAAATTAAATTAGAATTTCATCAAATATGCTTATTATTTATTTTCCACTTATTATTTCTTTTTTCTCTCTTCTCTTTGTTCTTTATTTAATCCGAGAAATAAAAAAATTTCCCTCTGGTTCGGGAAAAATGGTTGAAATTAGTCAGGCAATTAAAGAAGGGGCAACGGCTTTTTTGAAAAGACAATATAAAACAATTTGGGTGGTGGTAATTATTTTAGCCTTTGGGCTTTTTGGGATTTATAGTTTAAGTGGCAATCAGCTTTTCGGTCTACAAACCTCTCTTGCCTTCATTCTTGGAGCAATATCTTCTGCTCTGTCTGGTTTAATCGGGATGTGGATAGCAGTTAGAGCAAATATCCGAACTGCTGTTGCTGCCCAAAATAGTTTAAGCAAAGCTTTCAAAGTTTCGCTCTGGGGCGGGGCAGTTTCCGGAATCACCATTGTTACCCTGAGTTTAATTGGTATCAGTGGTCTTTATCTTGTCTATACTCTTTTAGGTTTTGAGGCTACTAAAATTCCTTCTTTAATTGTTGGTTTTGGGTTTGGGGCTTCTTTAGTGGCTCTTTTTGCTCAGTTAGGCGGAGGAATTTATACTAAGGCAGCTGATGTCGGCGCCGATTTAGTTGGTAAGATTGAAGCCGGAATTCCCGAAGATGACCCAAGGAACCCGGCCGTAATTGCTGATTTGGTTGGTGATAATGTTGGAGATTGCGCTGGTCGAGGAGCCGACCTTTTTGAGTCAACAGCCGCTGAGAATATTGGAGCAATGATTTTGGGCGCCGCCCTTTTCCCCTATTTTGGAATCAATGGCATTCTCTTCCCTCTGGTTTTGCGAGCCTTTGGTTTGCTTTCAACAATTGGCGGAGTTTTAATAGCAGAAACTAAAGAAACCGAAGATCCTCTCAGGGCTTTAAATAAAGGTTATTTTCTGACCAGTTTTCTCTCAGCTATTGCTTTTTATTTTGTCACTATGAAAATGTTGGGTTCTATCTGGTTTTTTTATGCGGGTTTGGTTGGTCTTTTAACTAGTCTTATTTTTGTCTATATCGCCCAATATTATACCGGTATAAAATATCGTCCGGTCCAAGAAATTGCCCAGGCTTCTCGAACCGGTCATGCCACCAATATCATTGCCGGATTCTCCGTTGGCTTAGAATGTACCGGGGCTACCGTCATCGCTATTTCTTTGGCTTTATTGGCATCATTCAAGTTAGGTTCATTGAGCGGCATCCCCGGCGGCGGTCTTTATGGCACAGCAGTGGCGACGATGGGAATGCTGGCCACCTGCGCCTATATTTTAGCCATGGATACTTTCGGACCAATCGCTGATAATGCCGGGGGAATTGTGGAAATGGCAAAGCTTGATGATAAAACTTGCCAAATTACTAATAAACTAGATGCTACTGGCAACACCACTAAGGCTTTAACTAAGGGTTATGCTATGGGAAGCGCTGCCTTGGCCGCTTTTTTGCTTTTTTCAGCTTATTTAACCGAGGTCAAATTAGAAGTTGTCGATTTAGCCAAGGTCGAAGTTTTTGTTGGCGGATTAATCGGAGGAATGTTAGTTTTTCTTTTCAGTGCTTTTGCCATTAGAGCAGTCGGCAGAACGGCTTCTTATATCATTGAGGAGGTTCGCCGTCAATTTAAAGAAAATCCCGGAATAATGGCTGGAACCCAAAGACCAGATTATGCCAGATGTATCGATATCACCACTAAGGGTGCTTTAAAACAGATGTTTTTGCCTGGATTTTTGGCGATTGCTATTCCAATTATTACCGGAATCTGCCTCAAGGCTGAAGCGGAAGCCGGTCTGATTATGATTGGTACCATTACTGGTATTCTTTTAGCCACCTTAATGAATAATGCCGGTGGCGCCTGGGATAATGCTAAAAAATTTATTGAGGCTGGAAATCTTGGCGGAAAAGGTTCAGATGCCCATAAAGCTGCAGTTACTGGTGATACAATTGGCGATCCCTTTAAAGATACAGCCGGACCCTCACTTCATGTCTTGGTGAAATTATTGGCTACATTAACCTTAGCCTTGGCTCCATTGTTTATTTAATTAATAAAAAGTAAGAAATAATTCCCTGTCCAAGATGAAATACATAAGCTGACAATATTTTCCGCGTAAATCAGCGAAGAAGAAAAGTGTTACCCATGTCCTCATCCAGTGCAACGTCTTGACAAGCTTGGTTGATGGACTAATATATTATAATCACAATATGAATCGGGTAATAAAACCTTCTTCGGAAAATACTCAGGAAAACGCGGAGGATGATCCTCCGGATAGTTTAGTTTTAAAAAATAAAAATTCAACCACAGCCCGTTTTCAACGGGCTGGGTTGCCCAGCACTTTAGTAAGGGCTGTGGCAAAAATAAAATTAGAGGAACCCCTAAAGGAAATGGTTTCTTTTTTTGTTGCCAAAAATAATTATAAAAAAAACAATGAGATATCTTACAAAATTAATAGAGATAATTTTCAAATTAAGGTTTCCGGATGTTCGGAATATTTGGTCAATTATCCGGTTGGCATTCTCTCCAATTTAAGGCGAAGGGCTAAAGAAATTTTATTAGATAATTTTATCTACACGCGAACATTCCCCCTTATCTTGCTAAATAATAATAATAATAATACCCTTCTTTACAAAATTTCAGAACCATTGCTGAAGGATTTCATAAATTATGGTTTGCTAAAAGACCTTCCTCGAATTAGTGATTCGGCAAAGATAGAAACAAAAAGATTAATAGAAAATTTCAATGAATCTCAAAAGAATGGTTCGGTAATTTTTAAAAAACCGAACCGAACCGAAAAGATATTGCCTCTAAAAGAAACCTCAGAAAAATTGGCTGTGTTATCCCTTTCTTTCGGCAAAGATAGTCTTTTGTCTTATGGTATTTCCAGAGAGATTGGATTAGATATTTATCCTGTTTTTATCAATGATATGGGAAAATATAATCCTAATGAATTTGAAATCAAAAAAAAGATTGCCGAATCATTTTCTAAAGAACAAAAACCTGTTTTTATTTTATTAGATGAAACCGATAATCTTTTTCGAAGCAAAGAAATGAAAGAGAAAATTGAGGAATTGGATGGAACAAATGCAATGTTAACTTTTGCTTTAGAATTGACTCCCCTGGCTTATTCTCATGGAGCCAAATATATAATTTTTGGGAATGAAAGAAATTTAAGTAACTATTTTATAAACAAAGAAGGATTTAGGGTCTATCCTTCTTACGATCAATCTTCAATTTACATGAAAAGAGAAAATCAGCATTTAAAAAAATTGACCGATGGCAACATTCAAATACTTAGTTTGGTTGAACCTATTTACAATATCGCTGAAATGAAAATCCTGTATCATCGTTATCCCGAGCTTTTAAAGTATGTGATGTCATGTTCTTCAAAAAAACTCTCCAATGAAAAATGGTGTTATCGGTGTCCAATGTGCGCTAAGGCCTTTTTGTATTCGGTAGCGGTCGGCGGTGATCCTAAAAAAATGGGATTTAGAAAAAATCTCTTTGAAATGAAATATAAAAATCTCTATCCGGTATTCACTTCTGAAATTGAAAGGGTTTATGAAAAACCACCCCGGGTAAAGGAAGAAGAGTCATTGGCGTTTTACCTTGCCTTGAGAAACGGTCAAAAAGGCGAATTGATTGATTTATTTAAACAAAAATATCTAAAACGAGTGGAAAAGAAAGAAAAGGAATTAAGGGAAAAATATTTTGGAATTCATCCATCCCAAATCTTACCCCCGGAATTAAAAGATAAGGTCTTAAGAATTTATGAAGAAGAATTAAAAGAATTAAGATGAAAATTGCCTTAACTTTTAATATTAGGCATGCAAAGCCATCGCTTAAAAACAGACAAGCAATAGAAGAGGCAGAGTTCGATGAACCCTCCACGATTAGAGGAATTTCCAAAGCCATTAAAAAACTCGGGCATAAGGTTTTTTTGGTTGAGGCAAATAAAAATGCCTATTTAAAATTTAAAAAATTACGAGCGAAAATAGATTTAGTTTTCAATATTGCCGAAGGAATTTCGGGGCAAGACCGAGAGGCCCAGATACCGGCCATGTTAGAGATGCTAAAAATTCCTTACGTGGGCTCAAAACCCCTAACCCAGGCGATTTGTTTAAACAAAGCCAAAACAAAAGAGATGCTTTTGTTTCATAATATCCCAACGGCTAATTTCCAACTTTTCAAAACCGGCAGGGAAAAATTGAAAGATAATTTAAAATTCCCCTTAATTGTCAAACCAAACTGCGAGGGTTCGTCAAAACAAATTTTCCAAAATTCTTTTGTCAAAAATGAGAAAACCTTAAGAAAGAAGGTGAGAAAAATAATAAGAAATCTTGAGCAGCCGGCATTGGTAGAGGAATTTTTGGGGGGAAGAGAGTTTACGGTTAGTTTAATTGGAAATAATCCGGTAGAAATCTTGCCTCCGGTAGAATTAAATTTCTCGGTCTTACCAAAAGATTTTATCCCGATGGATTCCTATGAGGTAAAATGGATTTTAGATAATCCAAAAAGCAAAATCAAAACCATAATATGTCCGGCAAAAATTAATGAAAAATTATGGCAAAGAATAAAAGAAATTTGTTTAAAAACGAAAGAGGTTCTGGAAATCCTGGATTGGTGTCGAATTGATTTAAGGTTAGACAAAAAAGGAGTTATCAACGTTTTGGAGGTAAATCAAACCCCGGGAATTATTCCTGACCCAAAAGAAAATGGCCGTTTTCCTTTAGCCGCCAGAGTAGCGGGTTACACTTTCGAAGAAATGTTAGCCAAAATTATAAAAGTAACTTGTGAGCGCTACAAAATAAAAAGAAATATAAAGTGAAAGAACAATGCAAGAAACGAGCCCCGTCTTTGAAAAGATAAAAAATCTCCTTGAGGAAAAAGGCGTTTCCTATCAACTTTTAGAGCACAGGCCTGTTTTTACCAGTGAAGAAGCGGCCAAAGTGAGGGGAACTGGTTTAAAACAAGGAGCTAAAGCTATCATATTTTTTGCCGATAAGAAGCCTATTTTGATTGTAGTGAATGGAGACAAGCATATTGATGTAAAAAAATTTAAGCAAGAATACAATATTAAAGATTTACGTTTACTAAAATCCGAAGAAATCAAACAGTTAACCGGACTTGAAATTGGAGCCATTCCTCCTTTTGGCAATATAATGAACTTGCCTACTTATATGGATGCCGAGGTGATGAAAAATGAGAAAATTGTTTTCAATGCCGGAAGTCACACAAGATCCGTCAAAATGCGCTCCCTTGATTTTGTAAATCTTTGCAAACCAATAATCGGCAATTTCAGAGAATAATATGCCAGCTAACTTACCACCGCAATTTTATGCTCTTTCAATGAAACTAAAAGAGGCTGTGAGCCCTGATGAGAAAATCTCAATTTTGGAGGAAATGTTGCGAATTTCGCCAAAACACAAAGGAACTGAAAATCTCCAAAAGGATTTAAAAACCAAGATTGCTAAATTAAAAAAACAGAGGCCAAAAAAGATAAAAGGGAGAACGAGCTACTCTATCAAAAAAGAAGGGGCAGGCCAGGTTGTAATTTCGGGCCCGGCTAATTCCGGAAAATCAAGTTTATTAAATGCCTTAACCAATGCCAATGTCAAGGTTGCACCCTACCCTTTCACCACCAAAATTCCAGAACCTGGAATGATGCCCTATGAGGATATTTTGATTCAATTGGTGGACACTCCCCCACTCTCAAAAGAGTTTTCTCCCCCTTGGTTAAAAGAGATTTTGAAAACATCTGATATTTTGTTGGCTGTTTTTGATTTATCAAAAGAAGATGTTGCCAAAGATATTGAAGATTTCAAAAAAATATTAGATAATTGGAAACTATCAGAGAAAAAAATTATTTTTCTTGGCAACAAGGTCGATTTAGATTACAACCTCGCCGGCTCTCAATACAAAATCAAACCAATCTCCTGCCAAAAAAAGATTGGATTAGAAGAGCTAAAAAAAGAAATCTTTGATTCACTGGAAATAATAAGAGTTTACACAAAATCTCGCAATCAGGGTCTACCAGAATTTGAACATCCTTTTATTATAAAGAAAAACACACCATTAATCGAATTAGCTCCTAAAATAAATCCGCGATTTAGCTCTGCTTTCAAATACGCCAAACTCTTTAAGAAAAATTCAAAGGTGTCTCAAATTGTTGGCAAAGATTATATCCTCCAGGATGGCGACATCATTGAAATTTACAGCTAAATAACCCGGCACCAGACTACAACCCACCCACCACCCGAGGGGCCCGCGAAGCGGGAGGGTGGAGGGAGGGTGGCGTCC
>Ga0210015_1004981_pt1 | contig 10981 bp, 8 predicted proteins | sample CryGeymeta201522_FD_185471 | JGI IMG/M metagenome (GOLD analysis project Ga0210015, IMG submission 185471) | Groundwater microbial communities from Crystal Geyser aquifers in Utah, USA - Crystal Geyser metaG 2015-22 (SPAdes) (version 2) | ecosystem: Environmental > Aquatic > Deep subsurface >...
AGGGCCGTTGGTGTAGGGCAGTGCGGCGGTGATGGTATATCGTTGCGTTTGATGCGTCATTCAGGTGTCAATTTTCGATTCGCAAAGGTAGGGAATTTGTTAATGTGTCAATTTGGAAATGTGCTAATTTGAAAATTTGAAAATGTGTTGATTTGTAAATGTGGAAATGTAACAATGTGAGAATGTATCAATGTGTCAATTTAAAAATACAGCATTTAGAATACAAACACTTGAAATTTAAGGCTGTTGTTGTCCGGTAAAAATAATTGACATAGAATGGCATCTTGTAAGATTCAATCTCCATTAATCTATAATTTTGATTTTTAACACCCAAAAAAAATATGAACGGATTTTTAATAACCTCTTACCCCATTTATCTTTTATTTGGCTAAAGCCAATTGCCCCATTGTTGTCCCGCTGAAGCGGGATGCAATTAACGAATTGCGGTTGGCTTTAGCCAACCAAAACAGGTATGCGAATGTCTTGGCTTTAGCCAAAATAGATTGCTTTCCCGTATTTAACACCGCCTACGCCCGCCCGGCTTGCTCCTTCTTTAAATCTACCAAAAAAAATTTGCATACAAAATATTTTTTCTTCTCTAAAGTACACGCTCGAAACCCGGGAGTCACTTCTTTTTAGCGGGGTACGGACTATGATGATTTCAGAAGAGGGTTTTAGGACAATTGTTGAGTTTGATAATGGCAATTTAATTTTGACACAAGACTGTTTTGATTGTTTTTCCAGTGTTTACAAAAGGGAATAAATAAACTAAAAACTTAACATTTAAAACTTACCACTTACATAATCCGAAAGGTATTGAAACCGCGGGGTGAGTTGTCCGTTTTGGGTCATTTGCGCCCGGGCGAGGATGCCGTTTTGGTCGTTGTCAAAAAAAGCGGGGATGATTTTTTCTGAAAAATGTTTGGAAAATCCTTCGCTCGCATCGCGGGGGAGTTCGCAAGGCAGGTTGTCCACAGCCATGACGGCGATGGCTTGCGGGTCATTGAAATCGGTTTCTTCGCCGGTTTGCCGGTGTACGCCATAGATGGGGTCGGCGATGGCGGAAGAGCGGAGCGTGGTTGGGATTGGGGTTTTGATGTCGCAGGAAATATCGGCGATGACTTGGATTTTGAATTCATCGGATTTGATATCATCAATGGAGAAAAAATCGGATGCACCTTGTCCGTAGAAATGCCCGGCAATGTAGCAATCGGCAACTCGTGCAAATTTCAAAAAATCGGATTGGTATTTGTGCGGGTTTTTGTAAAAATCTTTTTTGGTGGCTTCTTTGCCATCTATTCGTTTGTTGTATTGGGTGACATCGATTTGTGTGAAAACGGGATTTGGGAACGATTTATACAAGAATGATTTTGCCGATACTTCTTCAATGCCGGCTGCCAAAAGCATCTCTTTGATGCCACTTCCGACGCGTCCTTTGCCTGTAATCAAAATCTTTATTGGCGGCAGTTTGATTTTTTGCATTTCGCCTTTGAGTGCGTTGGCATCGTGAAGGGTTTCGGCTTTTGGAAGACAAAAGCTGTCCGATTTGAGCCCGAATGTGCGAAGCCCGTTGTAGGCACCGACCAAACCCGCGTAGTAGCCAAATGCCACCAACCGAATCCCGTGTTCATCCACCAAAGTCTCGTGGTCGAAAAGTTGGATGTTTTTTTGCAGAACCGCTCGAAGCAAATCGCGGTTGTAGGGTTGTTTTTTGATGGTGTGCGAAAAAAAGAAATACTTTTTGTCAGGAATCAATGCTTCAATCGGGACTTCTTTGACACCGAGGAGGACATCGCAGTCAGACAAATCGGCAGATACTTCGATGCCTTGTTCGCGATATTCATCGTCTGAAAAAACGCGATGCGGAGAAGGTTCTATTTTTATTTTTAGCTCGGGATAATTGATTATTAGCTGTTTGCATGTATGTGGGGTAAGAACAACTCGCCGGTCGGTTGGTGTTTTTTGTTCTTTGATGAGACCTATCTTCATGAGTTTAATGTGCTTTGCAGGGAGTTAAAATACCGTTGTACAAATGTGGCAAAGTTTTTGTAAATTTGCAACCCGCGTTAGGGATAGAAGCGGCATCCTCCAAAGATTTTTGAAAATCTTTGGAGATACAGCGTATAGCCCGGCCTCGACAAGGCTATGAAATAGGCTTTGTCGGGGGGACGCCCAGAAAAGTTCTTTTAAATACAAATATCATGGGGTCGACCGGTTTTGACAGCAGGTCGTATTTGATGGTAAGCACGCCGAGCGATGAAACCCTGCTCGTAAATCTCGATTTCAAACATTTAAACGGCGAGTCTAACTACGCTCTTGCTGCTTAATCCGAATCACAGTAGGATTGAGCCATGTCCCGGCCAGGCCGGGAGGCGAGATTTCTCAGGAAAGCCCTGACCGGCGGCGTTCCGTGTTGAGAAACCGAAAATGTCGGAATAAGAATCGTGGTGCTTCGGAGCGATTCTGAAACTTAAGAAGCTAAGTGTGCAGCAGGTAGTTTTCGACCGGCTGCCCAACGAAAACCAAGTGAAAACTAAGCGTGTAGAAAGCTCTTGAATAGCTTGTTTGGACGAGAGTTCGATTCTCTCCGACTCCACAAATACAGCCTCAACTAATTTATATTTATTTAGTTGGGGTTTTTTGTTTGTGTTTTTGAATGAAAAACAAGGTTTGTTTTTTTTTAGAATTGACGAAAGAAAGGCCACAAAATAAAATTAGGTTTATTGTTTTGGAACTATAAAAAATAATTTATATTTGCAACCGCAAAATAATACTGCGAGATTCCTCCTTAGCTCAGTTGGTTAGAGCATCTGACTGTTAATCAGAGGGTCCTTGGTTCGAGCCCAAGAGGGGGAGCAAAAACGAAACCACTTCAATCCCCTTGAGGTGGTTTTTTTACTTCTAAAATTATCGGGGTGTAGCGCAGTTGGTTAGCGTGCACGTCTGGGGGGCGTGAGGTCGCTGGTTCGAGTCCAGTCACCCCGACAAAAAAACAAAAGGATATACAGGCATGGTTTAGCTGGTTTAGGTTTGTAATGTATCTTAATTTATTTTGCCAATAATATTTATCACCTTTTAAAGGTTTTTGTTTTCCACCGCAATTATCACTTCGTTTTTCTGGTTATCGACTCTTTTTAAAATTCTATCTAAATAGTCATCACCAAATTGGTTTCTAATCCAATTAATCTCATTTGTTAATGCTTTTATTTCCTTTTCACTTGACTTGATATCAATTGTTTTTCTTCCTAACCTACCAAGTGTTCTTACTGAAAGTGTATGGTATTTTTTCAAATCTTTGATTAGCATTTTTATAAAGTTTGCCAAATTTTCCTCATTACCCGACAATAATTTAAGATATACTTTTAAATTTTCTAGGGCTTTTGATTCTAAGGCAATATCACTTCTGCCTGTTTTGTATTGGGATTTAAAGGTTTTGATGTTTTCATAATTTATCCAAAAATCTATTGATAGTGGTAATTTGTTTTCGTCAAATTCACATTGTGTATTACCTAACAACTCTTCAAATGTTACTTCTTTGATGCTAGAATTGACTTCTTCCTTTTCAATTAGCTGAGCAAATAGGCTTAATCCTTTTTTTCTCAACACATTGAGTTGATTTTTTTCATAAATTTTAGCTGTTTTTACTCTTGAAGGTAATATGCTAATTTTTTTAATAAGCTCTGGATATTTTTTTTCAATTGCTGCGTAAGTATTTCTAATATGTGTTGAAGTGTTTATTTCGCCTCCTTCATCGGGGTTTTGATTTAGTTTATTGAATAAACCTGATGCTGTTGGTTCTTCCTCTACATCAAAAATTTTGGCATCTTCACCCAATGAACTATGAATAAGAAACATTTTTTGAGCTGCAATTTCTCTTGATTTTACAATGTCGGCTCCTATCTCTGAAGGGAAAAAGTTATAGATGTATAATTCATCAAATACTTTTGCTCCAATACGATTAATACGACCTACTCTTTGAATAACTCTTGTTGGGTTCCAAGGAATATCATAATTTATAATGGCACCCGCTCTATTTAGATTAAATCCTTCCGAAAGTTCTACTACTTAAATTACTGCGAATTACATTATAAATTTGACTTATATGCTTGGTTAGGATGGTTTATGTTCGGATATAACCTCTCTAACTTGCCACTTTTAACAAGCCCTGGTATAACTTTGTTTTTTAGATACTTAACATCTTTTTTTATAGCTTTAGAAATCGCCTCAATTGATTTAAATTCCTCTTTACAATCCTCCATTATTAGTTGATGCAATACCTCTTTCTTTAAGCGTTCTTTTTTACCGCTTAGAAGAGTATTCACTATGTTTTTGGAAGTATCCTCCTTACTGTTCGAGGTGTCCACTAAGTTGTTTGAGGTGTCCACCTTATTGTTTGAGGTGTCCTCCATAGAAATCTTTCTATTCTCAAAATATTCAGATCCTTCCGAATTTAGGTGGTAAGTTGTCCATCTCCCTTTATTTTCGGATATTAAATAGCCTTGTTTACACAACTCTTGAAGTATTCTAGTAATCTCTGTTTTGTGTTGGTCTATCATAAACTGCAACCTACTATTTGAAACTTCACCTTCAATATGACAAGTTGCAAGAATTGTTAATTCATCTTTACCCAAAGCATCTACCTCAGAACCAAATAAATCTCGAAGTACATCTAGCGTGTCTTCTGGAATGATACTGAACATTGGAAGTTCTAGAGTTAACCGGTCAGGCTGTTGATTTACTTGCAAATAAGGGATTCTCCAATGAGCATAATCCCAACCTGCCATAATTTTATTTACACCGCTACCAGCTTTTTCAGCACTACCCATCATTAAAAACATTTTTTGAAGACTTGGGTTTCTACATTCACTTATACCACCGTGATAGTATTGATGTAACGTAACCAGCAGTGTGCCTGGATTAGAAAACATAAAACTATCTGTTTTATGTTCAATGACAATGTTACTAGGTGCTGTATAGTCAGTATGTATCAAAGTATTTACAAATGCCTCACGCAAAGCAATATGAGCTGGTGTTTCATCTTGTCTAACGCCATCTTTTAATTGAAAAGGTTTGGGTAAACTTGAAGAAAGGCGAGGTCCGATTTTTAAATAAAATTGAAATAAATTAGCTTCCCAAGTTCCGTCAGGCATTATTCTATCCGTCCAACGAATGTCTGGATTGTTTGAAAGTATTTCTCTAAAATCTGGGAAAAAATTGGGCACACATTCTTGGTCTGTAATGCTTTCGGATTTACCAAACATTAATAAACCCGCCACAGTAAATCCTTGTTTTTTAGTTACACGGTCTTTTCTATATCCTCCTAATTTTTCTAACAATTCAATATCTTCTAACACTAACCAAGGATGAGAGGGCTTTGCAGCAGCAAATAGCTGGCGGTATTTTTTTAAACTGTTTAAATCAATATCCTCAATAGTATAACCATCTAAAATACGGCTGTCGTGTTGCATCGTAGTATCTGCATCGGCTAGTATTCGCCTTACTTCTTCTTTGGTGCATTTATAATCTCCCTCGTGATTTCGTTTGTAGGTGTTTTCAAAAGGATTACGCGTTAAATGAACAGGTTTTTGGGTTCTTTTGGCATTAGGTATTTTAAAAATAAGTACTGTTTTTCCTTTAACTTCAACCGATTTAACATCTTTATCTGTTAGTAGATTGCAATTGGTGGTATCGGGATTGTTGATTTTATCCCAAAATATTTTTTTAAGATTGTTAATTTTATTTTCATCAAGCCCATCAATTTTGAGCATTCCTTTGGTTTTTAGGGAAGGCTACATGACAACTTTTTGAAAGTTTTCAAATCTGATAAAAGAGCATCTAAATTTTCTGTTTTTGGAGAAAAAGAGGAAATTTTATTTTTAAAGAAATCAGTAACTGATTTTATAGAGAAATTATTGATAAAGTCGGCCATAATCAAAAATATTAATCACTTCTATTTGAGGAAAAAACAGAAATTGAAAATTAATAAAAAATAAGCTATAATTTAAAGATTTTATAAAATGTGCAGATTATATATTGAATTCGTGATATACCTTAATGAGCATACATTTTTTTGTTGGTTGGGAATGTTTTTTACACGATATATACTTAAAAAAAACAAAACCTAAACTTTCAAAATAGCGTGTGAGTTTTACGCTAAAATCCCCCAACATTCCGTATTTTAGACCCATAAATTCTGACCATGAACCTCGAACAATACATCCGCGACATCCCCGATTTTCCGAAAAAGGGGATCTTGTTTAAAGACATCACACCGTTGTTGGGCGATAAAAAAGCATTGATTTATACCCTTGATGCACTTTTTGAGCTGATAGACGGCAAAAATATCGACAAGGTAGTAGGCACAGAAGCACGTGGTTTTTTCTTCGGTATGCTGCTGGCTCAAAAATTGGATGCGGGTTTTGTTCCGGTGCGCAAGCCGGGTAAACTTCCCTATCACACTTTTGGCGCTTCCTACGAACTTGAATATGGCACCGACCGGCTCGAAATGCACAGGGATGCCATACACAAAGGCGAGCGTGTGCTTGTCCACGACGATGTTTTGGCCACAGGTGGCACGGCCAAAGCCGTTTGCGAATTGGTAGAACAAACCGGCGGAATCGTTACTCAATGTAATTTTCTGATCGAGTTGTCATTCTTAAATGGGCGAAAAAAATTATCGGGTTATCAGACGAAATCCCTTTTAAGATACTGAATGGTTTTATAGGGGAATCGGGCAGGTCTTAAATTTCAGTAGGCTCGCTTTACTTACGGGCAGACCCGCCTGAACTTTGGACAGTTGCTGGAAAAATTGGTAGAGTCAAATTGAAATGCCCGTAAACGTTAATTCTGACAGTTGGATTTTGAATTGATGAATTGGCAACATTTGAACGTATTTATTAGGTTGACAATCGAACATCTCAAAATAATATTCAGAAGGATTACAGGCACGAAAAATAAAGTTTAAACGCTTCTTAAAAACAGCTCCATTAGGCAGGAATGGGAGGTGGAATAGGGGCTATAAATCTGTGGTGTTGGTAAGTGAAAAGCATTTCAATTTTTATCGGGCAATTGTGGTAAGGAATCAAAAATATTTACTATTTTTGCGCACGCTAAACAGATACGTTCTTTAAGACTTGCTTCGGTGGCGGAATTGGTAGACGCGCTGGACTCAAAATCCAGTGATAGCAATATCGTGTGGGTTCGATTCCCACCCGGAGTACAAAATAAAACCTCAACTTGTTTGCAATGAATTTGTTGAGGTTTTTTGTTTTTAAAAAAGTAGCTGATTCTGAACGACTATTCCTTTTTAGTCAGTTTGGACCAGTTTTTATCAGCTTGGTCACGTAACTTTTCAGGACCTTCTTCCAACCAATTCTCCAATCCTTTTTTGCGGTGGAATAAATGCAACTTACCGTCACGGATTTCAAAAACTTCCGGATCCGGGCTTACTTTTGAGCCTTTGGTTGCCATGGCATAAGAACAATGCCCGCCGTATTGTGGTAGATATTTCTCCGATTCGGCCTTAAATTTATTCAGGTTTTCGATAGTAGAAAATGCAAATAAGACTCCTTCATATTTGTAGGAATACTTTGCTTTGTTTCCTTCCACCGCCTGATTGTCAAAATAGGCGACCACGTCATAACCCATTATGAAATAACCTTTTTCGGTATAAAAATCGGAATTTTGAGCAAATGATTGTGCGCTGAAAAGGAAAAGCGTAATATATAGTGAATTTTTCATAAGATTGCTTTTATCGGAAATTAAGTCGATATGTTTACGAATACTTACAACAACCAAGCCGGCTTTACCAGTTTGCTTAGGTTTGTGTATTCTGTTTGTAGCGAAATAAAAAGTGCTAATTTTTCGGTCAACGTTATTTAGGAATCGACAAAAATGAAAAAAGACTTAAATAAACAATGAAACAGAGGCATGTGGTCATAAAAAACATCGCGAAATTTGTGCTATATTTGAACGATATAACATTTAATTAACGTAATGTTTATGCGCTTCGAAATGCAAAACTTTTCTCGCCCTATCAGGATAAAAAATATAAGCAATAAACAAAATGAGCAACATACGCATCACCAAAGAATTCAGTTTTGAAACCGGGCATGCGCTCTACGGCTACGACGGCAAATGCCGCAATGTGCACGGTCATAGCTACAAACTTTCGGTCACGGTTTTGGGTACGCCAATTGCCGACCCCAATCACGTGAAACAAGGCATGGTTATCGATTTTGGCGACCTCAAAAAGATCGTAAATGAAGAAATCGTCGATGTGTTTGACCATGCGACCGTGTTCAACAAAAACACGCCGCACATCGAGTTGGCAAACGAACTCAGCAAACGCAATCACCAAGTTATTTTGGTAGATTACCAACCCACGAGCGAAAACATGATTGTGGATTTTGCCAATCGCATCAAAAGCCGATTACCCGAAAATGTGCAATTGTTTTCATTGAAACTCCGCGAAACCGCCACCTCTTTTGCAGAATGGTTTGAATCGGATAACGCTTAACCTATTTTAATTTAGATGAGAGAAAAAAAAATACCTAAAAAAATCCTCTTCCTGACCGGTACACGCGCCGATTTTGGCAAAATAAAACCCCTTTTGCAAGCCGTAGAAAACGAAGACGGTTTTCAAAATTTTGTGTTCGTCACCGGCATGCATCTACAACACACCTATGGTTATACACTCATCGAAATAGAACGCTGCGGGTTTAATAACCTGCATACTTTTGACAACCAAACCCACGAAACCACCATGGATTTGACCTTGGCCAAAACCATCGAAGGCCTGTCTGTCTATGTCAAGAAAATCCGTCCGGATATAATTGTCATCCACGGCGACCGGGTGGAAACCTTGGCGGGTGCAATTGTAGGGTCGCTCAACAACATCTTGGTCGCACACATAGAAGGCGGTGAACTCTCCGGTACAGTGGACGAACTCATCCGGCACAGCGTGAGCAAGTTGAGCCACATTCACTTTGTATCCAATACCCAAGCTCAAAAACGTTTGCAACAAATGGGCGAATTGCCATCGAGCATCTATGTCATTGGTTCGCCGGATTTAGACGTGATGTTTTCAAAGCATTTACCTGATTTGCAAACTGTGCGGGCTTATTATGAAATCCCTTTTGATGCGTTTGCCCTCGTGCTTTTTCATCCTGTAACCACCGAGGCTGCACAAATGCAAGCCTATGCCGACGCTTTTGTGGAAGCCTTGATGAAAGACACACACCATTATGTAGTCGTCTATCCAAACAATGACCTTGGCAGTAAAGCCATTCTCAAAGCGTATGGCAGCTTAAAAAACCATCCGCGTTTTCGTGTTTTTCCTTCTTTGCGATTCGAATACTTTTTGACATTGCTCAAAAATGCGCAATTCATCATCGGCAACAGCAGTGCCGGCATCCGTGAAGCACCTGCTTACGGTATTCCGGTCATCAACATTGGTACACGTCAACAAAATAGGGACTTGCAAGCCGACATACTGAATGTGGATTACACAGCGGAAAACATCTTCGAAGCCTTGCAAAACATCGGAAAACACCCAGTTTCGCCGCCATCTAACCATTTTGGAAACGGCAACAGTGCCAAACTGTTTTTATCTTGTTTGAAAAATGATGATATTTGGCAAATTAACCACCAGAAACAGTTTAGAGATTATTGATTAATGAATGTTGAATAACGTATAAATAACTTATAACCCCAATGCCTTTGGTTAATGGCTAATGTCAAAAAACATTCCACTTTTGAAACCCAAAATCTTTCTCCTCCTCCCAGACGGCATCGGCCTGCGAAATTTCGCGTTTACCCGCTTTCCAGAAATCGGGAAGCTAATGGGATATGATACCGTTTTTTGGAACCAAACCGATTATCCGGTTCGGGATGAGTTGGGATTCGAGGAACTAAAAATCACAGATGCCAAACTCCATCCCCTGACCACCGTTTACAGCCGGGCTCGCAAACGCATCGAACTCAAACTTTGGGAACAACAATTTCAAGACAAAGTTTATCAAACCTACCATTTTCCTCAAAGCTACAAGAGCCTTAAAAATGCAGCCAAAAGTCTTATGGTTGATTATTTGGTTGCCACAAAAACACATCCAAAAGGCTTGAAAAAAGTAATCACCCAAATTAAAAAGCAAGAGCGGCAAACCTCAAAATACGCTTGGTGTAAAAAACAATTGGAAGCACATCGTCCCGCGCTTGTTTTTTGCACCAACCAAAGACCTACGCAAGCCATCGCACCCATTTTGGCAGCGCAAGATTTGGGCATACCCACGGCAACTTTTATTTTCAGTTGGGATAACCTGCCCAAAGCCACGATGGTGCTCGATACCGATTGCTATTTTGTGTGGAGCGATTACATGAAAACCGAGTTACAACGTTACTATCCAAGCATAAAAGACGCGCAGATTTTCGTCACGGGGACGCCACAGTTCGAACCGCATTTTGACGCTACGTTGATAGAATCGAGACTCGATTTTTGCAAAAAAAACGGTTTGGATATTGCAAAAAAATACATCTGTTTTTCCGGCGATGACGTGACCACTTCGCCCGATGATCCGCAATACTTCCAAGACACCGCCAAAGCCGTTCGAGAACTGAACGAATCGGGACATAATTTGGGCTTGATTTTTCGCCGTTGCCCGGTCGATTTTTCGGAAAGATACGATGCAGTATTGCAGCAATATGATGATGTAGTCAAACCGATTGCGCCAATTTGGAAACCACTTGGTGAGTCTTGGAATCAGGTTTTTCCTTCGGATGAAGACATGGCCTTGCTATCCAATACAGCTAAACATTCAGAATTGGTGCTCAACTTGGGATCATCGATGGTGTTTGATTTTTCTGCACATCAAAAACCTTGTGGCTATTTTCGTTACAACCAAGCAAATCGGGCAAACAAAAATTGGAGCATTTTCAAGTGCTATCAATACGTGCATTTCCGTTCCATGCCATCGGAAAAAGCCGT
>Ga0210015_1004987_pt1 | contig 10975 bp, 14 predicted proteins | sample CryGeymeta201522_FD_185471 | JGI IMG/M metagenome (GOLD analysis project Ga0210015, IMG submission 185471) | Groundwater microbial communities from Crystal Geyser aquifers in Utah, USA - Crystal Geyser metaG 2015-22 (SPAdes) (version 2) | ecosystem: Environmental > Aquatic > Deep subsurface >...
CGCCACCCGCTCGCGTAAGTCATCTTTCTGGATGTCATCCAGGCTTCCCGTCAGGCGTGGTTCGTACTGGTCGAATGCGCCGAAGGAACGCAAGTCCGTAACAGACAGATCTTTCGCTCCGTAGCGGCGGATGTTGATCGCCGGGCAGTCCGAGAGCGGTGGGAGCATCCCGGTGAAGCGTTCTCCGCTGGGCAGGTCCACCAGCACCGCCCGGTGACGGGGCGAGAGCGCCTGCCCGCGCTGGTCGGCAACGCGCTTGATCAGCACCTCCCAATACTCGTCGGGAGCATGGATCACGCCCCGTTCCAGCACCCCGCCGCGCTCGACGGCGACTTCGCCGTGCCGGACGTAGATCTCCTCGATATCAGGCTGGCGCAGGAACTGCTCCAGGAGGCCGATACCGCACAGCGAGTCGGCCAGGCGGCGAGCGGCTGCCTCCAACTTGCCTGGGCGGACGTGCTCTTTGAGCAGGTGACGCACCGTATCCTGGAAGCGGCGCTGGGCTGCGCCGTCTGTCTCGCCCCAGGCAGGCACGTGCACCGACTCTCCCAGGATGCCCTCCTGGACGACGGTCAGCAGGTCCAGGTCAGCCTGGTCGAGGCCGTAGAAGCCGTTCGAGGAGATCAAGGTAAAGCCAGTGTCACCCACAACAGTTCCTCTCCCAACTTCGTTCTGGCAATGGCATCCAGAATACTCTGAACGATCTGGGGCGGGGCGGCCACCACCAGCACCTTCACCGGCTGCGGTTGCTGCGGAGCATTCGTTGTCAGCTGGTTCTGGTCTGCCGCCTGCGCCTTCTCGTACCGCATGGCCTCCTGGCCATTGCCGTCCAAAACCGCCACGACCAGCACGCGGGCAACCAGGGTCACTTCGGCAGTTCCGGGCGTGACGATCCCGTCTGCTGTCTCGGTCGCATCCGTGTACGCCAGGCGGTACAGGTTGACCTGCTCGCCGTTGCGGACGTGACCGCCTACCCCGCTTACGACCTCCAGCGGGATCGAGACCACTTCCAAAGCCGGATCCGCCAGGCGGAAATCGGCCGGTGAGGCAGCCAGGCGCACGGAAACTGGCTCCCCGGCCAGCAGCGTTCCTGCGCTGATCCTGCCTGCCAGGTCATCCGCCGAAATGGCGTATCCAGTTCCCTGGTTGATCAATGCGCGCGGAAACTCGGCTTGCTCGAACATGCTCCCGTCCAGCAGGGTGTAGGGCGGGATGTCACTCTTGGGGACAGGCAAGGACACCATCGCCACGCCCGCCAGGTAGTTCGCCCGCCAGTAGTTGGCCCCGAAGAACGCTGCGCCCAGGGCCGCGAGCGCCATGACGACTGACAGAATGCGCTGCTTCACGGTACTGTTCATCCAGTCGCCTCCTTGCTTTCAATGCCTGTCTCCCCTCTCCCCTCTCCCGTCTCCCCTCTCCCGCTACTCGCCTTGCGTTTCTTGCGCTTCGCCCAGCCCGGGTAGACCAGGTTCAAGAGCGGCTCGGCCAGGGTGCCGTCCAGGCGCTCCGCCTTGTGCTCGTCATAGCCGATCCAGGCCGAAATCTGCCCGGCCAGGGGCAGCCGCTCGCCCAGCGTGCGCACCTGGTTCAAGACCATGTGAATGTGCGGCTGCGGCTCCAACGCGGCAATGTCATCCTTCAGTTTCCGCAGGATGGCATCCGTTTGGGCAAGCGAATCCAGGCGCGGCGCAGAGACCACCAGGATGTCGCTCGCCAGTTCAAGGACGCGTCCCCACAGTGGATTGGTCGGGAATGCGTCGAAGACCGTCAGGGTGTGATCTTGGGTGATACGCCGCAGCATGCCGGGCGTGCGCTCGTCAGCAGCCAGCGATCCTGCCTCCCAGTTGTCCGATGGATAGATGGTCACGTCTTCCCATCGTCCTGGTTCGGCGGCCTGAGTGACGACTTCGTACAGGGAAAAATACTCACCGGGTAGCCGGGCGTTCAGTGAGCTGCCGCCCACGCCCACCTCAACGATGGCCGTCGCCAGGCCAGAGGCCTGCCGGAAACGCCGCGCCATGGCCAGGGAGAGCGTGGTCTTGCCCACCCCGCCGCAGAAGTTGGTCACCAGCACAATGCGGGGCGGCAGGTAGCGCACGCCCGAACGCAGGCCGCGCACCAGCAAAGCCTCGCCAATCCAGCGATCAGGTTCGGCGGTGAACTGGAATGAGCTAACCATCACCGCTCCATCCTTGCCCAGGCTGTCCAGGGCGGTGCGCAGCGCATGGCGTGACACCTGCGGGCATTCCTCCAGGCTCTCCAGGTCGGCGATCACCAGCGCCGGTTTTAATTCCAGAACATTCATTACACCCAGGGTAGATATCGCCTCGTGGGTCTGGAAAACGTCCCGGGGGATGCTCGTGATCGCCTCCACTGAGCGGGTGGCTGCAAGCGCCACCGGAAGGCGTTTGTTGACAATCTGTATTTTCACTGACAACTCCTATATTCGATAACTCCTATATTCTTCCAAAAACAGGGCAAAGTCTTTTTCGCTCAAGCTGCGCCACCAGGAGATCTCGTCCAGGATCGCCTGATACTCACACGCTGCCTGTCCGACGGGTAGGCTCTCGAACCAGGCCTTCAGCCTGCGGAGCATTCGTTGTCCCCCGTCCAGGCGTTCAGCGGTCGAAAGGTCGTCCTGGCCGGTGTGGGCGCGCAGCCAGAGGAGACAACCCATCCGCCGCTTCTCATCCAGCATCCGGGCATTATTTTTGATGTTCGCAACCATCGGTGAAAGGTTGCTCATAAGCCATTGGTACCTCTGTTTTGGTTCGGTCGGCAACGGGTTAGCTTCGGGCGGTCATCGCTGGCTGAACATTCCCAATGCCGTTATAGCGGCAACAGCCACACAGGTGACAAGAATGAGTCCCAGGCTGGTATATCCCAGCACAAGGCCAACGGTTGCCATGCCGTTGCCGCCCAATTGCCCGTTGCTATCCCCGATCTGCCTTTTTGCCTTATAACCGCTGTAGATGGCCGCGATCGAGCCGAAAAACGGCAAAAGTGTCCAACCCAGAATGCCTGAGACCAGGCTGACGATAGCCATTGTGCTGTTTGGCACGGCAGGCAATGATAGTTGTTGATTATTCATTTTTCCTTCTCCTCGTTGGATAATAATTCACATGCCACTAATTCTAACAAAGTTCAGGAGGGGGTGTCCCGGCAGTGTCCTGTCTCTTGGTTGAGCTGCTGGCCTGAAAACCTGTTTTTGGGCTAGAGGACAGGCTTTGACGACCCGTCACGCCCCTATTACCACTCCGTGAACTCGGCTTTTTTCGGGCGGATGCAAACGATAATCCTTTGTGACGATGCCGGCCTCAGGTGCACCGCGCACATGAGCAGACCACCAAAACATGCCAACATGCCGGCCGAACAAGGGTTTGTCCAGACCGAAAACTTTGAAATGCCCTCTGCAAATATGCAGACTCTGCTTCCGCGGGCTCTTGCCTATATTGCCATCGCCTTGATTGACGCGAAGTGTCCGCAGCGGCCTGACATCGAGGACGTAGTGACGTGTGAGTGATCGACGCTTGCGCCGTCGTTTTTGGTTGCCAAGAACGCAACCACTTTCACCCAAACGGCCTGGTCCCCCCTGTTCAACTCGAATTACGTTCTTGCAGTTGAGGAAGCTAAGCGAAAGCAACAGAACAGGGAAAAACGTATTCGTCGAACTACTGAGCAAGGACCAGGCTAAGCTCTGCACTGGCTGTAGAGCAATATCTTGAATAACCTGCGCCACAAAGATGCCACCATCTGAGTTTCGATAAGCCGAACCATCATCGCGAACAGGAATAGCCAGGGAACCAGGACACTTGACTGGGCTCTCACTGTCATCGGATAGCACAACAAAAAAACGAACAAACAAAATCCACTTGCCGCAATCATCGTAGTCTGGAGGATAAAAAGAGATGTCGGCGGCTTCGTCAAACGGTTCAGCATCAACAGCAATGCCTACACCGGAAATATCAAAATCAGGCTGTTCACCTGACAACGAACGTTTCGCTGGCTGCTGTGCACGAATTTGGTACTCGAACCACATGCGTGGAAAAGGTGGCGCGATCACGGGGAAATCGTCAGACCGAATTCTTTTGTGTGCCGGCAGCCAGGTCTGCTGAAAGAAATCATAGACGTTTTGGATCCTGAAAATCTGAGCGCCTCGAATAAAAGACGAGTAACCTTCAGGACCACGAGCAATGTAGTCGTAAAAAAGTTTTTTTCTTCGCATCTCACTTTTCCCAATGGTAAAGGTGGTGTGACGGGTTGAAAATGGTCATTTTCAGTCATTGAGTGTCTATTCGATGTATTTTGTTCTCGTGATCTCTTTTGTTTTGACGCCCATGTAATCATGTTCAACAGTCACCACGGTTTCTTCGACAGATCTTTCTCCTTCGCCCAGCAGTATTTCGAGAAGTTTTTTATGCTGATATGACATGCCCATCGTTGTATCCCACAACATCTCATTGTCGGATTTTTCCTCCAACCAATCAGAGTATCGTCGTCCCTGAGTCTTGTCCACTGACCTGCGGATCAGTCGCACCAGTTCAGCGGGCAAAAGGGCAGCTAGGTGGTCGAACGCACCGCCTGCGCCGATGTCGGGGTGTTGTTTCAGTTTCGACAACGCATAGTTGACGTCTGGCCGCAAACCTTCCCCCCGCGTAGAAAACGTGTAGAGCAGCCAGGAAATCAATGCCTGTGGAGTGCCGCCGCCATACAGGATGGATTTGCGCAGTTTGTCGTCTTTACAGTTGGCGGTAAGGATGTTTTGCAAATTCCAGGAAACAGGCGCAACCACCACCACCGGTTTTTCCTGCGGCTGCGTTTTGGAGGAGGGGGTAGGAGGTGGTGGTGTTTTAGAGTTTAGAGTTTGGTTTAAAGAGTTTAAGAGCTTAAAAGACTCTGAAAGTCGCGTAACTTTCTTCTGAAAATCGCGTAACTCCGATACTGAAAATCGCGTAACTTTCTTCTGAAAATCGCGTAACTCCGATACTGAAAATCGCGTAACTCCGATACTGAAAATCGCGTCACCGAATAATCGCGTCTCGTCTTGTGCTATTGCTGCCTGAATAATCTCGGCTGGGACTTCTTCCAGAAGCACCTCAATCTGGCGAGGAGCATCCCATTTGTTTTTTCCTATTCCGTTACGTTCGGCATGCAGGTAGATTTGCACGATAGGGTCGCGCAGCCATTCGTAAACTGTCAGGGGACGACTCAATCCCATCCACTTTGCAATCTCGGCATAGCCGCCTTTCACCGTAACCTGGCTGCGTTTCGCGCCGGAGTCCGGATCTACGAAGCAACGATCGCGCAGGATAGTGAGCATCCAGCCGGGGCCAGTCCCCAGCCAGGGCAGAATGCGCTCAATGAAAAAGTGTGTGATGAACAGCAAATCACCTGGCGGCATCAGGTGCATCTGCAGTCGCTCGGCCAGGGAATCCACCTGCTCCCTGGGCAGTTCACTGCAAAACAGGTCGCGGACGATCGTGCGGACGGTCAGCGGCTGGTCGTCTACGGGTGTCGGCGCGCCTGACGGGATGAGCGTCTCGACCGGCGTCTCGTAGGCCGCCGTCAACACACCCTCCGGCCCGCCGCACTGCTCGATGTGAGCGGCGATCCAATCGGTCAATAAGCGTACATCGGCGGCTGTCAGGGGAAGGGTCATGGCAACTGAGTATCTGCGCGGCAGGCGGCGCGGGAGCGGACCGTCCGACCATTCTTTCACTTCTGGCGCGATGGGATTGACCAGCCCGGCCAGCCGCTTCCAGGTCTCATTCCGCTTGACGCGGTTCCAGAAGGTGCGTTCGGTTGCTCCGCTCATGGTGGCAATCTCCTTGCCGCTGAAACGGGCAGACTTCCGTCCAGTCCTTGCGCCAGTGTTGTATGCCGCTTGCCGGAAGCCGATATACAGCCATCCCAGGTCAGGACCGAGCAGCCGCAGGTGGCGCAGGAAGTAGGCGTTGAGGGCAACGGCTTTTTCCGGCATGACGACTTGTTCATAGGCCGACTCCCAAACCGCTTCGACATCCACCTCTTTCTTGGCGGCGCTGCCTTCCTCTGCCTGGCCTGCATCGTCATCACCCGCTTCGACGATCTCTTCGCCTGTGTGGACGACAAATCGGACACCCACGTCGCGGTTCATGATGCCCGTCATCAGGCGTGTCACGGTGCTGGTCAGACGACTTTCAAGCCAGTCGCGGGCGTATTCGTTGCGCACGCCAATGGTGAACGTGCCGTCTTCGTAGGAGACTACTTGCGTATCTCGCACCCATGTGTCAAACGAGGCCTTGGGCATCTCCATCTGAAGTTGCCCAAGTGCAGATTGCCAGGCTTGTTCTGCGTCCATGATTCTTATCTCCTGCTGCTTTGGTTGCCAACTACGCAACCACTTTCACATTGCCGGCAGTGCGGCGTGTCGAGTTCGGCTTCGGCAGCCTGGGCACGCGCCGTGTCCAGGCGCTGGCCGCAGGCTGTCCGACCGAGTAGGTGCTGTGCATAGTGATCTCCGTCCCGCCCCACGATCAGGTGAGTGAGGCGATGTTGACTGCTGGTGAGTAACCAGACTTCGGCAGTGTTTTTGGGGTCTCTACGAGACATTTTTGGTTGCCAAATACGCAACCACTTTGGCTTCTCTATAATATTTATGAATGTTTTGATAAAAACCCGTAGGAAGGCCAAGGACGGGCAGACTTTTTGTGGCCGATAAAACAATCATCCTAGAAAAAAAAGGCGGCTTATAGGGCTTCCTGTAAAGGCAAGGTATGCGGCAAGGTGTGCGGCAAGGTATGCGGGAGGTAAGCGGAAGGTAAGCGGCAGGTTTTCAATGCCGCTTACCTTGCGTTGTCCCTCCAAAAAATTGTGTGAGTTTTGGTGGAAATCTCCAAGCTCGTTATTTAGTGTGCTCATTTTTTGCATCGTTTTACCCCTTCTGAGCCTGATTGTTCCCAACCTGAAATACTCTGCTGCACAGTGTGTAATTGCAGACGCATTCGGCCATTCTTGTAATCATCAATGGCACGCTGTAATAGTTTGACAACGACCTCGCCAACTGGCACGCTATATTTTAGAGGGTTGTACTTCTGTGCATTGTTGGTTGTTCCAAGACCCTTACCAGCTAGCAACTTGATGCGCTGAACTAATTCTTCCGGCCAGCGATACGTTAGCACAAAAACTTTATCTTTGGCTTCTTTGTCAGCTCGCCTGGTTCTCCGGCTTGGAGTTGGAAGTTCCCTTGGCCAGCCATTCCATTCTTCCCATGCAAGCGTCATCAGCCGCCCGCGCGGGTGTGGGTTGGTACGGGGGGATAGGAAGGATGGATCCTGTTCGGCAAAGCCAAGCGCCCAGTCTATCAGCGCTGTGGCCACGGCATCCACGGTAGTTGAGTCTCCCCGCGGCTTGCCGTCCTCTCTGAATTGAGCGATGGCATAGATGTCGCCTCGTATCTGTTTGGCAGCATCCCACAAAGGGCGTGGTATTTTATATGACCATGCTCGATTGCGTTTCTCCCACTGCCGCCCGCGCTTCTTCGGCCTTACCGCCGGAATCAGATCCAGTGGTGTAGGCGGCTGAGTTGCTTGTTGGCCGGGTTCTTGCTGCGGCTGATTCCACCTGGGGTAATTAACAAAGGCGTTACGGCGCGACGACATGCAAGCCTCCTAGAATTTCAACACGAGATCGACCAGTGCGCTGTACTCTTGCGCAGCGCGGCTGTCAGAGTCCTTCTCGAAGATAGTGAGGCCTTCAGCGGCGCATTCCCGCAATATCGTTGCTCGATGGATTGGTGCGAGGATACGGTGGTGTCCCTCGAAGGTCTGCATCAGGTTATCCATTGTGGCGCGGCTTTCTTTGGTCTGCTCATCGTAAAAGGTTGGGAGGATGCCCAGGAGAGAACCCGCCCATTTTTGTTTCAGCAGGCCAAACAACATCTCAGTTGTCTTCGCGACGCCATCTGAAGACAGGAACTCAGTTGCTGTGGGAATAATGAGCATATCGGCAGCCCACACTGCACGCTCCTGGATGCCGCCAACGGATGGTGCGGTATCGAAAATAATGTAATCCAGGCCATTCCGCAAGAATGGCTTGATTGTGTCCCGAATACATGAAACTGGACGGCCTTCGGCATTGATAACTGTCTGCGCCGTGCTGGTCGTGTTGTTGCCCGGTATCAACCAGAGATTTTTGCGTCCGGTATTACGCACCCACTGCTTGAGGGTATCTACCGTACCGCCAGTTTGGGCGATCAGTACGTTGAACGCTCCTGGCTCTTGGTTGATGCCTAACGCGACAGCCGCCTGGCCCTGTGGGTCGAGGTCAATCAACAACACCTGCTTCCCACGGATGGACAGGCCGTGCGCCAGTGTTATGGCGGTCGTGGTCTTGCCTACACCACCTTTTTGATTGGTAATGGCAATGATCTTCATTGGGCTTCCTTCAAAAACTTCACAACGTCTCTCTCCAATTCAGGAAACTGCCGTGCGACGGCTTTAAGCAGACTAAGACTGACCTTCCGTCGGTCAGATTTCACCGCCTGCCATAACTGGCGGCTCACACCCAGTCGCCGCGCGAAAGCAGCATCGCTAAGGCTTTCGCGGTTTTGTGTCTTGATCAGTTTGCCAAGCAGATCATCCCCAATCATTACTCTCTCCTATATGCTACAATTGTGGCAAGTTGCTTACTTCAAGCCCAGGGCACCGCATAGCCCAGCCAATGTTGCCAGCCCCACACCCCAAGCCAGCACGTCCCAAGCAGGCCACAGGCGGAAGGTAGTCGCCACTATTGCCGCCACCATCAGGCAGAGAGCGTAAAGGCCCAGAAAAGCCGCCCTCCGCGCTTTGCCCTCTTCATGGTCGGCAAACAGAAGGGCGCCCAGCCAGGCCAGTGTGATTACAGCGAAAACGCGCTTGCCGTCATTGCAGAGCATAAAACCAAACTGTCCAAAGAGGATAAATGCACCAATGAGCACAAGTAGACAGGCTAACCTCCAACCCAGAAATCTCAAAAGCCTTCTCGCCTGGAAGGCGCTCGCAGTCGTGATTGCGTTCGCTTTTCTGGCGCTCTCTGTTCCTTTTTGGCTATCCATTCTTTATCGTTTGCCTCCAGATTTCTTCAAAATGCTTGCAGGGTTACTTCCCTTTGGCGCTCTGCTGGTTTCCAGCCTATTTCCGCATTCTCGCATACTCCATGAGGGCCTGCACGTCATTGCAGCGCTATGGTTAGACATTCCTGGCAAGGACCTTCGTGCAAAAGGTGTCCATGTTTATATCCGGAGAGCACCAAAGAGAGAGTGGATCTTGGTTACGCTCTGTCCGATTATCCTTCCTGTTTTTGCGCTGCTTATCCTTGGTCCCTTTGACATGAATTGGGCTTTCGTTTACTTCTTTGCCATCATGGTTGGTTCGTCTAAAGACTTGGCCAGTGTGCTTTTCGTCCTGCTTGAGCCTGGCCAGTTTGTTCAAAACACATCCAATGGCCTTTCTGTAACCGCTGCCTGACCTTGCGGCTGGTGGTTTTGCCCACACTGCCTTTCTGATTGGCGATGGTGATGCTCTTGGTCATAAGGCCTCCTCCTGAGGCTGGATTCGCAGATTGTCCCGCGCAACCAGGGCATAGGTCTTGGCGTCTAGCTCACCCTGCTCAGTGAGAGGGAATTCCGCCAGGAAGGTTTCCCGCCTGGCATTGAAACAGTAGAACAAGACCACGAAACGATCCACCTCGCGGCGCACCGTCCAGCGGCCTTGCTGCCCACAAAGGCCGGGCGGAGTCACGCCAGCATCCCATTCGGAGCCAACAGGAAAATCCCGTGACACCGTTCGTGCCGCGAACACCGGCGGCACGCCGGTGCGAGACGGCAACAAATGCTCCGCCCCCCACAACTCACGATGGCTTTTTATGATCATGCTCCACCTCCAACGGCTGGCCGCCATGTTGTCCAGAGTACGCAGAGTTAGCCAACCGCAACAGCACGTCGGCATGGCAGGGGAGGGTAGGCGGACAGAAACAGGCCATATCCCATCCCTTGTAATCGTTGTGAATTGTTGCCACGATGTAAAACGGTGCAGCGACGCCATAGGGATTGTTTTTACGCCAAATTTCCAGCGTCTCTTCAGTCATCTCACCTCTTTGCGCAGCTTGCAAATCGCGTTCGTAAAACGCTACGGCTTCGGCATTATCTTTGGATTCCTTGCCAACTCTATAAGGATTGCCAAAGACGGACGGGCGAGAGACATTTAGTGTGTGCGGCGGCATCCGCCATCCTCTCGTGCGTTTGATCTGGATTCTCTTTGGCATAATTACGATACGGTTATTACCAACGGCTGCAACCAGCGCCTGCAGGCCCTGCTCAGTGAGCCGCCACAGGTTGGTGTAGGAACTCCCTGACACGGCGGAGCATTCGTTGTCACCCGTCGGGTTCTCTACCAAGCCGCGCCGCGCCAGGTAATAGGCCAGTCCGATGCTGAAATGGGTTTGCACCCAACGGTTATCGCGCTCAATAATAAGCAACGCCTTCAAAAACTTGGCTTCGGCTACGCTCATCAGGCCAGCCTGATGACACAGGGCAGCTAGAAATCTGTAGTCACCTTTGGCCTGGAAGAACGCGCACAGCTCGCCCGCGGTCATCTCGCCATCTCTTTCTGGCACTCAGGGCAGGCTTTTAGCCCACCAGACCAGACGATCTTGTGCTTCGGGCACCAGGGCGCAAATATATATTTTCCTACTTTGCGTTCCGGTACTGGTACGCAGATCAACACATGTCCGTCTCCGTCATGACCATACACGGTGGTCATCTCGGGCGGTTGACCCGCCGCGCGGTAAAATGGCAGGACAGGAAACTCGAAGGTGCTATAGTTCGACAATGTCACATTAAACACTCGTTCTATGAATAGCAGAGACACCCAGCACCATATACCGAGTGCACAATCCAACTTTGCCATAATTGCCCATATATGGCGTTTTCATGCAACCACTATTATTACAGCGCAAG
>Ga0210015_1004996_pt1 | contig 10960 bp, 14 predicted proteins | sample CryGeymeta201522_FD_185471 | JGI IMG/M metagenome (GOLD analysis project Ga0210015, IMG submission 185471) | Groundwater microbial communities from Crystal Geyser aquifers in Utah, USA - Crystal Geyser metaG 2015-22 (SPAdes) (version 2) | ecosystem: Environmental > Aquatic > Deep subsurface >...
CATAACAAGGAAAAGTGCAGCCGTGAGCGCACCCCTCTACATGATTTATACAAAAATCAGCATATTCAACACCGCTTTTGTATAAAAGGGTTTTTCTTTTTATTTGAGGAATCATATCTTACTTTATTATAACTCAAAATCCTTATCTTCAGAAGTCCATAATTTTCCCTGTCCTTGATATGTTTTTTCCTTTGCTTTTTTAAAGATACTTAAAATTACCTTTTTGGCTACCGGCTTTCTGCTCGCAAAAAGCAAATAATAGATATTATCGGATTTATGAAGGTACGGCATATCAAAAACTGCTATTTCTTTTAAACTGCTACTCTGTAAAAGCGAATTAGTCCACTCTTTAAGTCTTTGCTTTTCGGTTGCGTTTAGTTTATTGAAAATACCCAAACCATAAAAATCAGTTAAACATTTTATGGTTTTAATATCTTTTGCAGACACTTTTTGATTCAAAATTTCCGGGATTTTCTTTTTCGTTAAACCAGCAATGCGTTCCACTCCGCCTTTAATGTAGTTAAGTAAAATATCCGTTGCACCTTTTCTATTTACGATTTTTTCTAAACTTTCTTTTTTTAATTCTTTTATCCCATCGGGATCTATAAAAAAGAAAGTTGGGTGATAGTTAATTTTGTCTATTATATTTTGAATAACATCATTAAAATCTTTTTCTTTGTGAATTTCAAAATCAACTTTCCCTTTGTATGGTTCACAGAATTTTTCTAAATCTTGAGAAATTTTTTTGTACCTTTCCACAAAGATACAATACATTTTTACGCCTTTGTATTTTGGGATTTTTTGAAATTCGGAAGCGCACTTTAAAGCTATTAAAGGCGAACCGTTAATTGCGTCTTTTTGACCATTGCAGTGATATTTGCCTCGCCCAGCAAAACAATCAATATAATAAACATCTTGATATTCTTTCCAATTTTTATGTTTTGAGGCCTGACTAAAAAACACTCTGGCCCAAAAATCTAAATACTCTTTAAGAATTTTTAATTTTAATTGCGTGTAGGGCCTACAACTTAAATCCCAAAAATCATTTTTTGCCATATTTTTTAACTCAAGCTTTTATAAATCAAACTATCTATTTCTTCTCGTAATTTTTTAATTTGTTCTTTGTATTTTTTAATATTTCTCGTATTCGAAGAAATATTTTCTAGTAATTTTGGTTGAATATTAATCACTTTTTTTATTACCTCTTTGTCAATATAGAAAAATTTTAGATCATCTTTCTTTATCGTTGGATAGCCTTTACCCTCTCTACAAAGTCCCACTAAAGTACTGAATAAAGCTGTCCTTAGCAAAAATCCTAATAAAAATGCTGATAATTGATTTGTTTTCGATTCAAAACATAAAAATGCTTTTGTGAAATATAGATCATTTTTATCTTCATCGATATAGACAAATTTCTTTAAGTTTGGTCTAACCATAGGAACCAAAAGATTTCTTGGGTCTGGTTTTTGAATATCACCATTCTGAATTTTCTTTAATAACCGCTCCTTTTCGTTTACATCCAAATTTTTGTCTGAAAAATCAAATGGGTAGGCATCTCCGTATTCATCACAAGAGCCAATTTCTGCATACTTTAACATATCGAAATCTAAGTTTTCTACATCAAATTTTTTATCAATAATTTTAAAAAATTCTAACAAAGAAACGGTGTCTTTTCTTTCAACTAAATAAGTAAAAGCATTATGAAATTTTACATCAAATCTTAATGTTTTTTCCTTTCCAAAGTCTGAAAATTTAAATAAGTATTGATTTTGGGTGGTTGTTCGATCATCAAGAAATTTTCTTAAATAATCCAAAATTGTTTTTGGGTTTTTTGTATCAATATAAATTATTCTATCGGAATATTCGCCTTCTGAATCAAAAAGTTGGTTAGGGCGTTTTTCTTCTTTGCGTGTACCCCGCTTATAGCCGATTTCTTCCGCGTGAGCCATAAATATCGGGTAATCTTGCTCTCTTGAAACATTCTTGAATACCCACCAGTCAAGATCAGCTTCTTTAATCTTTTCTTCGTATTTCTCCTTAAGTTGTTTGAATGATAATTTTTTATCCCCCATTTCAAAACTTTCTTCTCCTAATAATTCAATTAAAAGCGAGACAAATTTTTCTTTGTTTTGTTCTTTCTCGGATTTTAATAGTTTTTTTATTTCTTCCGACAATTCTTTATATTTGTCTTCATATTTGGTCCAGAGTTTATTCCATTCTTCTACTTCTTTTGAGGTTTTCTTCTGAGCAAATAAAAGACTTGTTTTTGTTTGAGTATAAGGAGCAAAAGCCAAATGAGGTAAAGAAACAACTGCCTTTATCCAAAAATATTTATAAAGAAAAAGTCTTATATCTCTATTGCTGGTAGTATCATAAACACTTTCCGGCAAAACAACGCCTATTCTGCCGCCTTCTCTGAGCAACTGATACCATCTTTCAATAAAAAGATTTTCTGTATCCACTTCTAATTCTTTATTATTTTTTAATGTCTTAGCAATTTTTTCACCTCTTAGATAAAGTTTGGGAAATTGTTTTGCCGTATCTCTGTCAACCGTAACGCTAAAAGGAGGATTAGACACCACTAAATCAAATTGTCCATTAACCGAAAAAGGATATTCCTCGTTTTCTTTTTTAATGGCTAATTTATCGTGATAACTATTAAAATCAACCAAGCCGTCTTGGGGTTCAATATGTGCTGAACCATCGCCGTGGCCAACCATATTTACTTTTGAAGCCATTGCTAGATCGGTATTTATCTCAATACCATAAATATACTCATCGGCCCAAGCATTTTTTCGTAACCTTTGGAAATTTTTGTCTAAAAACTCTTGTGTTGCATAATCTTTTTTAATTTTTCCTTTCTTTTCTGTTTCTTCCTTAATCTTATCAATCAGCTTCATTGCGTGAATTAAAAATGTGCCTGAACCGCAAGCCGGGTCAATGACATAAGGCAATCTCGTCTCATTATTTATCAGACCTAAAGTTAACTCGTCTAATTTCAGAGCATACAAAATAAAATCAACAATATTTTGATGAGTAAGATATTGTCCTTTCGTCTGTTTTAGTTCCTGTCTAACAATCTTTTCAAAGAAATCACCGAGAACATCATATTTATTCTGCAGGAAAGATATATTTTGCAATACCTCAACAACATATTTTACTTTTGGAGCGTCGAAGATGATATCTTTAACTTTGTCTAAATCATCATCTTTATAATTTAGTAATCGCTTTAAGGCACAATCTTTATGTCTTCCTGTTTTAGGATCTTTTTCTCCCTTATAAAGTTTATTGATTCTTTTATAGGTTCTTTCTGGTGTTTCTTGATCTAAACCCTCAAAAAAAATTTGGGATTGATAAGGTTCACCTTCTGGCGTGGTTTTCTCATCATAAATTTTCGCCAAGAACATTCCAATCAAGTCGAAGAAAAGCTCATTTTGATATTTGCCGCCGCCCCATAAGATATTGTGAAGCTCTCTTGCAATTCTATCTAATTCTTCTTTTTTTACATCAACTCGTAAATCTTGACCTTCTTTACCTTTAATAAATGCGGGGGGTTTATCTTTGATGTCATAATTTTTAGGAATATACCTTAAATTAGGACGACCAGCAACTTCCCATTCTTCAAAAGACTTAAATTTAGTGTAATCTATTGTTTCATATTTTTCTTGTAATTTTCCATCCTCGTCGCGCCACCGCGTATAGTAAATAATAAACTTTAATGTGCTCCTTCCCTTATCTTCTGTGGCGGCTGGTTCAAAAAGCTGGGTTTTGATTGAAGATTCAAAATATTTTTCGTAATCTTCACGTGACTTTAATTCAAAAAGCATAAACGGATTATGATTTTTATCATAAACTACAATATCCATTTTAATATCCGTCTTTTTGTGGGGATGACCAATTTTTCGATACTTTTCCAATTCAATGATATTTTTGTCTGGCTTGTATTTGTATTTTTCAATTAAATCTATGTAAAACTCGGCCCTAACTTGTTCTTCGGGGTCCAAAAAATTATCAGCATACCCTTGGACGAGATAAGTAATTTTTGAACCATCACGACTAATAGAGATGTATCCCTTTTCTTCTCCGGTTTTAATTAGCGACGATTTTTCACCGGTGGTAATTTTTTCCTTTATAGGTTTGTAATTCGTATTACTCATAGTGTTTCCTCGTAAGATTGTTTTATTAAATTTATTATATAACTTGAATCGCTTTTCGTATCAATTTTAACTAATCCTCTATAGCCCCACTCAAAAGAAGTTACATCTCTTACTAAATTTTTGGGGTCGTTATATTTTGGTTGTCGTAAAAGAAGATCAATAGAATTTCTTCTAAATGTAAAATTAGCAAAGCATTTAGTTGTGCGATAAGATATACTACTTTTCTGTTCTGCTCTTTCTAGTGTATTTGGCAACTCTAAAATTTTTTCTCTCAATTCTTTAAACTTTTCTTGTAGCTCCTTTGTTGTTTTATTCAAATGATAGTTTATATCATATTGCGAATAATCGATTCTCGTAATTTGCCTGCCTCTTTTTTCATCGCTACTAGAGCTCGCCTCCATCTCTATATCTAAAATTCCATTTTCATAAAAAGTATAATCCCATAATTCTATATTTTCGGCCATGCGATTGATAGCATGTTTATCGTATTTATTAAATGAAGACGCAACTAAAATTAATCTTGGCTGTCCCCAATCTATTTTTATTTTTTTGCCTAGTTTTTTCTCTGTAAGAATTTGGAAATCACCCCTATGATCAACCAACCAGTCAAGATAAAATAGTCCCTGATTTATAACATTATCTTTTTCTCCCCATTTATATTCAATAATTACCGGGGAGTTATCTTCGTCTATCCCCAAAGTGTCTATTCTCCCACCGTGTTTTTCACCTGTCGCAACTTCGGAAGCAATAAATTTAATTCCAAAAATTTCCTCTAAATTATCTTCAAATAAATCTTGCAATTCTTTTTCATTCCTAAAATTAGCAGATTTGAGCTGTTTGGTTTTATTATTTTCTATTTTAAAAACTGGCATAATTTTTAAATTAAATTTTTCTCTTTAAAACTTATAAATCCTGTTTTGGTAATAATGATGTGGTCAATTACTTCAATTCCTAAAATTTTACCGGACTCCACTAATCTTTTTGTAATTTCTAAATCGTCTTCTGATGGTTCTGGATCGCCTGATGGGTGATTATGCGCCAAAACTATTTGAGCGGCTAAATATCTAACTGCTGGCTCAAAAACCTCGCGAGGGTGAACTAGATTCGCATTTAGAGAGCCGATAGAAACAGTTTCTTTGTAAATTAACTTATTGCGAGCATCAAGATATAAGACAACAAAATTTTCTTTTTTATTTTCTTTAATATGAGCAAGTTCTTTAATGGCGTCCTCGGACGAATTTATATAAATTTCTTTCTCTGATTTTTCCTTAAACAATCGGCTACCTAATTCAATTGCCGCCAAAATCTGGGCAGCTTTTGTTAGCCCTACTCCGTGTATATTTCTTAATTCTTCGTAAGAAGCGTTCAAAAGTTTTTTATCGCCGTATTTTACTAAAATATCATCTGCAACCTCTAAAGCGTTTTTGCCTTTTAATCCTGTGCGCAAAAGAATAGCTAATAACTCCTCTTTTTTTAACGCCTTTGCTCCTTTCTTTATTAACTTCTCGCGCGGTCTTTCAAATTCTGGCAAATCCTTAATTTTCTTTTTGGCTTTAATTTCCATAGTTTTACTTCAATAAACCGTCAACCGAAACATTAAGGGCTTTGGCTAATTTTTGGAGCGTGTCAATTGAAGGGTTGGTAATGCCGCCCGACTCCAACTTTATCACCGTGTTATAGGAAATATCAGCCAATTTAGAAAGCCGGTCTTGCGATAAGCCCCTTTGTTTCCTTAACTTTTTTATATTTTTACCTATTTGCGAAATCTCTCTTGACATTGTAGTATCAAAATAATAGTATGTATATATAGAGTAATCACAATCTATAATTATGATACAAAATTATTTTGATAATGTAAAGAGAATTTTAGGGAGTTTAATTTCAAATGCCCGCGTATGGGCGGGTTGGGACAAGGGCATTTACCTTAAAATCGGCGGCTCTCCCGCGAAGCGGGCAAAGGCGGGCGGGCAAAAAGGAAGGGGTTTTAGGAGTGTTATGTCCCCAGGAATTTTTGCCCGCCCGCCGTTTTTGGCGGAGTTCCTGCCGCGCCGCAGGCGCGGCAGGAACAAAACCTGACGCTCGGGCGGGGCGGGAAGGAAAGGGGTTGGGGGAAAGGAATTCCCGCCCCGCCCTCGCTTTCGCTGCCGCCGAATTTTTTACCCCATAGGGTCGCGAAGCGACTCCTTCGGGGCGTACCAGCGAAGCTGGCGCGCCGCCAAAATACAAGTTAAACATATCAAAAAAATCAAGATTTGACAATCAAAAGTAGATTTAATACAATATCAATGTAGATTGATATTTATGGATAACCATATGAAATTTGATTGTTATAAAACTAAAAAGTCAAAAAGTAACCTTGAGCAAATAGTTGATTTTTTGAAAGTTATTTCAGAAGAAAATCGTCTGAAAATTTTGTGCCTTCTGCAAAAACAAGAAAAATGCGTTTGCGAGATATGGCAATTTTTGGACTTGCCGCAAAATTTGGTTTCCCATCACCTTAAAGTATTGAAAGATTTCAGTTTAATCGGTTCAAGAAAAGAAAGCACTAAGGTTCTTTATTTCTTAAAACAAAAAAACATTAAAAAATTCATTTCTTTGATGTCTCATTTTATTAAATAACCATAAAGATATGACTATTAAAATTTTGGGCTCTGGCTGCCCTAATTGCCAGAAATTGGAAGCCAACGCTAAAAAAGCGGTTGAAGAACTTGGCTTAAAAGATGTAATAGTTGAACACATTTACGATATGAACAAAATCGTAGAAATGGGAATAGCTTTTACTCCGGCTATTGCCTTTGACGATGAAATAAAGGCCGGGGGTCGGATTCCTGAAGTCGAAGAAATAAAAAGCTGGCTAAAGGAATACAAAAAATAAAAATTCTATGAAGTCAAAAAGATTGATTTTTGGTATTTTGCTTATTTTACTGCTTTTGGCTATTTTGGTTGGCTTCGAATGGCATGGCGCCATCCAAAAAAGCGGTTTGATAAAACAAGGAATTTTTCCGAAAGAGCCATTTCCCATAACCCCGGGCACTCCCTGGCATTTAATTCCTTTTTATACTTTATTAAGCTACCTCCAAAAGGCCTGGTTTTGTCTTAGCATGGCTTTTTTGATTGCCGGAGCGGTTCAAACTTTCATCCCTAAAGAATTAATCATTAAGCATTTGGGGAAGAGAAATCCCAAGGCATATTTGATTGCCGCTTTCGGAGGGCCCTTGCTTTCCGTTTGTTCCTGCTCGATTATTCCTTTATTTGCCGCAATTAAAAAAAGAGGCGCCGGGTTGGGACCGGCCGTTACCTTTCTTTTGGCCACCCCGGCTATTAATCCGGCCGCTATTATTTTGACTTTCAGTTTAATCGGCTGGCAGTTTGTTGTGGGCAGAATTATTTTGGCCTTGAGCGCGGCAATTATTACCGGAGTGATTTTAGAAGCAATTTGGACGACCGAAGAAGAAAAAACAGGAACGCTTTCCCAATTAAAAGTTGAATATCAAGAAAAGGAATTTTCACTTTTCAGGGATTTGAAAGAATGGTTAATAAATGTCTGGGATTTTATTAAAAAGATTTTGCCATTGGTGCTCCTGGGAATTTTTGTTATCGGGATTATTAAGATTTTTTTAACTTCCGAGGTTATTTCCACATATTTAAGCCAAGGATTTTGGCAGACCGCCTTAGCTTCTATTATGGGAGTGGTAATTTATACCCCAACCTTGGTGGAAATTCCTTTTGTCAGAGAGTTGTTGGTTTTAGGAATGGGCACAGGGCCGGCTTTGGCATTCTTGCTGACAGGACCCGCTTTAAGCTTGCCGTCAATGCTGGGGGTTTCCCGAGCAATAAATTGGAAAATGGTTTTAAATTATGCTTTGATTATGTGGATTTTGGGAATTATCGGCGGACTGATTTTCGCCTGGTGGCTTCCTCAAATAAAATTAATTTAAGATGAATATTGGAATAATATATTTATTAATTGCCTTCATACTTTTAATTCTCTCGGTAGTAAAAAGTCCTGAAAAAACAAAACAAGCGCTGAAGGCTGCCGGTAAAATATCCTTAACAGTTTTCCCTGTACTTTTTTTGATTTTTATTCTAATGGGCGTGACTTCGGTCTTTGTTTCTAAAGAAACGATTGGTTCGTGGCTTGGTTCAGGTAGTGGTGTATTAGGGATTGTTATTGGGGAGTTAGTTGGTTCTTTTGCCCTTGTTCAACCGGCAGCCGTTTTTCCCTATGCCGGTATACTCCACGAAAAGGGGGCGAATTATGGCTCTTTATTTGGCTTTGTGATGACAGCAATTTTAATAGGGATAACTACGTTACCTCTTGAAATGAAATTATTCGGAAAGAAATTTACCATGGTGAGAAACATCTTAGCCTTCATTTTGATTTTTATTATCGCTTTGATTTTTAAATTTGTTTTATAAAAATATGTTGAAGCAAACGATAAAAGAAGCACTAATATATATTCTTGCCACCCTAATAATATGGGGCGTTATCAGTTTTATTTCTCCAACAAAAGGAGTGCTTGTTGGAAAAGTTGCTTATGAGACCTTTTTGAAGGTACTGGCGATAATTGTGGCGGTTTTTATTATAATTGGTTTGATTCAAGTATGGGTTGGGCCGCAGAGAATATCAAAGCTTCTGGGCAAGGAGGCGGGGTGGAAAGGATTGGTGCTTGCTTCGACAATTCCGATATTCATCGGCGGCTCTCTGTTTACCATCTTCCCCTTACTAAGAACGCTACGGGATAAAGGGGCATCTATTGCTTGTGTCATGGCTTTTATTGCAGCCTGGAGCGGAAAAGCTCCCTTGCTTCCTTTGGAGATTGAGTTTCTCGGCTGGAAGTTTGCCGTTCTACGCTTTTGTCTCATTATCCCATTCGCGGTTACGATGGGACTAGTGAGTGAATTTATACTAAATAAACTGCAACGAAAGCCTAAAACGATATGAGATTCAGCTTAACTATGAGAGGAGGTGATAATCTATGAAAGTATTAAAATTTGGCGCTGTCTGGTGTTCGGGTTGCTTGGTGATGAAGCCAAGATGGGTAGAAATTGAGAAAGAACTGTCTTGGCTTGAGACAGAATATTTTGATTATGACAAAGACAAAGAGGCAGTGGAAAAATACAAAGTTGACAAAGGAACTCTGCCCGCTTTTATTTTTCTTGACAAAGAAGATAAGGAAATCCTGCGCCTTCACGGCGAGCCGTCAAAAGAAGAGTTGTTGAAAGTTATTGAAGAAAACAAAAACAAGTAAAAATATGGCTAAAAAAATATCCCTTTTGCTTTTGGGAATTATTATTGTTTTTGGTTTTTTGTTCAGTTCTGTTTTAACCCCAGAAAAAGTTTCAGCTCTTGAAAAAGAGGCGGACCCCGTAAAAATTACTAACGGGGTAAACATCTATTTTTTCTGGGGCGAAGGATGCCCGCATTGCGCCAAAGAAAAACCATTTTTGGAAAAACTTGAAGAAAAATACCCAGAAGTTAAAGTTTATGATTTTGAGGTTTGGAAAAACAGCGAAAACAGGCAGTTGCTGATTGAAGTCGGCAAAAATTAAACGCCAATGTTTCCGGCGTTCCTTTTACGGTTGTTGGCGAAAAGTATTTTATTGGCTGGTATGACGAGAAAAGCACGGGAGCGGCAATAGAAGAGGCAGTGCAATGCGTTTTAAGAGACGGTTGCCGCGATGTGATTGGCGAATTGCTCGCTCCTAAAACAGAGGAAAAAAATCAAGAAGGGGAATGCGAGTGCGAGAAAGAAAAATCGCCAATTCCTCAAAAAATCAAAGTTCCTTTTATTGGCGAGATTGAAACGAAAAAATTGTCTTTGCCCGTGATTTCGATTGTTTTTGGCGGACTGGACGGCTTTAATCCTTGCGTCATGTGGACATTGCTGTTTTTGATTAGCTTGCTTTTAGGAATGAAAGACAGAAAACGGATGTGGATTTTGGGAAGTGCTTTTATTGTCGCTTCAGCCGCTGTTTATTTTCTCTTTATGGCCGCTTGGCTGAATCTGCTTTTATTTATTGGTTTTATTGTTTGGATAAGAGTGATAATTGGATTACTGGCTTTAGGGGGCGGTGTTTATAATCTGCGGGAATTTTTTATGAACAAAGCCGGTTGTAAGGTTACTGGCGATGAAAAAAGGCAAAGAGTTTTTGAAAAACTAAAAACGATTACTCAAAAACAACAATTCTGGCTGGCTTTGGGTGGGATAATAATTTTAGCTGCGGCCGTAAATTTGGTTGAGTTAATTTGTTCGGCTGGTTTTCCAGTGGTTTTCACCCAGATTTTGGCTTTAAGCAGTCTGGCAAAATGGCAGTATTACCTTTATATGCTGCTTTATATTTTTTTCTTTATGCTGGATGATTTGTTTGTCTTTTTTGCCGCGATGATAACTCTCCAAATGACTGGCATCACCACCAAATACACTCGTTTCTCTCGCTTAATTGGCGGAATTTTAATGGCGATTATAGGGATCTTGCTTATTTTTAAACCAGAATGGTTGATGTTTGGATAGCTTCAATCAGAAAATATAAAGGGGTAAATCTGTTGTGTACGCACGGATGGACGGAGCAAACACAACATCTTTTCTCTTGGCGGCTTATTTCGCAAAGCGAAATACGAAATTCGGCGGCAGCGAAAGCGAGGGCGGGGCGGGAATTCCTTTCCCCCAACCCCTTTCCTTCCCGCCCCGCCCGAGCGTCAGGTTTTGTTCCTGCCGCGCCTGCGGCGCGGCAGTCGGTCAATTTCGTTCAAAATAGGTTCGGATTTGGTTGTATAAATGCTCCAGTATCAAACTTTCAGG
>Ga0210015_1005007_pt1 | contig 10939 bp, 9 predicted proteins | sample CryGeymeta201522_FD_185471 | JGI IMG/M metagenome (GOLD analysis project Ga0210015, IMG submission 185471) | Groundwater microbial communities from Crystal Geyser aquifers in Utah, USA - Crystal Geyser metaG 2015-22 (SPAdes) (version 2) | ecosystem: Environmental > Aquatic > Deep subsurface >...
CGGCCCTCCGGCCGATCCGCGTTTCGCATACTCCACGGCGGCGCCGGAGGGCGTGGCGATCCCTGACAGCGTTGAGACGCGGCTGGGCAGCTTGCGCTTCCGCGACGGCTTCCCCGACGATGCGACCACGGACGCGCTGCTCGACAACCTCGACTTCCAGCGCGCGGTGCAGGCCTATCTGCTGGCGCTGCCTGCGGTGAACATGGCGTTCAACCGCGACGTCATCCGGGCGCTGGGGCCGGTCAACGCGACCGTGCCGATCTTCGAGGACCTGCTCGACAGCCGCTCGGTGTTCCTGACCCCCAACAACAACACCACCTACACGTGGTCCTTCATCGACCTCAGCGACGGGCCGCTGGTGGTGACGGCGCCGCCCGGCGTGCTGGGGGCGGTTGACGACATGTGGTATCGCTGGGTGATCGACGTGGGCGTGACCGGCCCCGACAAGGGCAAGGGCGGATCCTACCTGTTCCTGCCGCCTGACCATGAGGGCGACGCGCCTGCGGGCGACTACGTCGCGGTCGTGAAGTCCCCGACCTACAACCTGTGGGTCGTGTGGCGCACCTTCCTGGAGAACGGCGACCCAAAGCCCGGCGTCGATCGGGTCAAGGCCCACACCCGCATCCATGCGCCCGGCGCCGAGCCCGGCCCGCTGACCTTCGTCAACCTCTCCGGCATGCCGCTGAGCACGGTGGCGCCCGCAGGCTATCGCTATTGGGAGCTGTTGAACGCGGTGGTGCAGACCGAACCGCAGGGCTCGCTCGACGAGGTGCGGCTCGGCTACTACGCCTCCATCGGCATCGCCAAGGGCCAGCCCTTCGCGCCGGACGACCGCATGAAGGCGATCCTGACCGAGGCGGCCGCCGTCGGCGACGCCACCGCCCGCGCCATCGCGTTCCGGTTCCGTGACCGGCGCGGCTACTACTACGAGGACGGCTCCTGGCAACTGCCCTTCGTCGGCGGCTACCGCTTCCAGTCCGACCCCGGCGTGCTGAACCTCGACGGCTCGATCTTCTATTTCTTCATGGCCACCGGCGTGACGCCGGCGATGGAGCAGAAGATGGTCGGCGTCGGCTCGCAATACGCCTGGACCGGGCGCGACGCGGAGGGCGCGGCGCTCGACGGCGGCGCCACCTACCGGCTGCGCCTGCCGCCGAACGTGCCGGTCAGGGACTTCTGGTCGGTGATCCCCTACTCCAACCAGACCCGCGCCATGATCCAGACCGACCAGCGCTTCCCCGGCCTGAGCAGCCAGAAGGAGGGCCTGATCGTCAACGCCGACGGCTCGGTGGACGTCTGGTTCGGCCCCGAGGCCCCCGAGGGGATGGCGCCCAACTGGGTGCAGACCGCCGAGGGGACGACGTGGAACGTCATCCTGCGGCTCTACGGCCCGCTCGAGCCCTGGTTCGACAAGACCTGGCGACCGGGCGAGATCGAGCGCGTGCAATGAGCGCTGGCGGCGGTCCCGTCTGTTGCGGCGTCGATGCCTGCGAGCGACGCAGCGAGCCGACCGCGTGCGCCGCGCTCCTTTCCCGTTCGACAGAGCCGCCGCCATGCGCGCCCTGATCATCGCCGCCGTCTCGCTCGCCGCCGCCGCCTCGCTCGCCGTCGCCGCATCGGCTTCGGACATGGTCCGGATCGAGGGCGGCGCATTCCGGATGGGGTCGCAGGCGCATTACCGGGAGGAGGGTCCGGTGCGCGAGGTCACGGTCGGATCGTTCCTGATCGGGCGCACCGAGGTGACCAACGCCGAATTCCGCGCCTTCGTGGAGGCGACCGGCTATGTCACGACAGCCGAGCGCCGCCTCGATCGGGCCGGGCGCCCGAACTGGCCGGCGGAACTTCTCGAACCCGGCTCGATGGTCTTCGCTCAGCCCGCCGAGCCCGTGAGTCTCGCCGACCCTAACCGCTGGTGGCGCTGGGTCCCCGGCGCCAGTTGGCGCGCGCCCGAAGGGCCGGGCAGCACGATAGAGGAGCGCGACGCGCACCCGGTCGTGCAGGTCTCGCCCGAGGACGCCGAGGCCTACGCGCGATGGGCGGGCGGGCGCCTGCCCACCGAGGCGGAGTGGGAGTTCGCCGCCCGCGGCGGGCTTGGCGACGACGCGGTCTGGGACGAGCCCTTCGACCCGGTCTCCGGCTGGAAGGCCAACACATGGCAGGGCGCGTTCCCCGCCACCGACCTCGCCGAGGACGGCCATCACGGCGCGGCGCCCGTCGCGAGCTTCCCGCCGAACGGCCACGGTCTGCACGACATGCTCGGCAACGTCTGGGAGCATGTCGCCGACTGGTGGGTCCCGGCGCATCCCGACCGCGCCGAGACGGACCCCGCCGGCCCGCCCGAGACGCTCGCCGCACACTTCTCGCACCCCGAGATCGGCCCGCAGCGCGTGATCAAGGGCGGCTCGTGGCTCTGCGCGCCCTCCTACTGCCTGCGCTACCGCCCGGCGGCGCGCCAACCTGCCGAGCGCGGCCTGGGATCGAACCACATCGGCTTCCGGGTCGCCATGGACGCGCGATGAGACATCCTTTTTCAACCCGTGTCGGCGTTGGCGGCGTCATGGCGCCCTGGGTCGCAGGGTTCTCTGTTGATCCATGCGCGCCAGAGGACGCCGAGCCAGGCGCGCGCGAGGGCGCGGATTATGTGGGGATGATCCGCGTCCGCCTCATTGCGCGCTTGTAGGTGTCGGCGGCCCATGGGGATGCGTGCCGGGAGTTGTCCGCGAAGCATGTGACGGCGGCGCTCAGGCGGTGGTTGCAGGCCCATCGGAACACCGCGCCGCGGGTTTTGCCGGGGGCGTGGCGCACCCCTACGGCGAGAGCCGCGGTCAGGCTGCCTTGACGTCGACCGGCTTCTGACCGGCGGCCCGGTTCCATGGGAGCAGGCGGTCGAGGCGTGACATGGGCGTGTCGGCGATGCGGGCGAGGACGTCGGCGAGCCAGGCTTGGGGGGCGACGTCGTTGAGCTTGGCGCTGACGATCAGGGTGTAGAAGAAGGCGGCTCGGTCGCCGCCGCGCTGGGAGCCTGCGAACAGCCATGCCTTTCGGCCGCGGGCGACGCCGCGCAGGGAGCGCTCGGCGGCGTTGTTCGTGAGGCAAACCCTCCCGTCCTCGAGGAAGCCGGTGAAGTTGGCCCAGCGTGTGAGCATGTAGTCCATCGCCTTGGCGACGGGGGCATGCTTCGACAGCCTGGCGCGCTCGGTTTTCATCCAGTCGCGCAGGTCGGCGACAAGCGGGGCGATTTCGGCCTTGGTTGTCGCCAGCGGCCTCGCGCCGCGGCCGGGGGCGCCGCAAGGTCCGCGCGGCGGCCTGCGACAAAACGCTTGCAAACCGCGCCGATCCTGCGAACCATTGGGTGACAGGTTCGCAAAGGGTTCGGCGTGGAGACGGAAAGCCCCGACAACTCGGCTCTGGCGCTGGCGCGGCTGCGCGCGCTGGTGGCGCGGTGCGCCGCGGGCGAAAAGCTTCAGGGCGAGCGGGAGCTTGCGGCGGCGCTGGACGTCGGCCGTCGCGCGGTGCGCCGCGCGCTTGACGTGCTGGAGGCCGAGGGCCAGGTCTGGCGGCGGCAGGGCAGCGGCACCTTCGCCGGGGCGGAGCCGCCGCAGGCCGCCGCGATGCCGGAGGATCTGGCGCGCCGCTCCAATCCGCTGGAGGTGCTCGAGGCGCGGCTGAACCTTGAGCCTGCGCTGGCGCGGCTGGCGGCGTTGCGCGCCTCGCCCGAACAGGTCGCGCGGATGCGCGCGCTGACCGGGCGCATCGCCGCGGCCGAGGACGCCGACGCGCGCGAATTGTGGGACGGCGCGCTGCATCGCGCGGTGGCGCAGGCGGCGGGCAACGCGCTGTTGCTGGCCGCCTTCGACATGCTCGACGCCGTGCGCCGCGATCCGCTGTGGCGCGCGCTGCGCGAACAGGCGCGTTCCCACACCGCGACCCGGCGCTACGCCGAGCATCACGCGCGCATCGTGGACGCCATCGCCGCGCGCGACCCGGCGGCGGCGGAAGCCGCGATGCGCGAGCATCTGGCGATGCTGGCGCGCGCGCTGACCCCCTATGCCGGACTGGAGGTCGCCATTGCCGTCTGAGCCGCTGCTGTCGGTCGAAAACCTCTGTGTCGCGTTTGGCGCCGCGCGGGTGATCGACGGCGTCAGTTTCTCGGTGGCGGCGGGCGAGACGCTGTGCATCGTCGGCGAATCGGGCTGCGGCAAGAGCGTCACCGCGCTGTCGCTGATGGGGCTGCTGCCGAAACCGGCGGCGCGGCTGGTCTCCGGCGTCGCGCGTTTCCAGGGGCGCGATCTGTTTGCGCTGGCGCCGCGCGCCATGCGCGCGCTGCGCGGCGACCGGCTGGCGATGATCTTTCAGGAGCCGATGACAGCGCTGAACCCCGCCTTCACCATCGGCGACCAGATCGCCGAGGCGGTGCGCCCCCGAGACGCCGTGCGAGACCGCGCCGACCCGCGCGCCCGCGCGCTCGAGATGCTGCGCCGGGTGCGCATCCCGGCGCCCGAGACGCGGATGCGGGCCTTTCCGCACCAGCTTTCGGGCGGCATGCGCCAGCGCGCGATGATCGCCATGGCGCTGGCCAACGACCCCGCGCTGCTGATCGCCGACGAGCCGACCACCGCGCTCGACGTGACCATCCAGGCGCAGGTTCTGGCGCTGATGAAGGCGCTCCAGCGCGAAACCGGCGCGGCGATGATCATGATCACCCATGATCTGGGCGTGGTGGCCGAGGTCGCCGACCATGTGGCGGTGATGTATGCGGGCCGGATCGTCGAGGCCGGGCCGGTGGGCGCGATCTTCTCCGACCCGCAGCACCCCTACACCATCGGCCTGATGGCCTCGCTGCCCGGCCTCGGGGCGCCCGGCGCCCGGCTGGCCACCATCCCCGGCCTGGTGCCAGGCCCGGAGGCGATGCCGCAGGGCTGTCGCTTCGCGCCGCGCTGCCCGTTCGCGGGCGCGGACTGCGCGCGCACCCCGCCGCTCGGCGCGGCGTCGCCGGGCCACGCCGTCGCCTGCTGGCGCGCGCCGCTGGAGGACGCCGCGTGACCGCCGCGCCGATCCTTGAGGCGCGCGACCTCGCCCGCGCCTTCACCGTGGCGCGGCCCTTGTTCGGCCCGCCGACCGTGGTGCGGGCGGTGGACGGCGTCAGCTTCGCGGTGGCGCGCGGCGAGACCTTCGCCATCGTCGGCGAGTCGGGTTGCGGCAAGTCCACGCTGGCGCGGCTCATGGCCGGGCTGATCGCGCCCAGCGGCGGCGCCGCGCTGCACGAGGGGCGCGACATGGCGCGGCTGGCGGCGCCAGACCGCCGCCGCTTGCGCCGCGCGCTGCAATTCGTGTTTCAGGACCCGTTCTCCAGCCTGAACCCGCGCATGAGCGTCGGCGCGCTGGTCGAGGAGCCGCTGCGCGCGCACGGGATCGGCGCCGCGCCCGAGCGGCGCGCCCGCGCGCTGGCGCTGCTGGCGCGCGTCGGCCTGCGCCCCGAGCACGCCGACCGCTGGCCGCACGAGTTCTCCGGCGGCCAGCGCCAGCGCATCGCCATCGCCCGCGCGCTGGCCTGCGGGCCGTCGGTGCTGATCGGCGACGAGCCGGTGTCGGCGCTGGATGTCTCGATCCAGGCGCAGGTGATCAACCTGCTGGCGGACCTCAGGCGCGAATACGGCCTGACGCTGATGATCATCGCGCATGACCTGTCGGTGATCCGCCACATGAGCGACCGGGTGGCGGTGATGTATCTGGGCCAGATGGTGGAGATCGCGCCGACGGCGGCGCTGTTTGACGCCCCGCGCCACCCCTACACCCGCGCGTTGATCGCCGCCGCGCCCGCCGCGCATCCCGCCGCTGGCGGCGCCGCCGCGCGCAGGCCGCAGGCGCTGCTGGAGGGCGAGCCGCCCAGCCCCGCCGCGCCGCCGCCGGGCTGCCGCTTCCACACCCGCTGCCCGCACGCCGACGCGCTGTGCGCGAAAACGCCGCCGCCGCTGCTGACGGCGGGCGAGGGGCGGCTGGTCGCCTGCCACCACCATGCGCGGCTGGCGCCGTTCGCGCCGCCGCCCGACCCCCCCGCGCCGACGCCCGCCGCCGCGCGCCGCTTCGCCCGCTACCGCGCCCTGCGCGCGCAACAGGAGGCGGCGCAAGCCGCCGCCGACTTCACCCGAGGAGCCGCTTCATGACACCGCTACGCCTCTCCACGCTGGCGCTGCTGCTGGCGACCGCCGCCGCCGCCCCGGCGCTGTCGGCCGATCTGAGGATCGGCCTTCAGGACGACGCCGACATCCTTGACCCCGACCAGTCGCGCACCTTCGTCGGGCGGATCGTCTATACCGCGCTGTGCGACAAGCTGGTGGACATCACGCCGGGGCTGGAGATCACGCCCCAGCTCGCCACCGGCTGGACATGGAGCGACGACGGCAAGACGCTGACCATGACGCTGCGCGAGGGCGTGGTGTTCCATGACGGCACGCCGTTCGACGCGGCGGCGGTCAAGGCCAACATCGAACGCTCCAAGACCCTGCCCGAGAGCCGCCGCAAGTCCGAGCTCGCCTCGGTCGATACGGTTGAGGTCACCGGACCCTTCGAAGTGGCGCTGACCCTCAGCGCGCCGGACGCGACGCTGATGGCGCAGCTCGCCGACCGCGCCGGAATGATGGTGTCGCCGACCGCCGCCGCCGTGGGCGCCGATTTCGGCCTGGCGCCGGTATGCTCCGGCCCGTTCCGCTTTGTCGAGCGCGTGCAGCAGGACCGTATCGTGCTGGAGCGGTTCGCCGATTACTGGAACGCCGACGCGATCAAGCTCGACCGCGTGACCTACCTGCCGATCCCCGACACCACGGTGCGGCTCGCCAACCTGCGCTCGGGCGATCTGGACATGATCGAGCGGCTGGCGGCCACCGACGTGGCGCAGGCCTCCGCCGACCCGAACCTGGCGGTGATGAAGATCGACGGCCTCGGCTATCAGGGCGTCACGGTCAACATCGCCAATGGCGACCGCGCCGCAACGCCGGTGGGGCGGGACGCGCGGGTGCGGCAGGCGTTCAGCCTCGCCATCGACCGCGCGGCGCTGAACCAGGTGGTGTTCGACGGCGTGTTCACGCCGGGCGTCCAGCCGTTCCCGCCGTCCTCGCCGTGGTTCGACGCGCGCAACCCGGTGCCCGCGCGCGACGTGGCGGCGGCGAAGGCGCTGCTGGCCGAAGCGGGGATCGACCGGCTGGCGGTGGAGGTGCAGGTCGCCAACAACCCGGTGCAGCAGAACCTGATGCAGGTGATTCAGGCGATGGTGGCGGAGGCGGGTTTCGACGTGACGCTGCAGGCCAAGGAGTTCGCCACCCTGCTCGCCGACCAGTCCGCCGGCGCCTATCAGATGAGCCAGGTCGGCTGGTCGGGCCGCGTCGATCCCGACGGCAACATCCACCAGTTCGCCACCTGCGCAGGCGGCATCAACGACAGCAAGTTCTGCGACCCGGCGGTGGACGCGCTGCTGAACGCGGCGCGCGTCATGCCCGACCCGGCCGCGCGCAAGGCGCAATACGACGCCGCCAACGCGATCCTCAGCGTGCAGAACCCGATCATCTATCTCTACCACCAGCCGTGGATCTGGGCGATGGACCGCAAGGTGGCGGGTTTCGTCCCCTATCCCGACGGCATGATCCGCCTCGAAGGCGTGACCAGGGCCGAATGACCCAAGACGGCGCGGCCCGCCGCAGGGCCGCGCCGATCCCCCCTTGCAAGCGAGCGCGCCCATGCTGGCCTTCATCGCCCGCCGCCTGATGATCGCGGCGCCGACCGTGGTGCTGATCTCGATGCTGGTGTTCGGCCTGCAAAAGCTGCTGCCGGGCGACCCGGTGCTGGCGATGGCGGGCGAGGACCGCGACCCGGCGGTGCTGGAGGCGCTGCGCGAACAGTATCGCCTCAACGACCCCGTGGCGGTGCAATACGCGACATGGATCGCCGGCGCGGCGCAGGGCGATCTGGGCGTGTCGCTGCGCACGCGCCAGCCGGTCGCCGACCTGATCGCCGCCAAGGCGCCGGTGACGCTGCAACTGGCGGCGATGGCGCTGGGCTTCGCGCTGCTGATCGGCGTGCCGATGGGGGTGCTGTCGGCGGTGAAACAGAACACTTGGGCCGATTACCTCGCCAATGCGGTCGCGCTGTCGGGGCTGTCGGTGCCGAACTTCTGGCTGGGGATCATGCTGATCCTGCTGGTGTCGGTGAACCTCGGCTGGCTGCCCGCCTCGGGCTATGTCTCGCCCTCGGAGGACTTCGCGCGCTCGATGCAGACCATGCTGATGCCCGCCTTCGTGCTGGGAACCGGGCTGGCGGCGACGCTGATGCGCCATACCCGCAGCGCGATGCTGGGCGTGCTGCGCGCCGACTATGTGCGCACGGCGCGCGCCAAGGGCCTCAGCGAGCGGCGGGTGATCCTCAAGCACGCGCTGCGCAACGCGCTGGTCCCGGTGATCACCGTCTCGGCGCTGATCTTCGGCGAGCTGCTGGGCGGCGCGGTGCTGACCGAGCAGATTTTCACCATCCCCGGCTTCGGCAAGCTGGTGGTGGACGCGGTGTTCACCCGCGACTACGCCGTGGTGCAGGGCATCGTGCTGTGCACGGCGGTCGCGTTCATCCTGCTCAACCTCGCCGCCGACGTGGCGCAGCGCGCGCTGAACCCGCGCCTGAGGGACGCGCCATGAGCGCGGCTGTCGCCGAAGCGGTCGCCGCGCCGCGCCGCCGCAGCCGGGCCTGGGCCAAGCTGCGGCGGCGCCCCGCCGCGCTGCTGGGCGCGGCGCTGGTGCTGTGCTTCGTCGCGCTGGCCGCGCTGGCGCCGCTGCTGCCGATCGCCTCGCCCATCGCCACCGACTGGGGCGCGGTGCGCGCCGCGCCGTCGGCGGCGCATCCGCTCGGGGCGGACGAACTGGGCCGCGACATCCTCAGCCGGATGATCTGGGGCGCGCAGGCGTCGCTGCTGGCGGGGGTGGCGTCGGTGGCGATCGCGGTGGCGCTGGGGGCGCCGCTGGGGGTGCTGGCGGGCTATCGCGGCGGCTGGACCGACGCGGTGATCTCGCGCTTCACCGAGGCGCTGCTGGCGGTGCCGTTCCTGATCCTCGCCATCGCCTTCGCGGCGTTTCTGGGGCCGTCGCTGACCAACGCGATGATCGCCATCGGCCTGTCGTCGATGCCGTTCTTCATCCGTATCGCCCGCGCCCAGACGCAAAGCGTGATGACCGAGGACTATTTCGAGAGCGCGCGCGCCATCGGCCTTGGCCATGGCGCGATCATCGCGCGCTATGTGGCGCCCAACATCCTTGCGCCGATCCTGGTGCAGGCGACGCTGACCGTCGCCACCGCGATCATCGCCGAGGCGAGCCTCAGCTTTCTGGGGCTGGGCCAGCAGCCGCCCAGCCCGAGCTGGGGCTCGATGCTGAACACCGCCAAGAACTTTCTGCATCAGGCGCCGTGGATGGCGCTGTGGCCCGGTCTCGCGATCTTTCTGGTGGTGCTGGGCTTCAACCTGCTGGGCGACGGGCTGCGCGACGCGCTCGACCCCCGCGAAACCTGAGAGGACGCCACGATGCGCTTCACCACCCGGCCCGAGATCCGCGGCACCTTCGGCGTCGCCGCCTCGACCCACTGGATCGCCAGCGCCGTGGGCATGGGCGTGCTGGAGCGCGGCGGCAACGCCGTGGACGCCGCCGTGGCGATGGGCTTCACGCTGCAGATCGTCGAGCCGCACCTGTGCGGCCCGGCGGGCGACATGCCCGCGCTGGTCTATGCGGCGCAGGCCGACCGCATCGACGTGATCTGCGGCCAGGGGCCCGCCCCCGCCGCCGCGACCATCGGCCATTACCGCGCGCAGGGGCTGTCGCTGGTGCCCGGCTCCGGCCTGCTGGCCACGGTGATCCCCGGCGCCTTCGACGCCTGGATGCTGATGCTGCGCGACTATGGCACCATCACCGTGCGCCAGGCGCTGGAGGCCGCGATCCACTACGCCGACAAGGGCCATCCGATGCTGCCGCGCGTCGCCGACGCCATCGCCGGTTTGCGCGATTTCTTCGCCGCCGAATGGCCGACCTCCGCCGAAGTCTGGACCCCCGGCGGCGCCGCGCCCGCGCCCCACGCGCTGTTTCGCAACCCGCTGCTGGCGCAGACCTACAGCCGCATCGTGGCGGAGGCGGAGGCCGCGTCGGGGCGCGAGGCGCAGATCGAGGCGGCGCGGCGGGCGTGGTCGCAGGGCTTCGTCGCCGAGGCGGTGGGCGCCTATCTGGCGCGCGCCGAGGTGATGGACGTCTCGGGCCGGCGCAACCGCGGCGTGCTGACGGCCGACGACATGGCGGGCTGGTCCGCCACCGTCGAGCGGCCGCTGAGCTACGCCTACGGCGACTGGACCGTGCACAAGACCGGGCCATGGGGGCAGGGGCCGGTGCTGTTGCAGGCGCTGTCGCTGCTGAAAGGCTTCGACATCGCCGCGATGGACCCCGAAGGGGCGGAATTCGCGCATGTGGTGGTCGAGGCGTTCAAGCTCGCCGCCGCCGACCGCGAGGCGTACTACGGCGACCCCGCCTTCAGCGCCGTGCCGATGGCGGCGCTGCTGTCGGACGCCTACGCCGACGCGCGCCGCGCGCTGATCGGGCCGGACGCCTCGCTCGACCACCGTCCGGGGCGGCTGCCGGGCTTCGAGGGCCAGGCCGACGCCTATGTGGCGCGCGCCGCGCGCCGCTTCGACGCAGGCAAGGGCGCCAGCGCGGGCGAGCCGACCATGGCGCATCTCACCAGCCGCTCCGGCGCCGAAGCACGCGCCCCCGCCTCAGGCGGCGCGGCGGCGACCGATCTGCGCGGCGACACCGTGCATATCGACGTGATCGACCGCTGGGGCAACATGGTGTCGAGCACGCCGTCGGGCGGCTGGCTGCAATCGAACCCCTGCATTCCCGGCCTTGGCTTTCCGCTCAACAGC
>Ga0210015_1005017_pt1 | contig 10927 bp, 8 predicted proteins | sample CryGeymeta201522_FD_185471 | JGI IMG/M metagenome (GOLD analysis project Ga0210015, IMG submission 185471) | Groundwater microbial communities from Crystal Geyser aquifers in Utah, USA - Crystal Geyser metaG 2015-22 (SPAdes) (version 2) | ecosystem: Environmental > Aquatic > Deep subsurface >...
TCGGCCGGTCCGGACGGCGTCGATAAAAGATTAGACGGCAGTCCAACCCTCCCTAACGGGTCCGGCATTAAACAAAGAAAAGAAAAATCCTATTCTGGCCGAAGATTTTCGGTGGAAAACGAGGCCTTGGCGCGCGAGAAGATTCTGAACGAATTAATGGAAGAGTTTTCAAACGTTGAAGAGTTCGGCCGATTTTTGGAAAGCGTTTCGCCGACGCTGATTGGGCAAAACAGAAAGGAAATGGAGCCGGCGGATTTAGACGATGATTTTGACAAGGATGAGAGAGATTCCGAATCCGAGCCCGAACCAAAATTAGAGCCCGAGCCGGAACCAAAAAAAGAATCGCTTAAATTAAACGGGGAATCAAGCGCCATTTTAGAGCAATACTATTTTCCCGAAGTCGCTTTGCCAGAGTATTCTGAGCCGGCGTTTAAATTAAGCAGTTTCAAGCCGGTTGTCCGTCCGACGGAACAGTCGTTCGGGCGGGTCCAGCCAATCAAAGAAAAAACTTTCCGGCCCGGAAATTTTTTGAAGCCGTTAACCGGTTTTTTAGTCGCCGGTTTTTTAGTCGCCTTATTTGTTCCGGCGGCGGCCTGGCTTAATCAGGGGCTGGATATTAAAAACGATGTTTTGAGCAGCGGCTCCGCCGCTTATCAAAACCTTCTTAATGCCAAGCGCTCCCTCGAGAGCGCCGATTTTAAGTCGGCGGAAGAAAGTTTCGGTTTAGCCCACGCCGACTTTTTAAAAATCCATCAGTCAATTAACCAGGTGGGCGAAGTCGCGCTGTCAATATTAGAGAAACTTCCGGGAGGGGCCTTGGTTTCTTTCGGCAGTCATCTGGTCAAAGTCGGGGACAGTCTTTCGCAGGCGGGCGAATCGCTTGTCTCGGCAGTCCAGTTGTTTTCTTTTGAAAATTTATTTGATTCTTTGAAATCAGCGGCCGCTCAAAACGGCAATGTTTTGGCTTCCGGACAAGCCGGGCATCTAACCGATTCAATCGCTCTTAGCCAGGCCGCGATCAAAAACGCTTTAGATAGAATTGCGACAGCCAATCAGGAATTAGGCCAAATAAAGACCAGCGTCCTGCCGGCTGAAATTCAAGACGAGGTTTTCTCGCTGAAAGAAAAACTGCCGCTGATTGAAGAAATGCTTCAGGGAATGGAGGAGTACTCGGATTCGTTCCTTAAGATTTTAGGCCAAGACAATCCACGCCAATACCTGCTGATTTTTCAGAACAACAGCGAAGCCCGGGCGACCGGCGGATTTATCGGGACTTATGGGCTGTTGACTCTGGACCGGGGAGAAATGACCAGCTTGTTTATTGACGGCATTTTTAACGCCGACGGCCAGTTGCGCGAAAAAATCATTCCTCCTCAGCCGATTCAGAAAATCAGCACGGCCTGGTCCATGCACGACGCCAACTGGTTTGCCGATTGGCCGACTTCAGCCGGAAAAATCGCTTGGTTTTACGAAAAGACCGGCGGTCCGACCGTGGACGGGATTTTTTCCTTGACGCCGACCGCGGCGGAGCGGCTTCTAAGATTGACCGGCCCGATTGCCATGCCGGAATACGGCGTGGTTTTGGACTCAAATAATTTTGTTGAACTGGTTCAATACGAAACGGAAGTTGATTACGACAAAACGGCTAACCAGCCCAAGAAAATATTGGCCGATTTCGCGCCGAAATTCATTGAAAAATTAGCTGAATTATCCTCTGACGGCAAAAAGAAAGCGGTTGAAATAATTTTTGACTGTCTGGAACAAAAGCACATCCTGATTTATTTCAAAGACGGTTCTCTGGAAAATCTTGCCGTCAAAGAAGGTTGGGCGGGAGAACTCAAATCAACGGATAAAGATTATTTAAGCGTGGTTTCTTCCAATATTAACGGATTTAAAACCGACAAAATGATTGAAGAAACAATTTCCCATCAAGCCGAAATACAGCCGGACGGCGGCATCGTTGACACCTTAACGGTTGTCCGAAAACATCAGGGCGGCCAGACCAGTTATGACTGGTGGAATCGGGTCAACGCCAACTATCTCCGGGTCTATCTGCCGCTTGGTTCGGAATTGATTTACGCTCTCGGCCAGACCAAAGAATCATATCAGCCGCCGGTAAACTACCAAGAACAGGGATTTAAAAATGACCCGCTAATTGACTCCATTGAAAGCAAGACGGCCATTGACCAAAAGACCGGTACCCGGATTTCTGCCGAGAACGGCAAAACGGTTTTTGGCAACTGGGTCTATGTCAGCCCGGGCGAGACCGTCACACTGACCTACAAATACAAACTGCCGTTTAAAATTGACTTGACCAAACCAAGCGATAGTTATAGTTTATTAATTCAAAAACAATCGGGCAGTTTAGGAAGCAAATTCAGCGAACAGTTGAAGTTTCCTCAGGACTGGGAGGTTCTGTGGCAGTATCCGGAAGCGGGCGCCTTTAATTACGCGGCTGATTTGGAAACGGATAAGTTTTTAGGGGCGACGTTTAAATTTTAATGCTCAAAAGGGTTCTGAATAACAAATCAAAGACCATTGCCGCCGCCGCCGTTGTTTTAGGAGCGGCTTCTTTGATTAGCCGCTTTTTGGGCTTGGTCCGCGACCGGATTTTAGCTGGGACATTCGGCGCCGGAGACGAACTGGACATCTATTACGCCGCCTTTCGGATTCCGGACTTGGTTTATTCGCTTTTGGTCATGGGCGCGATTTCAGCCGGATTTATTCCGGTTTTTATCAATTACCTTGAAAAAGATAAAAAAGGCGCTTGGCGGCTGGCGAACAATGTTTTAAATCTGATGACTTTGTCGCTTATTGCCGTCTGCGCTCTGCTGATTATCTTTTCTTCTTGGCTGATAAAACTGGTCGCGCCCGGATTTCCAGAAGATAAATTGGCTCTGGTTGTTAATCTGACCAGAGTGATGTTTCTCAGTCCGCTGTTTTTGGGGTTAAGCGCCGTTTTAGGAGGAATCCTTCAAAGCTTCAAGCGTTTTTTGGTCTATTCCTTTGGGCCGATTATGTACAATTTAGGGATTATTTTCGGCGCTTTGGTTTTAGTCAAATATTTCGGGCTGTTGGGCCTGGCCTATGGCGTGGTCCTGGGGGCGTTTCTGCATATGGCGGTCCAGATTCCAACAGCGGTTTTGTGCGGCTACCGCTGGCGGCCAGTTTTTAATTTCGGACTTGAGGGAGTGAGCCGGATTTTCCGGCTAATGCCGCCGCGAGTTTTGAGTTTGGGGTTGTCCCAGTTGAATCTTTGGGTGATGACGGCCCTGGCCTCATTTTTATCTGTCGGCAGTATCGCGGTCTATAACCTGGCCAATAACATCTGGAGTTTTCCGGTGGGGATTTTCGGGGTTTCTTTCGCCCTGGCGGCTTTCCCGAAATTGTCCGAGTTTGCCCAAAAAAAGGATAAAACCGGCTTTGTTAAAACGTTTTCTTCGGCCCTGCGCCAAATCCTCTTTTTCACTCTGCCGGCCGGAGTTTTTTTTGTTGTTTTGCGCCTGCAGATCGTCCAGATTATTTTAGGCGCCGGCAAATTTTCGGAAGCGAATATAGTTTTGTCTAGTCAAACTTTGGCTTTTTTCTCCCTGTCTCTTTTTTCCGAATCGCTCATTCTCTTGTTCTTGCGGGGATTTTTCGCTTGGGAGGACGCCTGGCGTCCGTTTTTAATCGGGCTGGTGGCCGTCGGATTGAGGATTTGGCTGGCTAAATATTTTTCCGGATTTATGGGCGCGCCGGGCCTGGCGCTTGGCTTTTCAATCGGCAGTGTTATTAACCTGATTCTTCTTTTTGCCTCGTTCCGGCGAAAGTTCGGGGAATTTAATTTTTTAGAAACACCTCTTTTATTTGCCAAAGTCGTTCTGTCTTCGCTTTTAGCCGGATTGGTTTTGTTCTATTCTTTGGAATATTTTTCCAGCCGAAGTATTTTGGTCCAAACCGCTTTTGCCGTCCTGGCCGGCGGACTGAGCTATCTCTTTTTTGCCTGGCTTTTAAGAGTGAAAGAACTGAATTTGTTTTTGTCGCTGATGGCCGGCCGCTTGCCCTGGCGGAAGGCAAAATCGTTGGAAATGGAGGAAAAATAAATTATGCCGATTAGTCAGTCAAATATCAGAAACTTCTGTATTATCTCGCACATTGACCACGGCAAATCAACTTTGGCCGACCGTTTCTTGGAATTGACCGGCACAGTGGAAAAAAGAAAAATGCAGGAACAGTTTTTGGATATGATGGAGTTAGAGAGGGAAAAGGGAATTACCATCAAACTCCAGCCGGTTCGGATGGAGTATCGGGGAGGCGTCTTAAATTTGATTGACACTCCCGGCCATGTTGATTTCACCTACGAGGTCTCAAGGAGTTTGGCGGCGGTGGAAAGCGCGATTCTATTGGTTGACGCCAGCCAGGGAGTCCAGGCGCAGACCTTGGCCAATCTCCATTTAGCCAGAGAACAGGGCTTGGTCATTATTCCGGTGATTAATAAGATTGATCTGCCTTATGCCCGGATTAGGGAAACCGCCAATGAAATGGAGCAATTGCTGGGGATAAATCCGGGAGACATTTTGAAAATTTCAGCCAAAAAAGGAAGCGGCGTGGAAGAAATTTTGAAGGCGATTGTTGAAAGAGTCCCGGCGCCTCAAGGCGATTTGACTAAACCTCTCCGGGCTTTGATTTTTGATTCTGATTACGATGATTTCAAAGGGGTTATTGCCTATGTTAGGATTGTTGACGGAGAAGTCAAAGCTGGAGACAGGATATTGATGTTGGCTTCCGGCGCCGAAGCCGAAACGCTGGAAGTCGGGATTTTCAAGCCGAATTCGGTTAAAACCGAGCGTCTTAGAACTGGCGAAATCGGCTATATCGCCACCGGCCTGAAAGACATTGGAAGGTGTCGGGTCGGCGACACTATTGCTTTGTCAAAATCATCGGCCAAACCGCTGGCCGGATATAAAGAGCCGAAGCCGGTTGTTTTCGCCAGTTTTTATCCGGCTGATTCGGGCGACTACGATTTGCTCAAAGAGAGCTTGGGCAAACTGAAACTGAGCGATGCCTCGCTTAAATACGAGCCGGAATCATCAGAAGGATTGGGCCGGGGGTTCCGCTGCGGATTTTTAGGCATGCTTCATTTGGAAATTATCTCTGAACGGCTCAAGCGGGAAAAGAATCTTGATTTAGTTATCACTTTTCCCTCGGTCAATTATCAGGTTGTTGCCAAAGGAAAAACCCAAAGTCCGGTTTTGATTTCTTCGCCATCCGATTTGTCCGACCTTAGTCAAGTGGAAGAAATCAGGGAGCCCTGGGTTGCCCTGGAAGTAATTTCGCCCCTTCAGTACTTAGGCATCCTGCTCAAGCTTTTGGAAACCTTGCGGGGAGAATACCAGGATACCGTCTATTTGAGCGCCGACCGAATTTTGATAAAATACCGGGCGCCGCTTAATGAGATTATCGCTGACTTTTACGACCGGCTGAAAAATATCACTTCCGGCTACGCTTCCATGAATTATGAAATGAGCGGCTATCGGCCGGGCGATCTGGTTGAATTGGATATTCTGATTGCCGGCGAAAAAGTGGAGGCGTTTTCAAAAATCATTCATCGCCAAAGAGCGGCGGCGGAGGGCCGGGCGCTGGTCAAAAAGCTGAAAGAAATCGTGCCGCCCCAGCTCTTTGCCGTTTCCCTTCAGGCGGCCATTGGGGGAAAAATCATCGCGCGCGAAGATATCCGGGCGCTAAGAAAAGACGTCACCGGCTATCTTTACGGCGGCGATGTCACTCGGAAGAAAAAACTTCTGGAGAAGCAGAAAAAAGGCAAAAAGAAAATGAAGCGGTTGGGAAAAATCAACATTCCCTCTGAGGTCTTTCTTAAAGTTTTGAAAAAGTAAAAAGTCGTCCCGCAGTAGCGCGGGACGGAGCGGGATTTTACATTCTTTAATTTACTGATATAATCACAAAAGGGGAATAACAAGAAAAGCCAGCATCGAAAGAATGACTAAGAAAGACAAAACAATCCAGGAAATCCTGATTATTTTTCTTGTTTTTAACGCCTTCATATATTTTTAGCGTAGCAAAAATTGAGCAATAAAACAAGAAGATGAACCAATCAAGCCAGACAAAAAGAAACATTAAAAAAATCTTGGGTTCAAGAGTTTTTCTTTTTTTAGCCGCTATCGTCCTGATTATCTTGACTGTTAATCTTGGCCGGGAAAGTTACCGCAAGTACCAATTAGGCAAGGAAATCCAGGGGCTGAAGGCGGAAATGAAACAATTGGAAGGGAAAAATCGCCAATTGTCCGACATGTTTGAATATTTCAAGGATGAGTCATACCTTGAACAGGAAGCCCGGCTCAAACTTAATCTGAAAAGGCCGGGCGAAAAAGTCGTCATTTATTCCGACCGCGCCAGCGATCTTTCTGATGATAATTCCGGCGCCAGCCAGGCGGCGCCAACGGCTTTCGGCGCGCCGGAGATAAAGAAAAGCGAAGGAACGGACAATTATTGGCTCTGGTGGGAATATTTTTTTGACACTCATTGATTTGCGGGTGTAGCTTAGTGGTAAAGCATCTGCTTCCCAAGCAGACGACAGGAGTTCGATTCTCCTTACCCGCTCCAAACAAGAAATTGCGATTTTTCAGCCGACCAAATCCACGGTTTTGCCAGTTGGATTGCGGCTTTTTGCCCAACGATATGGAAGTCCGAGCCGATTTTTTGCAAGAAGCTTCGCTTCTCTTCTAAATTTCCAGAAATTCCTACGGAATTGGCTTGGTGAGCCTCAAAAATCCATTTCTTAAAGAGTTCGAGCCGATTATTTCCCTTCCGCCCAAAATTATTAAGTTCCTCGTTAATCTTAACTTTACGGTTGATGATTTTTTGTTTTTTGGCGGTGTATTCTTCGTTGGTGATGGCTTGGTCAAGGTAAGCGTCTAAAAGTCTTGTTAGTTTCTCCTCAAGCGTTTTAAGCTCTGTTTTTAGATTTTGGGCGGAAGCGTGCGACTTCGTGGAAAGCTCTTTGTAATCTTTTGCCCATTGCTGTAAAAATTTCTCTTTCCACTCGTCGCCTAAAGCAACTTTTTGAAAAACCTCGTTTAACTGTTCAATCAGTTTTCTTTCCTCAACATATTTTTGACTGCAAACCCTGTTTTTCTTGGTGCAACGGTAATAGGTGTAGGCAAGCCCCGATGGTTTAATTTTAGTTTCAACGGTTATAGCTCTGCCGCACTCGCCGCATTTAAAAATTCCTCTGAAGGCGTAATATTTTAATTCTTTTGATTTTCGGGGTTTGCCTTTTTGCTCTAAAACCCGTTGCACCTTTTCAAAAAGTTGCTTGAAAATAATCGGCTCATGGCTTCCCTGATACATTTCGCCTTTGTGTATAAAAACGCCATAATAAAATGGATTTTTGAGCATTTCCTGAAGTTTAGAAAAGACGATAGCTTTTCCAGTCCTTCGGCTCACTAAGCCAAAAGAAAGCGACAATTTTTGCAAACTGTCCAAAGTGTATTTGCCTTTGGCATACGCTTCAAAAAGTCGGCGAACTGCTTGCCATCTTTTTGGGTCTTTGACGATGGTGTGATGTCTTAATTCATTTAGGTAGCCAAGTGGAGCAAGTCCGGGCAGTTCGCCCCTCCTTAATTTTTGGCGTATGCCTCTTTTGATATTCTCGGCGAGATTATCAATGTAGTATTTGCTTTGCCCAAAAGCGATATTGAGCATAAATTTTCCTTGCGGCGTTGCGTCAAACCAAAAGGTGGGGAATTTTAGCGATCCGATTTTTACTGTATCTACAAGATAAATTATTTTCCCGCCGTCAATTGAATTTCTAGCTAACCTATCGGGGTGCCATGCTAAAATTCCCAAAGGCCCGCCAAGTTCTATTTTTTCTATCATCTTGTTGAAAATCGGCCGCCCCGGAACTTTAGCGGTTTTACTTTCTACAAACTCCTCTATAACCTCTAAACTTTCTTTGAGGGCGAATTCTCTTAATTCCGTAAGTTGTCCCTCAATAGAGAGAACTTGGCGGTTGTCTTCGTCTGTTGATTTTCTGGCGTATATAAAATATTTCATAAATTTATTGTCATCGCTTTTGAGCAACTGCCCCTGCGGGACAGAAAAATTGTCGCTTTCTTGCTCCGCCTGCGGCGGAGTGGAAATTTAGAAGTTTCGCCGTTGGCGAAAAGCAAAAAATTGGCTGTTGTGTTTTTGCACAACCTTGAGCTTCGCTCAAACGGACTTCCATATCGTTGGGCAGAAAGCCACAATCCAACTGGCAAAACCGTGGATTTGGTCGGCTGAAAAATCGCAATTTCTTGTTTGGAGCTGCCTTTACAAAAAAGTTCGGACTTATTTTGAGCAAAACTCCTGACCGCTCGGGCGGGGCGGGAAAGAAAGGGGGTTGGGGGGAAAGGAATTCCCGCCCCGCCCTCGCTTTCGCCGCCGCCGAATTTCGTATTTCGCTTTGCGAAATGCGCCGCCAAAAGAAAAGATGTTGTGTTTGCCCCGCCCTCCCGTGCGCACACAACAGATTTACTCCCTTTATTTTGGAATGATACCTTATTCCGATTTGGCATATTACACTATGGAATATATCATATAAATAAAGGTAGTGCAAATATGACTAAAACAATTTATTCAAAAGATCATAAATTCGTAGTTGAGCAGTTAAAAAAGGCTCGGCTTGAGTCTGGATTGGACCAAGAAAAAGCCGCCGAACTTTTAGGCAAGACTCAATCCTATATTTCAAAGGTTGAATCGGGCCAAAGACGGATTGATGTTGTTCAATTAAAAGAATTTGCAAAAATCTATAAAAAGGAAGTAGACTTTTTTATCAAAAAATAAATTTTATTATGGACAAAATTCTCACGAAAAAAGAGGCAATCAAATTTTTAGGTCTTGATGACAAGACTTTTGATAATTATTTTCAAAACGCAGATGAGTTTAAATGCCTTGAAAGACAGAACGGCAGAGGCAGATATTTATTTGAGCAAAAAGTTTTGCAGAAATGGCTTGATGATTTCAAATGGCGGACGGTGGAGTTGAGTTTCAAAGATTACGCTCTTTGTTTGGATTTTGCTTTAGCCCAGCATTTCCGTGGATATGTTTTGTCAGATTGGGGAACCGCAAGGCAAAGAGAGTTTGGACAAAAAATTACAAACTGGATAAAAGGACAGTTTGCCGAAGTGGCGGTAAAAAAATTTTTCAAAAAAGAGTTTGATATTGATGTTGAGCTTGATTTTAGAATATATGACAAAATTGTCCCGCAGGATATTATTGGAGTTATTGAAAACGGAAAAATCAGACAGCCTAAAATAGGAATTGGCATAAAATCATCAAAACCAAAAAGCGCCTATCTTGTCTTAGGCGAAAATGAAATAACGATTAAAGAAAGAAGGTCTGATTATTATATTTTTTGCCGCCCCGATATTCCAGACGATCACTTATTGAGACTGACAAAAGAACGAGTAATTGAAGTGGTGAAAAATCAACAGCATTTTCCAAAATACAAAGACGAAATGCCGGATTTTCAAAATATGTACTGCGAAATTTCCGGCTGGTGCAGAATTGATGAATTAGAAAAAGTAACCAGCATTCCGGGGCAAGAATTTACCGGTTTGCGTTATGTAAAAAAATCAGGACTTCTGCATAAAGACAAAGCAGATTGGCAGGAACTTTTAAAGAAACTCTAAATTAAAAATCAAAAAGACAATTTTGTCCGTTGCCGTTTCCACTCCCGTTTCCGTTGGTTAATTTTGGATAAATCCAATCGTAAGGAACACCGGCAAAGGTTTTCAAAACAGCCTCAATAATAATCTTTGCCCCCCTTGGCGGCACGGCCATTCCTATTTGTTTTCGTGCGCTTTCTTTTGAGCCTTCAAATATAAAATCATCAGGAAAAGTTTGTATCCTTGCTCTTTCTCTATTCGTTAGGGCGCGGTTTTCGCTCCAGTGGTAGCCATGCGTGCCGCCTCCACCGCTTCCAGTAATTGTATAAGACGGCTTATCTGGATGCAGTCTTTTATAAATTTGACTCATTCTTGCACCTTTTACATTTAACTTTAAGTGGTCTGGTATTCCTTCATACCAAACATTTTCGCCCGGCGGTATATGCTTTAATCTTTCAACTACTATTTTAGCTTGCGCCGTAATTTCATTATTAGGCGCATTTTTTGGTATAGGCGGATTTTCAATAGCTGATTTTGCAGAAACATAATTGCCTGCCGTTGTAGGAGCCGGCACTTTAAATTCCAAGCCTAAATCTTTTCTAATGCCGATTATAACCACCCTGTGGCGCGTCTGAGGCACTCCGTATTCTTCAAATTTATACAAGTGGGTGGTCAAGCGGTAGCCCTCACCTGCATTTTCTAAATCTTCAAGAATTTTTGTAAATGCAGAACCATTGTTTGCGCTTTGCAGGCCGCTGACATTTTCGGCGATAAACCATTTTGGATTATGTGTGTTTATTGCCTTTACTCCATAGGTGTATAAGGGGCCGTATTTTCCGTTAAACCCCTTCTGTTTTCCAACAATGCTGAAATCATTGCAGGGAAATCCAAAAGCCAAAACATCAAAAGCAGGCACTTTTTCAAAATCTATTGTCTCAACAGGTGCGCAAACAACATTTGTTAAATCGCCTCCGTGAATATTGCGGGCATAAGTTTTGCAAGTGTCCATATCTATATCATTAGCCCATGCAGGTTTTATTTTGTATGTTTTGCTTTTCGGATTATTCACAACAGCGGTCATTGCCCCAAGCGATAAACCGCCAGGGCCACAAAACAATTCTGCTAGTTTAAATATTTCGTCTTGCTTCATAATATTTTTGAAATTTTTTGAGTTAGCTTGTCCTCGTTGTTCGTTTGACATTCCCAAATTTTATAAACCTCCCACCCCTGCTTTTTTAATAATTTTATATCCTGCGCCTGCTTTTCAATATTCCTTT
>Ga0210015_1005023_pt1 | contig 10922 bp, 7 predicted proteins | sample CryGeymeta201522_FD_185471 | JGI IMG/M metagenome (GOLD analysis project Ga0210015, IMG submission 185471) | Groundwater microbial communities from Crystal Geyser aquifers in Utah, USA - Crystal Geyser metaG 2015-22 (SPAdes) (version 2) | ecosystem: Environmental > Aquatic > Deep subsurface >...
CTTAAAGGGCTGAAGGCTGACGATTACTTAGTACATTTGGATCATGGCGTAGCTCAATTCTCCGGAATTGAACAAAATTATTATATTTTGAATTATGCAGCTGGGGATAAGTTATATGTTCCTTTGGGGCTGGAAAGGAAGCTGTCAAGATATATTGGATTTGCTGAACCGAAAATTTCCAGATTGGGGTCTTCTTTCTGGCAAAAAATAAAAAGAAAGATTAAAACTGATACAGAAAAATTAGCAAAAGAGCTTTTGGAAATTTACGCCAAAAGGGAAACTGCCACCCGTCCTCCATATTCAACAGCGATCACTGAAATAGATTTTAAAATCGCTAACAGCTTTACTTACGAAGAAACACCCGACCAGATTGAAGCCATTGAAGAAGTAAAAAAAGATTTAGAAAAAGAAAAACCCATGGATAGAATCGTCTGCGGAGATGTTGGTTTTGGAAAAACCGAAGTGGCTTTAAGGGCGGCGGTAAAGGCAATACAATCTGGCTACCAGGCGGCAATGATTTGCCCCACTACCATTTTGTCAAATCAGCATTTTCAGAATTTTAAGAAAAGACTGGAGGATTTGCCGATTAAAATTTCCCTTTTATCTCGTCTGCGAACAAAAAAAGAGCAAAAAGAAACAGTTGAAGCTTTGAAAACTGGCGGCATTGATTTCGTTATCGGCACCCATAGAATTTTGTCTTCCGATATTGAGTTTAAAAATCTGGGGTTGTTAATTGTCGATGATGAACAAAGATTTGGAGTTAGGCAAAAAGAAAAATTAAAAAAAGCGAGGGTTTCTCTTGATGTTTTGGCTCTTTCGGCTACCCCCATTCCCCGCACCCTCTATTTAGCCCTATCTTCTCTTAAAGACGTAAGCATTATTCAAACCCCACCGATTGGCAGAGTAGCGGTTAAAACTCATATTTTACCTTGGTCAGAAAAAGTTATTGCCAAAGCCATTAAAGAAGAATTAAAAAGAAAGGGGCAAGTTTATTATTTGCACAACCGCGTGGAAACTATTGAGACTGTTAAAAGTTTTTTGGAAAAATTAATTCCTAAAGCCGAAATTGGCATAGCTCACGGAAGAATGAAAGAAAAAGCATTGGTAAAAATAATGGAGGATTTCCAAAACAGAGAAATTGATGTTTTAGTGGCTACTACTATTATTGAAAACGGCTTGGATTTCCCTAACGTCAATACATTAATTGTTGATGATGCCACTAAACTTGGTTTAGCTGAGGCATACCAAATAAGAGGAAGGGTCGGTAGAAGTCACATTCAGGCCTTCGCTTACTTTTTGTATGGGTCTCATTTGGCTGAAAGGGCCGAAATGAGATTAAACGCTTTGAAAGAAGCTGAAGAGTTGGGTTCGGGTTATAAAATTGCCTTAAAAGATTTAGAAATCCGTGGCGCCGGAAATATTTTAGGCAAAGAACAATCCGGCAATATAAACCAAGTCGGTTTAAACTTATATTGCCAAATGCTTTCAGAGGCCATTGAGAAAATAAAGTTTAAGTGTTAGATTTAAAAAACGTGCAAGGGATCAAAGAAATAACTACACAGGACGAAAATTATCCCAGGTCTTTAAGAGAAATTAAAGACGCGCCGGAAGTTCTTTATTCAAAGGGGGAACTAAAGGCGGAAGAAAAATGTTTTGCTATCGTCGGAGCAAGACGGTGTTCAGATTACGGCAAGCAAATCGCCCTGGAGATTGCTGGCGATTTAGCTGAAGCCGGACTGACAATTGTTTCGGGATTAGCGCCGGGAATTGACACAATCGCCCATCAAGCTACCCTGGAAAGAAAAGGAAAAACGATTGCTGTTTTGGGAACCGGGATTGATGAAGAAAGTATTTATCCTCAATCAAATTTGAAATTAGCTGAGAAAATTTTAGAATCGGGGGGAGCTTTGGTTTCAGAGTATCCGCCAGGCACCAGAGGCACTCAATTTACTTTTCCTCAAAGAAACAGAATAATTTCTGGATTATCCCTGGGAGTATTGGTGGTGGAGGCAAAACAAAAATCCGGAGCCCTCATAACTGCCGACTGGGCAAGAAAGCAGCGAAGGTTAGTTTTTGCCATACCCGGCTCAATTTACTTTTCAAACTCAAAGGGTTGTAATAATTTGATTAAAAACGGGGCAAAATTGGCAGAATCAGCCGATGACATCTTAAAGGAATTAAATTTGCAGAAATCTGATTTCTGCATTAAAAAGACCAGTGGAGAAACCTCCGAAGAGAATCTAATTCTAAACGCCTTAAAAGAAGGGGCTTTAGATGTTGATGAAATTATTAAGAGAACGGGGCTTTCAGCCCAGAGGGCGGCCTCCTTGCTTACAATTTTAGAAATCAAAGGTAAAATAAGAAATTTAGGAAGAAACACATATGCAATTAGTCATCGTTGAGTCTTAAATTTTTTAACTAAAATGTATAAATATTGGTCTCATAAAGAAATTTCTCTTCTAAAAAAGTTTTATCCTAAATTGATAGTTAGAGAATTGGCAAAGATGTTTCCAAATCGAACTAAGGCCACAATTGTAGTTAAAGCATTAAGTTTAGGTTTACCATCGGCAAAATTATGGCAACCCGAAGAAAATAATGTATTACACAAACATTTTGCTGAAGCATCAGAAGAAAAACTTCTGAAGCTTTTACCAAAAAGATCGTGGTCAGCAATCTTAGCTCAGGGAGAAAGGTTGGCACTAAAACGCAAGACAGATAAACCCAGATTAAAAGTTAATGAAGATTATTTCAAAAAGTGGTCTTTGAATATGGCTTATATTCTCGGCTTTATTTTTGCTGATGGTAATATTACCGAGATAACTCACAACGGGTGTAGTGACAAATTAGCATTCGGCCTTCACAGGAAAGATATAGACATATTGAGAAAAATAAAACGGGAACTTTCAGCAGAGCAAGCTTTGTCAAAAAGTGGAAAATATATCCATTTTTCTGTCTATAGTCAAAAAATTGTTGATGACTTAAAACTGTTAAAGGTCTCGTATAGAAAGAGTCTCCGAAGAAGTTCTCAAGAAAACATTCCAAATATTCCTCAAAAATACATACAGGATTTTATTAGGTATTGTGTAGATGGTGATGGAAGTATTAATTTTGATAAAAGAGGATATCCAAGATTAAGTATATGTGGCAGAAAGAAAATTATGACTTTTATTAGAAACCATTTTCTTTCCAGGTTTAATATTTATTCTAAAATTGCTCAGGCAAAGTATTATGGTAAAAAATATAATCTCTTTTACATCGCCTACAGATCTAATTCAGCTAAAACATTAATAAACTATCTTTATAACAACGCGAATTTATATCTCGAAAGAAAGTTTAAATTAGCAAAACGATGTTTAGAAACAGAAATAAAAGAAAGGAAAAACTATACTAAAGAAGAAAATCAAACTATTCGACAATTTTATCATTCTTTACCAAGAGATAAAATTTTATCAATGTTGTCAAATCGAAGTTGGTCCAGTATTCAACAGGAAGCACGGGGACTTGGTCTATATAAATATAATATAAAAAATAATAAACTATGCGTTTAATTCTAGTAGAAAGCCCTGCGAAATCACGAACTATAAAACAATTCCTCGGTAAAGAATATCAAATTGCCGCAACTATGGGGCATGTTAGAGATTTACCAGAAGATGATTTTGGATTAGAGGTGGAAAATGATTTTAAACCAAAATATGTTATTCCTTTCAAATCAAGAAAGATAATTCAGGTTTTAAAAAAAGAGGTAGAGAAAGCAGATTTAGTAATAGTAAGTACCGATCCAGACAGAGAAGGAGAGGCTATTGCTTGGCACTTGACTCAAATTTTAAATTTAAATGGCGAGAAGCCATATCAAAGAATTGTATTTCATGAAATTACAAAATCAGCTATTAAGGAAGCTCTCAAAAACCCAAGAAAAATTGATTTAAATTTAGTTGATGCCCAACAAGCAAGAAGGATTTTAGACAGAATTGTTGGGTACAAATTATCGCCTTTTTTATGGAAAAAAGTGGCGCGGGGCCTATCCGCCGGAAGGGTCCAATCGGTGGCAGTAAGATTGGTAGTGGAAAGAGAAAGGGAAATTGAAAATTTTATTCCTCAAGAATACTGGGAAATTGTAGCAGAGTTACAATCACAGATTGGCACAGATAATAAATCATTTTGGGCAAAATTAATTAAAAAGGACGAGGAGGTTTTAGATAAGTTGGCAATAAAAAATAAGGGGGAAGCAGATAAAATTGTTAAAGATTTAAAAGGGGCTGAATATCAAATCATAAATGTTGAGAAAAAAGAAGTAAAAAGGAATCCCCTACCGCCTTTTACCACTAGCACTTTACAGCAAGAGGCCTGGCAGAGATTTCGTTGGCCGGCCAAATTGACAATGCAGGTGGCCCAACAACTTTATGAAAGGGGGCTGACGACCTATCACAGAACCGATTCTCTAAATCTTTCAGATTTGTCTCTCTTTGCGGCTAAGAAATTTATTAATAATGAATATGGTAAAAATTATTGGGCTGGATTTTTGAGAAGGTATAAAGCTAAGGGCAGGGTTCAGGAAGCCCATGAAGCAATTCGGCCCACCTATCCCAATAAATCGCCCGACTCTTTGAAATTAAAAGAGACTCAATCAAAACTTTACGATTTAATCTGGCGAAGATTTATTGCCTGCCAGATGGCGCAAGCGGCCTTCGACTCAACAACCGTTGATGTCGCTGCTAAAAATTACACTTTTCGAGCTGCCGGGCAAATTTTAAAATTCGATGGGTTCTTAAAAGTTTATCCGCTTAAATACGAAGAAAACGAATTACCATCTTTAGAAATAAATGAAATTTTAGAGCTTATTAAACTAATTCCTTCTCAGCACTCCACCCAACCGCCTGCCAGATACACCGAAGCCACCCTCATTAAAGCTTTGGAACAAAATGGAATTGGCCGACCCTCAACTTATGCTCCAATTTTATCAACGGTTCAAGAAAGAAATTATATTGAAAAAAATGAGCAGAGAAGATTTAAGCCAACCGAAATTGGCGCTGTGGTTAACGATATTCTGGTTAGCCATTTCCCCAGAATTGTTGATATCAAGTTTACGGCCGAGATGGAAGAAGACTTAGATAAAATTGCCGAAGGTCAAAAAAAATGGGTGCCGATAATAAAAGAGTTTTACGGGCCCTTTGAAGAAAACTTGAAACAAAAATATGAAGAAGTTTCTAAAAAGGACGTGACAGAAAAACCAACTGAAAAAAAATGCCCAAAATGCGGAGCTCCTTTATTAATTCGGTTAGGAAAATTTGGAAGATTTTATGCCTGCTCTAAATTCCCGAAATGCAAATATACCGAATCTTTGGAGAAAAAGACTTTAGGAATCGAATGCCTAAAATGTAAAAAAGGAGAAATTGTTGAAAAAAGAACTAAAAGAGGGAAAATCTTTTATGGTTGCAATCAATTCCCGCAATGCGATTTTGCTTTATGGGATAAACCCACCGGCGAAATCTGTCCAAAATGTAAATCACTTCTTGTAGAAACGAAAAGGAAACAAATTAAATGTTCAAGTAAAGAGTGTGATTTTAAAGTTGAAAAATGAACAAAAATTTATTAAGATAAGGCAGGGCGAGTGGTGGAACGGAAGACACGTAAGTTTCAAAAACTTATGAGGGAAACCTCGTGAGAGTTCGATTCTCTCCTCGCCCATTAATAAAAACTGGCTTCTCTGCCAGTTTTTAAGTTCTACGAGGACGGGCCTCGTAATGATTATTTGTTAAGTTTTACTAAATTTTCAAGGAGGCAGGCGACGGTTAAGGGGCCGACGCCACCAGGAACTGGAGTGATATAGCTTGCTTTTTTAGAAACCGATTCAAAATCAACGTCACCAACTAACTTTCCTTTTTTCATACTACAACCAGCATCGATTACCACTGCTCCCTTTTTAACTACATCGGCTTTTATTAAATTTGGTTTCCCAACCGCCGAAACTAAAATATCAGCTTTTTTTGTAAAAAACGAGGCATCTTTGGTAAATTCATTTAAAACTGAAAGGGTGGCCCTTTCTTTTAAAAGTTGAATGGCTAATGGAAAACCGACTAATCTCCCCGCTCCGACAATAACAACATTTTTCCCAATTAATCCAATTTTATAATTTTTCAAAAGACGCAAAATTCCATCAACAGTTGGCGGTAAAATTTTTAAGGTCCCTTGATAAAATTTTCCCAAACTCCTCTCTGAGAGAACATCGACATCTTTTTCTTCGGGAATTAAATTTAAAAATTCTTCCGGTAAAAATTTCTTTGGCAAAGGTAGCTGAATAATTATTCCTGAATTGGCTGGATTTTTGACAATTTTCTCAATTTCTTTTTTTAATTCTATAACGCCGATTTTTGCTGGAAATTCAAATAATTTAAAACTAATGCCTGTCTTTTTACAGGCTTTTTTCTTTTGATTAATAAAAATTTGAGAAATTGGATTTTCGCCAATCTGAATCACAGCTAAGGTTAATTTTAAATCTCGCCTTTTAATCTCATTTTTAAGATTCCCCAAAATATTTTCAGCCAATTTTTTTCCATCCAAAAGGATCATGGAATTGGAAATTGCTGACAGAGTTTTTTGACTTCTTTTTTTATTTTTGGAACTGATTTTGGGCTAGAAATGACTTCATTTATCCAAAAAGCAATCTTTTTCATTTCTTTTTCTTTCATTCCCCGGGTAGTTAAGGCGGGAGTGCCGAGCCGAATTCCCGAAGGGTCGTAGGGAGTACGGGGGTCATAAGGAATAGTATTTCTATTTGTAACTATTCCTGCTTTTTCCAGTAACTCCTGTGTTGGTTTACCAGTAATATTTTTATTTCTCAAATCAATTAAAACTAAGTGATTATCTGTTCCTCCCGAAACTAAATCAAAGTTATATTTTTTTAATTCAGCTGCTAGGGCTTTAGCATTTTTAACAATTTGAGCAGCATATTTCTTAAACTTCGGGCTCATCGCTTCCCCTAAAGCAACTCCAATAGCACAAATGGTATGTTCATGAGGACCGCCTTGCATTCCAGGGAAAACTTTAGGGAAAATTTTCTTTTCCAACTCTTTTTTACATATAATAATTGCTCCTCTTGGTCCTCTTAAAGTTTTATGGGTAGTGGTCATTACTACGTCAGCCCAAGGAAAAGGGCTGGGATGAACACCGCCAATAATTAAGCCAGTGATATGAGATGTATCTGCTAAAAGATATGCTCCGACTTTTTTAGCAATCTGACTAAATTTTTTAAAATCAACTTTTCGCGGATAAGCAGTATAGCCACAAATAATTAATTTTGGTTTTTCTTTTATAGCTAATTTTTCGATTTCTTTATAGTCCAAAAAACCATTCTTATCTAAATAGTAATAAACGGGTTTAAAATCATGACCGGTCAAAGAGGCTTTAGATCCTTGACTTAAGTGTCCTCCGTGGGGTAAATGCAGACAGAGCATTTTATCGTGCAATGTCAGGAGCGATCTTAAAATCTCGTAATTTGCTGGTGCCCCAGAAAGTGCTTGAACATTTACTGACCATTTTTTAGAATCCAATTTGAAAACTTTCCTTACTCTTTCTTCAACTAAAGTTTCTAATTTGTCGATATTTTCCATTCCGCCATAATATCTTTTATAAGGCCTTCCTTCGGCATATTTAGCTACAAAAATCGAACTCAAGGCCTCGCTGACTGCTTTTGAGGGATAATTTTCCGAAGCAATTAAGTCTAGAGTTTCTTCTTGGCGTTTTTCTTCTCTTCTAATTAGTTTTGTTATTTGTGAATCGATTTTTTCTATAAACATATTATTATATTTTAAGATTAGCATTAACTTTTATTTTTTGCCAATTTTTTGTTGCCTCTTTTTGATGAAAATAAGATGTAACCGCTATCATTGCCGCATTATCAGTACAGAAATAGGTTTTAGGTATAAGGTAATAGGTTTTAGGTAATTCTTTTCGAATTCTCGCTTTGAATTGTCTTCTCAGTTCTTCGTTGGCAGCTACGCCGCCGCCGAGAATTACACTTTTTGCTCTAAATTCCTTTGCTGCTCGTAAAGTTTTATAAATTAAAACATCAATTATTGCCCGTTGGACCTCGCGACACATTTCTCGAATAAATTCTTTTTTCTTTATTTCTCTAGGCTTCATGCTTCTTACTTTATATAATACTGCCGTCTTCAACCCAGAGAAACTAAAATCATAATTTTTCTGATAAATCATTGGTCGTGGCAACTTAATTTTGATTTTTGATTTTTGATTTTTGAATTTAGTCGCCATTTTGGCGACGATTGGTCCTCCGGGATATCCCAATCCTAAAATTCTGGCTGTTTTATCAAGGCACTCCCCGGCCGCGTCGTCGCGAGTTTCGCCAATCTCTTTATATCCCCCAATATCTTTCATTAAAATAAGACCAGTGTGACCACCGGAAACAACCAGACAAATTGCGGGAAATTGAAGATCAGATATTGGATTTTGAATAAAATTAGCAAGAATGTGACCCTCAATATGATTTACAGGTAAAATTGGTTTTTGCCAAAAATAAGAAAGGGCTTTGGCGAAGTTAACTCCCACCCATAACGCGGGCTCAAGAGCCGGTCCTATTGTTACCGCAATTAAATCAATTTTAGGTTTTTGATACTGTTCTAAGAATTTTTTTAATTTTTTATAAAGGTGCTCTTCCCGGACAAGTGTTTCTTTTAACTTTGAATTTTTAATTGTAACTTTTGACTTTCTAAGCATCCTCGCTTCTTCCAAAGCTTTAATTAAAACTGGAACAAGATTTTTCTGATGTTCTCTCTTTGCCAATGTCGGCACCACACCTCCCCATTTTTGATGAATTTTAACTTGTGAAGAGACAATATTAGATAAAATTTTTAGATGAGAGTTCTTTGATTCCAGAAGAGCTATTGAAGTTTCATCACAAGAGGTTTCGATAGCTAAAATTCTCATGAATTTGAAAAACTATTCTCTTAAAATTTTAGGTGGTGAGACCGTTAGATCAATCACTTTAGAGGGCTTTCCTAACAAAGGTCCGGCATCAATTATTAAATCTGGCTGATATTTTCTTTCTTTGAATTGGTTTAAAACTTTCTCGAGATTGCCGGAGGCGGGTTTTCCAGAAACGTTAGCGGAAGTACCCACCAATGGTCTATTAAGTTCTTTTAATAAAAGGTTTACTAGTTTAAAATTTGGAATTCGAAGAGCAATAGTATCTTTGGCTACTCCATACAGTTTTATTTCACTCTTTTTTCTTCTTAAAACTGCAGTTACTCTTCCTGGCCAAACTATTTTTAAAAATTTCTCTTGTCTCTTATCGATTTTGGCTATTTTTTTTGCCATTTTAATATCTTTTACAAAAATAGGAATTGGTTTTTTAGGTGAGCGTTTTTTGATTAAAAAAATTTTTTCCACTGTTTTTTTGTTGGTTGCGTCAGCCACGGGAATGTAAACAGTGTCAGTTGGGAAAATTACAACTTTGCCTTCTTTTATTGATTTTACTACTATTTTAACTATTTCTTTGAAATTTTTCTGATTTATTTTTAGAATTTGCATTTTTTTAGTATATCACAAAGGAATTGAGGAAGCGAAAATAAAAAGCCCTGTCGGAAAAAGACAGGGACCATAGAGGAAAACTTTATTTCTTTATTCCTTTAAATTCGGTGAAAAAAGTGGTGTTGTCTTCGATGTTTTCAGAAACAACCGAATTGGGACCAATAAAACAATCTGAACCAATTAATTTTCCGGGCATTAGTGAACAATGAATTCCGGTTTTTGTATTTTCACCCATAATTACTCCTAAAGAATCTAAACCGGTTCCAATTTTTTCACCTTTAACAGTTGATTTTATTTCCCTACGGTCGATCCTGACATTGGCGGTAATTGTTCCTGCACCTAATCTACACCCTTTGCCAAAAATGGAATCGCCAAAATAGCCGGAATGGGTATGAATATCTTCTTGGAAAATGGAACGAGTAACTTCGGCAAAAGCGCCGATTAAAACATTGTTTTCCAAATTTGTATATTCTCGAATTAAAGAGTTATTGCCAATCACACAGTTATCGCCGATATAACAAGGTCCTTTAATTACCGCTCCCTCAAAAATTTTTGTATTTTTACCGACATAAACTTTCCCATCAATTATTGCCCTCTTTGAAACTTTGGCTGTTTTATCAATTTTCTTTTTTAAAAATTTATTAAACAAATATCTCTCAACTTCAAATAGATGCCAGGGATATTTTAAAGAGGGGATATCTTTTTCTTCTTTATCCAAGGTTATAATTCTGACATCATTTTTTTTCATATAAACTGAGAGGGCTTCCTCAAAATCATACATGTTTTTCTTTATCTTTTGATAAACTTTAAAAAATCCCGGCTCTAAAAAATATATTCCAACAACTTTTATATTTGAAGGCTCTTTTCCTTTTTTGGGTTTCTCAACGATCTCTAAAACTCTACTCCCCTTTAATTTCGCTATCCCAAATAATTGAGGATTTTTTGTTCTTTGCCCAAATAAAATACTTTTGAATTTTGCACCCGCTTTCGCGGGTACCCGATTTTGAATTTTGATTTTTGATTTTTGAATTATCTCTCCGCCATCTATCCTCTCAGCATTTAAGACCAGGAATTGCCCTTTCAGTAAATTTCTTGCCTGCCACAAGGCGTTTCCCATTCCCTTTAGCTCTGGCTGAATAACATATTTTACATTACGAGGCCCGTCCTCGTAACGAAGGGCGTTTTCAATGTCTTTTTGTGGCCCCTGAACAATGATAATATCTTTAATCCCTGACTTCTTTAAACTTTCAATCGTATACCAAATCAAAGGCCGGCCCATTATTTTCAAGAGGCTCTTGTGCCTTTGGTTTAATGGCCAAAAACGAGAACTTCCACCAGCTGCTAAAATTACCGCTTGCATAGATCTAATAATATTTTTG
>Ga0210015_1005028_pt1 | contig 10908 bp, 10 predicted proteins | sample CryGeymeta201522_FD_185471 | JGI IMG/M metagenome (GOLD analysis project Ga0210015, IMG submission 185471) | Groundwater microbial communities from Crystal Geyser aquifers in Utah, USA - Crystal Geyser metaG 2015-22 (SPAdes) (version 2) | ecosystem: Environmental > Aquatic > Deep subsurface >...
GTGTCGATCCGCGACATGACCGACCACCTGCTGCGCCATGGCGAGGGCCGCTTCGAGGCGGCGGTGCGCGACGCGGCGGGGGAAACCCCCGCGCCCGAACACGCTGAGGGAGACAAATGATGGACATGCTGCTCTCGCCCCGCCCGCAAAAGACGCTGGCGTTGTCGCGACGCAGGATGCTGGCGGGCTTCGGCGCCGTCGGCGCGCTGGCGCTTGGCGGCGTCGCACTGGCCCCGGCCACGCCCGCCCGCGCCGCCGCCGCGCGCTTTGGCGGCGAGACCATGGGCACGACCTATACGGTCAAGATCGCCGGGCGCGCGCTGACGCCCGCACAGGTCGAGGCGCTGCGCGCCGACGTGCAATCGGCGCTCGACGGCGTCGATCACGCCATGTCGCTGCACCGCCCGGACTCGGAATTGCGCCGATTCAACGCCCAGCCGGCGGGCATGGTGGCGCTGTCGGCGGATTTCTACACCGTGTTGCACGAGGCCTGCGCCGTGGCGGCGTGGTCCGGGGGCGCGTTCGACCCGACCGTGGCGCCGCTGGTGAACGCCTGGGGCTTTGGCGCCGCACAGGTTTCGGCGGCGCCGTCGGCGGCGGCGCTGGCGGCGCAGCGCCGGTCTGTGGGCTTCGGCGGGCTGACGCTGGACGCCGGGCGCCGCGCGGCGGCCAAGGCGCACGACGCGCTTGCGCTGGATTTCGGCGGCGTCGCCAAGGGCTTTGGCGTCGATGCGGCGGCGCGCGCGCTGGCGGCGCAGGGGTTCGAGAACTTCATGGTCGAGGCGGGCGGCGAGGTGCGCGCCCTGGGGCTGAACGCCGAGGGGCGCCCCTGGGTCATCGGCATCGAGCAGCCCGACGCCTGGCCGCAGCGCGCGCGGCTGGCGCTGCCGGTCAGCGCAGGGGCGGTCGCGACCTCGGGCGACTATCGCAACGTGATCAAGCATGACGGGCGGCGGTATACGCACGAGATCGACCCGCGCACCGGCGCGCCGATCGCGCGGGGGCTGGCCTCGGTGACGGTGGCGGCCGACGAGGCGATACACGCCGACGCGCTGGCCACGGCGCTGATCGTGCTGGGGGCCGACAAGGGCCGCGCGCTGGCCGAGAGCGCAGGGATTGCGGCGCTGTTCATCATCCGCGACGCCGCCGGGGCGCTGCACGATGCGCCCACCACCGCCTTCGCCGCGCTGGGCGCGCGGTCGGCGGCCTGACCGGGCGCGGCGGCGATGACGACCCTTGCGGCGGTGTTCGGACTGGTGGCGGTCGCTTTCGTCGCGGCGATCGCGATGATGGCGATCGGCGTGATGCTGCGCCGCCCCTGCCTGCGCGGCTCCTGCGGCGGACCGGCGATCCACGGGCCGGAGGGCGTGAAAATCTCCTGCGCGACCTGCCCCAACCGCCGCCGCAAGACGGTCTGACGCGCCTTTCAGGCGCTCGGCGGGCCGACCAGCAGACGTTCCGGCATGATCGCCCCATCCGGATCGGCGAAAGCGGAGGCCGAACCGAGCGTGGTCTGCGCGATCTCGGTCAGCGCGTCGTGCGTGAAGAACGCCTGATGACCGGTGATCAGCACGTTGGGAAAGCTCAGCAACCGCCCGAACGTGTCGTCCTGCAGGATCTCGTTCGAGCGGTCGTGGAAGAACAGCGTCTCCTCCTGCTCATAGACGTCGAGGCCGAGATAGCCCAGCCGCCCCGACTTGAGCGCGTCGATCGCCGCCTGCGCGTCGAGCAGCGCGCCGCGCCCGGTGTTGATCAGCATCACGCCATGCTTGCAGCGCCCCAGGCTTCCGGCGTTGACAAGGTGATATGTCTGCGGCGTCAGCGGGCAGTGCAGGGTGATCACGTCGGACTCGGCGAACAGATGGTCGAGCGGCGCATAGGTCATGCCCAGCGCCAGACAATCGGGGTTTTCGCGCAAGTCGTAGCCGATCAGCCGCACGCCGAACCCCGACAGCGCGGCCGCGACGCGATAACCGATCTGCCCGGTGCCGACCACGCCCACGGTGCGCCCGTGCAGATCGAAGCCCATCAGCCCGTTCAACTCGAAATTACCCTCGCGCACACGGTTATAGGCGCGGTGGATGCGGCGATTGAGCGCGAGGATCAGCCCCACGGTATGCTCGGCCACGGCAAAAGGCGAATAGGCCGGAACCCGCGCGACCGTCAGCCCCAGCGCCTTCGCTGCGTCGAGATCGACGTTGTTGAACCCGGCGCAGCGCAGCGCGATCAGCCGGGCGCCGCTGTCGGCCAGTCCGGCCAGCACCCCGGCGTCGAGAACGTCGTGGACGAAGGGGCAGACCGCCTCGAAACCCTCGGCCAGCGGGCGGGTGTCCGGCCCCAGCCGCGCCTCGTGAAACGTCAGCGCATGGCCGAAACCGGCGTTGACGGCGGTAAAGGTCTCGCGGTCGTAGGGCTTGACGCTGAACAGGGCGATTTCCATGGCGCATCCTTTCGGGGTGTCTCGATGGATCGGCGGCGGTCAGCCATGCGTCGGCGCCGACGCGACCGCCTGCTCGGCGCGGCGGCGCATCTCGTAGGTCATGCGGCGGAACAGCACCAGATGCGCAGGCTCCATGGCGCGCCAGTAGAGCAGACCCGCCAGCCCCTGCGGTTTCCAGTAGGCGGTCGCGGTCAGCCGCGCGCCGCCGTGCACCGGCGCGATTTCGAACTCCAGCACGCCGTGGCCGGGCGCCTTCATGCCGAACTCCAGCGCCAGGCGCCGCGGCGCGTCGGCGACCAGGACGCGCCAGCTGTCGATCACGTCGCCCGCCGCGACCGCCGCGCCGCGCCCGCCCTGCCGCCGCCGTCCCGGCCCGCCGATGGCCGCGTCCATCCACTCGCGCAGCGCCCAGAGCGTATCAAGCGCGTAGTAGCGATGCTCGCCGCCGATGGCGCCGACGACCTCCCACAGCGCGTGCTCGGGCGCGCGGGTCAGCGCCGAGCCGCCTGCACGATAGGGATAGTCGCGATAGGCGTGGACGCTGTTGTGGTCTGGCGCGGGCGATGCCGTCATGAAGCGCTCCTGAACCGTGCTGCGAAGGCCGGGCTTGACCCCGACGCCGCGCGCCCGATGATCAGGCGGCGGAGGCGGCGGACAAGCGCGTGCGCGGCGGTGAAAGGGAATATGCGACAGTGAAACCGCAGAACGTCGCCATCACCGGCGCGACGGGGATGATCGGGACCGCGCTGACGGCGGCGCTGCGCGCCGAGGGGCGCGGCGTGACCGCGCTGACCCGCGACGCGGGGCTGGCGCGGCGCGTGCTGCCCGGCGCCGGATCGCCCGATCTGCGCGTCGCGGCCTACGATCCGCTTGGCGGCGACGCGCTGCGCGCGGGAGTGGAGGGCTGCGACGCGGTGGTGCATCTGGCGGGCGAGCCGATCGTCGGGCGCTGGACGCCCGACACCCGCCGCGCCATCGGCCAGAGCCGCGCCGACGGCACAAGGCGGCTGGTCGCGGCGATCGCGGCGGCGCGCGATCGGCCAAGGGTGCTCGTCAGCGCCTCCGCCGCGCGCTTCTACGGCGTCAGCGACACCGCGATCTTCGACGAGGACAGCCCCCCCGGCCCGGCGTGGGATTTTCTCGCCACCGTCTGCCGGGCGTGGGAGCGCGAGGCGCTGGCCGCCGAGGCGCTGGGGGTGCGGGTGGTGATCCTGCGCTTCGGCGTGGTGCTGGGGCTGACGCGGCGGATGCGCGAGGTGCTGCCCAGCGTGCGCCGCTTCATCGGCGGCAGGGTCGGGTCGGGCCGACAATGGCTGTCGTGGCTGCACCTGAGCGACGCGGTGGCGGTGATCGAACGCGCGCTGGACGACGAGACGATGCGCGGCCCCTACAACGCCACCGCGCCGACCCCGGTTCCGATGGCGCAGTTCACCGCCGCGCTGGGCCGGGCGGCGGGCGGCGTGATCCCTGTCCCGGTGCCCACAGGGATCATCCAGCGCTATATGGGCGATGGCGCGACGGTGATCCTCGACGGCCAGCGCGCGCTGCCGAAGCGGCTGATCGCGGCGGGGCATCAGTTTCTCGAACCCGACATCGCGCGCGCGGCGGCCAGAGTGCTCGCCTGATCCGCCGCCGCGCGCCGCGCGACAGCGCGGACCATGGCGCCCAGCGCCAGCGCGCGCAGCGGCCACAGCACGAACCAGTAGAGCAGCCCCACCGCGCCCGCCGGGTGCCAGTGCAGCGTCGCATCCAGCCGGGTCGCGCCCTGCGGCAGCGGCGCCAGCGCGATCTCCAGCCCGCCGGCGCCGGGCCCGCGCAGGGTGGAGACCAGCGTCAGCCGGGCGCCGGGCGCCGCCGCCAGCACCCGCCAGCCGTCGAAGCGCAGCCCCGGCGCGAGGGGCCGGTCATCCCGGCGCGGCGCGGCGCCGCCGCCCAGCCTGCGCTCCAGCCAGAAACGCGCGCGCCACAGCGGCGCCAGCGCGAAATAGCCCGCCTCCGGCCCGCCGATCATGGCGACCGTCGGCCAGACCGCTTCTGGCGGCGCGGCGATGTCGGCGCTGCGCGTCAGGCTCTTGCCGTAGAAGCTCACGTCATGGCGGCGCCCGCGCAGGTCGAAGGCGCCCTCGCGCCAGCGGTCGGTGGCCAGCATCGCGCGCTCCTGCTCGAACACGCGGGTCACGGCGGTTTCAAAATCGGTTCCGGGCGGCGGCATGATCGCGCGCAGGGTCGCGTCGTCGGCGGAGAGGTCGTAGCGCAGGCCGGTGATCAGCGCCCGCGCCACGTTGACCGGCGTCGCGCTGATCAGCGCCAGCCACCAGCTCGACAACTCCGGCGTCAGCAGCGGCACGGGGATGATGATCGGCGCGCGCCGCCCCATCAGCCGCGCCAGCGCGCGCATCATCTGTTCATAGCTCATGCGCGCCGGCCCGCCGACCTCGAACACCTGGCCGCCCGCCTGCGGCGCCTGCGCCAGCGCGATCATCGTCGCCAGCAGGTCGTCGAGCGCCACCGGCGGCGACTTCGCGCGCACCCAGCGCGGCGTGACCATCGCGGGCAGGTGCGCCACCAGATCGCGCATCACCTCGAACGCCGCCGAACCGGCCCCGATCACGATGCCCGCCCGGATCTCGACCACCTCGACCGGCCCTTCGCCCAAGATGGCGCCGGTCTCGATGCGCGAGGCGAGATGCGGCGTGTCGGGGTCATGCGGCGAGAGACCGCCCAGATAGACGATCCGCCGCACCCCCGCTTCGCCCGCCGCGCGCGCCAGATTGGCCGCCGCCGCGCGGTCGCGGGCGGGAAAGTCGCCGCCCGCCGCCATCGCGTGCACCAGATAATAGACGGTGTCCTGCCCGGTCAGCGCCGCGCGCAAGCTGTCGGGGTCGAGCGCGTCGGCGGCGCGGATCGTCACGCCGTCCCAGCCCTCCGCCGCCATCGCCGCCGTGCGCCGCGCCGCCGCCGTGACCGCGAAACCCATGGTGGCGAGGCGCGGCGTCAGGTGGCGGCCGATATACCCGCTGGCGCCCAGAACCAGAACCCGCTCAGCCATCCGCCGTTCTCCCTGCGTCGCCGCCTCGCGAGGATACGCGACCGGCCCGCCGCATGCGAGCGATCTCAGGCCTGCGCGCGCTCCGCCGCGCCCAGCGTCGCGTCGGTCGCGGCGGCGACGGCGCGCGACAGAGCGACAAGGCTGCGGTAGAAGTCGCTGTCGCCGACGCCCTTCTCCATCGCTGCGACCAGCAGCGGAAGCCACCGTCCCAGATGTCCGCGCCAGAACCGCGCGCGCCTTTCGCGCCAGACCGGATCGCCCAGGGTCGCCTCCCGGAACGCCAGATAATACATGAACTCGAGCGCATGAGTGATGTGATCGGGCGGTTCGGCCTGCGCGCCGGTCATGGCGAGCCCGGCTTCGGCGTAGGCTTCGGCGGCGGCGTTGGCCACCGGGCCCATCAGCCGCTGCTCGGGGTCGAGGTAGAAGCTCGCCCAGGGCGGCGCCGCCACGGCGAAGGGACCGACGAACAACGCCGCATGGGCGCGCGCCGGCACCAGCGGATCGGCGCATTCCTCCACCGCCGCCGCACAGGCTTCGGCGGCGCGCGCAGCCTCGGCGCTCAGGTCGCTAAACGCCGCGCGCAGCAGTTCCGGCAGATCCTGCGGCCAGCTGGAGGGCGGCGAGAAGGCGCGCGTCAGGGCGAACCAGAGATTCGCTTCGCGCGTGGCGTCGATCACCGGCTCGGCCGCGGCGGGCTGGGGCTGGCTCATCATGGGCATGGCTCCTGCAAGGGGCGCGCGCGTCGCGGTGACGGGATAGAGAGGGTCGAAGCGAAAGGGCGGGGCGGCCGTCAGCCGCCCCGCCCGAAGCGTCTGCGTCCGCGATCAGCTGTTGAAGTCGCGGATATAGAACACATGCGGCTGCGTGCCCTGATCGCGCTGCAACACGCGCGGCGCATGGGCGGCGAGCGCCTGGCTCGGCTTGCTCTCGGGGTCGTTGATGTCGCCGAAGATGCGCGCGTCGGCCGGGCAGGCCACCACGCAGGCGGGATCCTCGCCCACCGCCAGCCGGTGGTCGCAGAAGGTGCACTTCTCCACCACGCCGCGCGGCCGGATGCCGGCGTAGGTCGTCGCGCGCGCCGGGTTGTAGTAGGGGATCGGCGCGCCCGCAGCCTCCGCGATCTCCAGTCCGCTCGACGTGCCGCCGGGGATCGCGGCCTCTTCAGGCTGCGTGAAGTTGTCGTGCGGTTCGTGCTTGTTGAACCAGATCACCCCGTAAGGGCACGAAAGCTGGCACAGCCTGCACCCGATGCACTTGTCGGGATTGTGCAGCGTCAGCCCGTCCTCGTTCTTGTACATCGCCGTCGTGGGGCAATTCTGCACGCAGGGCGCGTTGTCGCAGTGATTGCAGAGCGTCGGGATGTAGCGAAACTTGGTGTTCGGGAAAGTTCCGCTGGTCTCGGTGATATGGTTGGACCAGCTGAACTCGACCGGCACGTTGTTTTCGCTCTTGCAGGCGATGTCGCAGGCGGCGCACCCCACGCATTTGTGGAGGTCGATCACCATGGCGTAGCGTTTGGCGGACATGTCTTTTCACTCCATCCGATGGGGGCGTCAGGCCCGCTCGACCTTGACCCGGGTCGCGCCCCCATGGCGCGCCGTCGATCCGCTGAGGCGCTCGAACTCGGCCTCGTGCAGTTCGTTGTTGTTGCCGCCGCGCGGCATCCTCTGGGCGAAGTTGGCCGCCGCCACCCGGCCATAGGCCCAGTGGCCCTGACCGTAGCACTTGGCCACCGTGCCGGGCCGCACCCCCTCCCACAGCTTGAGCCGGACGGTGATCGCGCCGTTGGTCGACGTGACCCTGACCATCTCGCCGTTGGCCAGACCCAGCTTCGCGCCATCGACGGGGTTCATCTTGAGCACGTCGTCCCAGTTCTCGTCGCCCGGATCGGCGTCCTTGTGCGCCTGATACCAGGTGCAGTTGGCCGACCGGCCCTCGCGGTTTAGGCGCGAGCGGTGCTCGAAGAAGATCAGCGGGAACTCGGCCGCGTCGCCGTGGCGCACCGCCGGCTCGAAGTGCGGCACGAACGCCAGTTCGCCACGCGCCTCGTAATTGGTCGCCTCCATCACCGCGTCCACCGAGACATTGTGCCGCTCGGCATGGCCGGTCAGCGCCTTCTTCAGCGTCTCGCTGTAGAACTCGATCTTCTTGGTCTCGGTCTTGAAAGCGCCGAGCCGCTGGTCATAGGCGTAGCGGTGCGCGTTCCAGACGCCCTTTTCCTTGAAGTCGGCCCAACCCTCCAGCTTGTCGCCGTATTTGCCGTATTTTTCGTGCGTGCTGTCCCAGCAGCCGCGCGTCAGCATCTTCAGCGCGTATTCGGTGAATTCGACGGCGTTGGCGGGGTGGGCCCCGGTCTCCGGATCGGCGAACGCCTCGGTGTAGTAGCGATAGAGGTTGTCAAAACCCCGGTCGCGCAGTTTCTCCGCCAGCATCCACGTGACTTCGCTCTCGTCCATCTTGGCGTCCACGATCGGCTCGATGACACGCTGGTTGAGCGAGATATAGCTGTGCAGGTTCTGCTTGCTCTTGATGAAGCCGCTCTTCTCGAACAGCTGATGCGCCGCCGGCAGCACAACGTCGGCGAACATCGTCATCTCCGAAGCGTTGGTGGTGATGTGGACGAAGAACGGCAATGCCGACAGCGCCTGCTCCCAGCGCTGCGCGCCGGAGCAGGAGAAGGTGAAGTTGCACCAGTAGCCGATCGCCATCTTGATCTCGTTGGGCGACTTGGCCAGCATCCCGTCGGCGGCGGCGTTGGTCACCACGCCCCCGCCGCTCTTGCCCTTGTTGAGCGCAGGAAATGCGAGCGTGCCGCGCTGGTCGATCTTGGGCAGCTTGGACTTCTTCGCCGCGACCTCATCCATGTAGGGCTTCATGTCCGGCACATGGTCGGCCGGATCCTTGCCCTTGGCGACCACGCCGCCGATCGAGTCGAACGAGCCGACCAGCCCGTTCAGCGCGTGGGCCGCCATGCCGGAGTAGCCGCCGCGCGCCTGCATCGACGCCCCCGGCGAGACCCAGCTGATCGCGCGCGGCGCCGCCGCCGCGAAGCCCAGCGCCACGCGCCGGATCTGCTCGGCCGGAATGCCGGTGCGCTCGGCGGCCCATTCCGGCGTGCGGTCCTTCAACTCAAGGTTCCACCACTTCACGATGCCGTAGGTCTGGTTTTCGTTGAACACCGGAACCATGGCCGGCGCGGCGTCGGTGGCGGTCTCGCCGTCCGCAGGCGCCTGAGCGATCTGCTCGGGCACCATCGCACCGGCGACGAAGCGGTTCTGGCCGTCGGCGAAATCGCCGACGAACGCCTTGTTCCAGACGCCTTCGGTGAGGATCACATGCGCCATCGCCACCGCCAGCGCGCCGTCTTCGCCCGGGATGACCGGCAGCCACTCGTTCGCCTTGGCCGCCGTCGCCGACAGCCGGGGATCGACCACCGCCACCGTCGCCTGGTCGCGCATCGCGCCCCAGAAGTTGATCGCGTGCGGCACCTGGCGGTTGGAGCTGACCGGATCGGCGCCCCAGCTCAGGATATAGCGCGTGTGCTCGATGTCGTAGTCGCGATAGTCCCACAGACCTTCGACATAATAGGAACTGAATTTCTCCGCCTCGGCGCAGATCGCGGAATGGCTGATGGCGTGCGGGCTGCCGATGATCTTGGGCACGGCGCCGTAGAGAAGGTCGCGCATGTAGGTGTAGCGGCCCCGGAACAGCGCGAATTTCTCGGTCTCGTCGTTGTTGCGCAGCTCCATGATCTTGTCGGCGACCATGTCCATCGCCTCGTCCCATGAGATCGGCACGAAGCCGGGATCCTGGTCGCGGCCCTTCCGGGGGTTGGTGCGCTTCATCGGCTGGCGCACCCGGTCGGGGTCATAGACCTGTTGCAGCGCCAGATGCGGGCGCGGGCAGATCTTGCCGTGGTTGGCCTTGGCGTTGGGGTTGCCGCGCAGATGGATCGCGCGGCCGTCCACCACCTTCACCTGCACCGCGCACCAGCTGGTGCAGCCCTGGCAGGTGGTGGATTTCCACTCGCCGATCGAGGTCTGCGGGCCGGTCTGGGCCTTGGCGGCCTCGGCGAAGAAGCTGAGCGCAGGGCCGCCCGCCGCCCCCGCCGCCAGCCCTGCGCCTTGCAGAAAGCCGCGCCGGGTGGGTGTCCAGGCCATGTCGGTTTTCGGGGTTTTCGTATGAATGGTCATGACTTGGGCATCCTCAGGAAAGGGTGGCGAGGGAGGCGGCCTGCGGGGCGATCTGCGCGCCCAGCACCACCGAATAGCGGATCGCGTAGCCGCCGATCACCAGCAGCAGGCAGGCCAGCGCCAGCGCGGCGACCGGCGGCTTGCCGGAATCGCGCGCCTGAAGCGCGGCCCAGCCGCCCAGCAGCAGCGGCAGGATCAGGCCGAGCGCGACACCGACGCCGCCGAGCAGCATCCCGTACTCGCCGAGCAGCGCCGACAGCGCCTCCCGCGCGCGGACCGGGCCGAAGCGCAGGTCGATCCACCACGCCAGCAGCGTGACCAGCAGCAGCGCGGCGGCGCCCATCATCACGCCGCCGAGCGGGCGCAGCCCCATGAAGAACCCTGCCTGATCGCCCTCCTCAAAGCCCTCGCCCGCCACCGCGCGGCGCAGCATGTGAAACAGCAGCGCGACCGAGGCGCCGGTCAGCACGAACAGCAGCACCGAGGCGATCACCATCGGGCCGGTCGCCCACACCGCGTGTGAGGTGATCGTGGCCAGCAGCGCGCCGTGGTAGATGCCGATGATCGCCGCAAACGGCACGGCGACGATGCTCACCAGCCCCGCCGACACCGCCGGGACCAGTTCGACATCGGGAAACAGCAGCCGGAAGGCGAAGATCGCCGACAGCGCCACGAAAGCGCCCTGGATCATCGCGCCCCACCACATCACCGAGGTCGAGGCGATGTTGAGGCCCATCTGGTAGGCGTGCGCCTTGTAGCCCAGCTTCCAGAACAGCAGCGACAGCCCCATCGCCACCGCGATCGGCGCGATCACCGAAGCGGTTTGCGCCAGCGCGCGATAGCGCGGCGCGCCGAAGCGCCACAGGGCGAAGGCGAGCAGGAAGGCGCCGACCCCGACGCCGCCGAGAAACAGGTCGGTGGCCACGCGCCAGTCCCATATCTCTCCGATTTGCGTATTGTAGAAGATCGTCGGCTCCATCGCCCCCTCCATCGCGCGGTTACATCTCGCAGCGCGAAGCAGGCGAGCGTCGCGCTTCCCGGAATCATGGATACAGGCGCTGCGTCCGGTTCACTTTGATGCAGGTCAACTTGAGGGTGGCTATCGGGCTTTCCCGGGGTCGGGACGGGGAGACTTTGGTCTCAGAGCCGCTGGCCGGTTCCGAGATGGCGACATTCGGGGCACTTGCGCATCTGCGCCAGCATCGGCGCATCGGCGCCGCCCG
>Ga0210015_1005029_pt1 | contig 10907 bp, 10 predicted proteins | sample CryGeymeta201522_FD_185471 | JGI IMG/M metagenome (GOLD analysis project Ga0210015, IMG submission 185471) | Groundwater microbial communities from Crystal Geyser aquifers in Utah, USA - Crystal Geyser metaG 2015-22 (SPAdes) (version 2) | ecosystem: Environmental > Aquatic > Deep subsurface >...
AATGAAATTGGTACGGCCTCCAATTCCGCCGAAAAAAAGGGCAGTCCGAGCGAGGGCGTGGCGGAAGGAGGGGGTTGGGGGGAGAAATTCCGCCACGCCCGAGCCGTAGCGAAGCGTTTCCGCCGTTTGGCGTTAAGCCAAACATCAAAGCAAAACAATTTTCAATCCCTTTTAGAAAAAAGATTTTGGCGGGCGGGCGTTAAAAAATTGAAAGAAAATTGTTTTGCTTTGCTCGCCGAGTTTCGGCGGGCGGAAACGCGGAGCGAAGTTAATCGAGCATTTTTTGTTCAAAATAGGTTCGAGCTTCGTTCAGTAATTGCGACACTAGAAACAGTTTTCGAAGAATGAGAAAATACTGTTTCTTGTGTCCTCCTAAATTCGCTCTTTGAGCCGCAGTAGAAATCTACTAAGGCGAGAAGTAAGAATAGGAGGACAAAAAATACGTTTCATGAAAAAAATCTTAATCGGAATTTTAGTTATATTCTTTTTTGTTTTTTTATATTTTTATTTCGATAAAAAAACACCGTTTATAAAATACAAGCTTAACAATAGAACCTATAAACTTCTCACCGCGAAAAATCAAAACGAATGGGAAAGAGGACTAATGTTTTATAAAAACAAAAAAGAGTTAAAAGGAGCCGACGGGATGATTTTTATTTTTCCTAATAAAGACCACAGAACGTTTTGGAATAAAAATACTTATTTAGACTTGGATGTGTATTGGCTGGATGACGATAAGGTGGCGGGAAAAAGTTTTTTACCATCGATATTAAAGTCAAAACAACCAGTAATTGCTATCTCTCCAGGTAAAGTTAATAGGGTGGTGGAGATAATAAAATAGTTAGGTGTTTTAATATAACTCCTAACGCTTAACGCTTTAATGCTTCAATTCCCGGCAAAGTTCCCTTCTCAATCAACTCAAGCATCGCCCCGCCGCCGGTAGAGAGATGGGTAATTTTTTCCAAGTGTTCTTTTTTCAACAGGGCGGCCAAAGTGTCGCCGCCGCCGACGATCGAAACAGCATCTTGATTATTGGCAATCGAGTAATAAATAAAATCTGTCCCACGGCGAAAGGCCGGATTTTCAAAATACCCCACCGGCCCGTTCCAAATAATAGTTTTAGCTTTTGCAATTAGCGATCCAAAAAGAGCTTGAGTTTCCGGTCCAATATCAAAAATGGCGCTTCCTTGAGGAATTTGTTTTACTTTGACAGTTTGACTTTGTAAATCGTCTTTATTTTTAGCAACAACGGCATCAACAGGTAGAATAATTTTTAACTTATTTTTTATCGAACTGTCTAATAATTCTTTTGCTAGTTTGACTGCTTCATATTCACAAAAGCTGGTGCCGATATTATTACCCTGAGCACAGATAAAAGTATTGGCTAGTCCGCCGCCGATCAAAAGATAGTCGGCAATCTCCGTTAGTTTTTTAATCAAGCCAATTTTTGTTGATACCTTGGCGCCGCCGATTATCGCCACTAATGGTTTTTGAGGATTTTTTATCACTTTTGAAATCATTTCAACTTCTTTTTTTAGCAAAAGACCGCCGTAAGAAGGTAAGTATTTGGTGACTCCGACCACCGAAGCTTCAGATCGATGAGCGACGGCAAAACCATCGCTGACAAAAACATCGGCTAGTGATGCTAATTTTTTAGCAAACTCTAGATCGTTCTTTTTTTCCTCAGGATAAAAACGAATATTTTCTAAAACTAAAATTTGATTTTCTTTTTGATTTTCAAAGACAGTTTTATTGGGATTTAAAAAATCATCAACCAGAGTTATCTGATAATTTGGCAAATATTCTTGAAGTCTTTTGACGACGACAGAAAGCGAGTGTTTCGGGTCTCTTTCTTTTGGTCGATTGAGCTTAGCAACACAGATTAATCTATTTTTATTTTTTAATAAATATTTAATCGTTGGCAGGTTGCTTTGAATTCGTACGTCATTGGCAATCGTTTGATCAGGATTTAGAGAGACATCAAAGTCAGCCCGAAGAAGCACGCGCTTATTCTTAATTTCAACTTCATCGATATAGGTGATTTTAGACATTGTGCGTTAGGTGTTATAAGTTAGGAGTTAGGGGGAGAATTGACCACTTAACACATAACCCCTAACACTTAACTGATTTATTAAATATAATCTGCCAATTTATCAACTAAATCTACAATTCTAGTGCTGTAGCCCCACTCATTATCATACCAACCGAAGATTTTTAACAAGTTGCCGTTGATGACTTTAGTGTAGTTGGCGTCAAAGATACAGGAGTAGGGTGAGCCGATAAAATCTGATGAAACCAAAATATTTTTTTCATAAGATAAAATTCCTTTCATTTCGTTTTGAGAATATTTTTCAAATAAAGCGTTGATTTCTTCAGCAGTCGTGGATTTCTCGGTAACTGCAGAAATATCAGTAAATGAAACGGTTGGCACCGGAACTCTGATCGACATTCCGTCGACCTTTCCTTTTAAGTTCGGGATGACTTTGGCGACGGCTTTGGCGGCGCCGGTAGTTGAAGGAATAATATTTAGAAAAGCAGCCCTCGACATATCTTCTTTTTTGGCCGCGTCGTCGAGCAAGCTTTGTTTAGAGGTAACCGCATGAGCCGTTGTTAAAAAACCGGAAACAACTTTAAAGTTATCGTTAAGAACTTTAAACATCGGCGCGGCACAGTTGGTCGTGCAAGAGGTCATGGACATAACCGACTCTGTTTTAAAATCAAAATCTTGATCATTGACTCCTAAGACGATATAAGGAATTTCTTCATCCTTGGCCGGTGAGGTTAAAACAACTTTTTTGGCACTTCCTTTTAGATGTTTTTCTAATTCCGGCCTTTTTCGAAAGGCGCCGGTTGCATCAACAACAACATCGATGTTGTATTTATCCCAAGGAATATTTTCCGGCTGATCATTTAGAAGCGTAATAATTTTTTTTCCGTCGACTGAGATTCCGTCCACCTCTTCCTTAACGGCTTTAGCAAACTTTCTGTAAACAGAGTCGTATTGAAGAAGATAGGCCATCATTGAGTTAGGAGTTTTTCTAGTATTGATAACAACCAAATCAAAAGAATCTCTAAAGAAGGCAATTCGCGTAAAAGCTCGCCCAATCCGTCCGAAACCGTTAAGTCCCACCTTAATTCTATTCATAAGTACACTCTTCTAGAAAGACTGTCTTTAATTAAGACAGTCTTCTATTTGTTTTATTTATAATAATGATGATACGTTGTTATATATCTTATTGTACCGGAAATGCCTCGGATGACAACAGAGTGAGTAATAATTCTGTTTTTCCGGAAAACCACCCCCTGAAGTAATGGTCCGTCGATAACGCCGGTAGCAGTGAAACTTAGTTCTTTTCCTTTAGCCAGGTCTTCAGAGGAGAAAACTTTATTTAGATCTTTTACTCCAGCCTTTTTTATTTCTACAATATCAGATTCTTTTCTCGGTTTAAAACGGCAAAAAATTTCTCCGCCTAAAACTTTTAGAGCGACCGATGCTAGAACAGCTTCGGTTGAGCCGCCAATTCCCAACATAAGATCAACTCCTGATTCAATAAAACAAGTGGCAATCGCCGCCGAAACATCACCGTCAGTAATCAATCTAACCCGGGCACCGGCTCTTCTAACCTCTTCTATTAGTCCTTGATGACGTTCTCGATCTAATATCATAACCGTAACATCACCAATTTTTTTCCCTATTGCCTGAGCCACTTTTTTTAAGTTATCTTTTACTGGAGCATCGATGTTAATAACCCTAGCAGCTTCTTTACCAGTGGCAATTTTATCCATATAGGTGTCAGGAGCATGAAGAAGCGACCCTTTTTTTCCAGCAGCAATCACAGAAATAGCGTTATATCGTCCATAAGCAACGCTATCTGTACATTCCAAAGGATCAATGGCTAGGTCCATAATAGGACCTTTTCCCGTTCCTACTTTCTCGCCGGTATAAAGCATTGGTGCCTCATCCTTGGCTCCTTCACCAATTACCACTGTTCCCTTAAAATCAACGAGATTAAATCTCTCTCTCATCGCGGCGACAGCTGCCCCATCAGCCTTCTTTTTTTCCCCACGGCCGCTCCAATGAGCGGCGCCTATAGCGGCGGCTTCTGTCACGCGAACAAATTCTAAAGCAAGATTTCTATCCATAGATTATTTAATATATTTTTCTAAAATCTTTTTAGTATTAAAAATGTTTAGTTTTTTGAAAAGAAGCAAAAACTGTTTTTTTAACTTCTTCATAATGACTTGTTTATTTGTTTTTGGTAGACTCCATAATTTATTCTTAAAAGGGCCCAGAGCTTTTTTTCTGGTTTTATAGATAAACTGGTCTTCAGTTTGTCCTTCTTTCCACTCGTCTTTGAAATTTTTTTTAATCCATTGATAAATTTCCTGTTTTAAAGATATGGGAAGATTTTCATAAACAATATTCTGGAAGCCGGTTGCAAGATGAATTTCCAAGGCATTATTTTTAGGGAACTGATCGAAGAGTTTGTTGGGGAGGGTAGAAGCGCCGTGTTGGACGGCTCCGCCAATAGAATATTTTTCTTGGGCTACTTGAGAAATTGATTTTAAGACATTAAAGTCGAGGCTAACCTTAGCGATCGTGCCATCAGGTAGAGGAATTCCTCCGTGACTGGTTCCCGTCTGCACGCTCACCTTACTGATTCCTTGGATTTTTTTACTTTGAACTTTGCCCTCGTCCTGAGCTCGGGCCGAAGGGAACTTTGAACTTTGAGCTTCCTTAAGGTATCCTTTCATAAACACCTCAAATTCTTTCGGAGTGCTGTTTTTTCCGCCGATGTGACCGATCTCACCACCGACAGAAATAGTTACCCCCTTTGGTTCAAGTGAACGAATATATTTAGTCATCATCGCCGTCATCTGGTAATTATTTTTTTGTTGATCGTCTAAACTTGTTTTATTTAAATCAACCAAGGTTGAAGCGTCAATATCTATATTATAGAAGCCTGCATCAATTGATTTTTTTACTAAAGTTTTTATCTTTTCTATTTCGGTAGCGGCGTCTTCTTTAAACGTTTTCGCTTTAAACTGGTAGTGATCGCCCTGGATAAATACTGGACCTCGATAGTTTTCTTTGACAGCGGCTGCCAAAATTGCCACCGCGTACTCGTCGGGTTGTTGATCGGTATAACCAATCTCTGAACGGGCAATCTCAAAAATGACCGGGCCGATATTTTTTTTAATCATGACTTTAAATATAGTTCGAGCGGTATCATAGGTAAGAGTTCTTATATTTATCGCGGGAATAGTAAATCCGATTATTTTTCCTTGACCGAAAGCTTGGTAAAGACGATGGATTGAAGCGAGGTAGATACTGGTTTTTTGAGCCATTTTTCTAATCTGAGTCCGTGACTGCTTTTGGACTTTTTCGTTTGGAGAAAATATTGCCTGATAAACCAAATCGTCAATCATCGTATGTTAAACTATAATCAATAGATATAAATTTGTCAAATCAAATGAGAAATTGTATTTTTTGCCAAATCGTCAATGGTCATGTCCCAGCCTATAAGGTTTACGAAGATGAAAATTTCTTGGGTTTTTTAGACAAACGACCGTTGAATCCAGGCAATGTTCTTTTAATACCGAAAAAACACTATCGATGGGTCTATGATCTATCAAACTTCGGAGAGTACTGGGAAATAGCAAAAAAGTTGGCTTTGGCGATTCAAAAGGTAATTAATAGTCGTTCGATTAATTTTTTAACACTTGGTTATGAAGTGACTCACGCCCATATTCGGATCATTCCCCGCTTTGACGACGATGGTCACATAGACGGTATTAGGTTGAGTGCTTGGAAAAATATTCCTCCGAAAAAAATGGAAGAAATCGCCGAAAAAATTCGAAAGGCCATTTAAAAATTAGTATTTTTATAAATAGCCGCTGTTTTATCTCGGTATTTTTCCTGCCAGCCATATTTATCATGCTCTTTTTCTAATAAAAGATCGAGAAACGTTCCGTTTTGAATTAAAAGATAATTAGTTTTAAGCTGATTTAATTTTTCATTCCAGCCAGGTTGAGTCTGAATAATTTCCAGATAAACTTGGTAGGGGCTTTTTCCATTCTCATCTTTCCAAGCCGGCATTCGGCCGTCGACAAAGACTTTAATCTGGGGTTTCTGCCAGATTAAAAAACCGCCCCATTCGTAAGCATTATAGACATTACCCGAAAGCGATGGAAAATTTTTTAACGCTTGACACGGGTAGGTAACCAGACCAGTTCGACAATAATTTTGCCACGAATAGTTAAACTGGACGGTTTTTGGCAACTGGACAATCAATAAGAAAGCCATCAACGAAACTAGAAGAGGTAGTGAGATAAAATCAACTGCTTCAATAAATTTTCTTTGAGAAAAAAAACTAACAGGGTAGGGGCCGTTTAAGAATACGTAAAAAAAGGTGGTATAGAAAAAAGGCAGATTTCTGCGCGCCTTTAGTCCCAAGAAACTGAAAAAAATTATTAGAAAGAAAAAGAACAATGATTTTTTTTTGGTGGCGGAGATGACGCCGACGGCGGTCAGTAAAACGATAAATAAAATCTGCCAAGAAGGTGGCGCCACCCACTCGGCAATCATGTTGTTGAGCGGTGATAACGCGTGGTTGACAATCTCTTGAAAAACTCGTATCCCAAAAGGATTAATCAGACTGGTTAAGAACGAAACGACCATTATTAATAATACATATATAATTATTTTCTCCTTTTTGAGCAAAAGATCAATGAAATAAAACCCTAAAATAATCGGTCCGAGAAAAAAACCAATATGAGTATTCACCCAAAAGAGAAACAACAGAGGAAAAAAGGCTAGATAAAATTTATTTTTTCGAGAAACCTCGACAAGATAAAGCGCTAGCAGGAAAAAAAAGTAGGTAATAATTTGAGATCGAAGGCCCAAAGCAAAAGTACTGTAAGATAAAAAGGAAGAAAGAAAAAAACCTGTGATTGCCAGCAAACGCTTAGCCCTAATTAATTTAACAAACAGCAAAGCTGATAAAGTAAAGATTATCGATCCTAAAATGCCAACACCGGTAAAGCCGAATCGGTCAAAGGTTAAGGCGAGAATAATATTATAAAACAGACTAGGATTACTAGATCGATAGTTGGGAAGAAAATAGGAAAATTCATTTTTTGTACAGAGGCTTTTTTGGTCGAAAAACTGTTTTCCACAGCGGTAATGCCAGCCAAAGTCAGTATCTTTTACTGGTAAGAAACTAACAAAAAATACAGATAGTAAAAAGACAATCAAAATCCACTTATTCATAGTAATATATTAGTAAATTCAATGAAATTGTTTTGGAGAATCATCAAAAGAGACGGGTTATTCATTCTGATAATTTTTTCTGTCATTATTTTATTTTTCAACAAAATAGTTTTTCAAGATCAAATTTATATTCCTGGCGATTTTTTAAGAAGTGATACTATTAATTTAAATTTACCTTTAAAATATACACTTTACCAAAACTTACAAGCTCACAAAATCCCATTTTGGACAGATAAAATATTCAACGGTTTTCCCCTTTTTGCCGAAGGTCAGATAGGATTCTTTTATCCTTTTAATGTCCTGCCGGCGCTTCTTTTTTCTTTTGTTAAAACCTACAACTTATCGATTGTTCTTAATTTTTTCTGGGCGGCATTAGGAATGTTTTTTCTGGCCAGAAGTTTTAGACTCAATTCGGTCTCATCATTAATATCTTCTATTACCTTCTCTTTATCAAGTTTTTTTGTTTGTCACATTACCCATCATGGAATTTTAGCAACATCTGCTTGGCTGCCATTTCTATTTTTGAGTTTTAAAAAATATGTTCAAACCGAAAAATACCAGTATTTAATATTAACTTCAATCATCATCGGCATAGAGACTTTAACTGGTTATTTCCAGCTGATTTTTTACTCAGTCTTTATAATCTTTATCTTCTTCTTATTTTATAAGAAGAGTATAAAGATGAGTTTTGGAAAATTGATTTTTAGTTATTCCTTAAGTTTGTTTTTAGGATTGCTACTTGGGGCGATACAGATTTTACCAACTCTTGAATTAGTCAATCAATCGACAAGACAAAAAGGCTTAAGTCATATTGCTCTTGATAGTCTTCCTTACAACCCGAGAAATTTGATTAGTTTTATTTTTCCTTATATTTTCGGCGATCCGGGTCTGGGTACTTATCCCCGGTTTGGCGGCTCCTGGGGAATGTTTTGGGAAAATACTGGTTACGTTGGCTTAATAACCTTGGTTTTAGCCGCTTTTTCCCTAAAGATAGTTAAAAAAAATAAAACTATTTTATGGTTGTGGATGCTTTTTTTTATTTCGATTTTTTTAGCGTTGGGAAAATATGGCCCGTTGTTTTGGATATATTATCTTCCCGGTTTTAATATGTTTCGGGTAACCGGGCGTTTTCTTCTTTTTGTTGTGTTTTTTATCTCACTTATCGCAGGGTTTGGTTTAGATTACATTGGAAAAGAATTAAAAAACATTCGACTAAAAATTTCTTTTTACATTATTATTTTCTTTTCTCTGGTAATAGACCTTTTTTTATTTGGTTATAGCTATAATCCGGTGACTCGAGCCAGTTTAATTCTAGAAAAACCGCCAATTGTTAAATATCTGGAAAAAAAAATGGATGATGGAAAAATATTTTCGGTAGCGGCGTTTCTTACTTATGACGAAATAAATAAAAATGGTTGGAGAAACAATCTTTCGGCGATTTTAAATCATAAAAACGCCCTTGACCCCAACATCAATATGATATGGAACATAGGTAATTTTGAGGGTTATCCTGGACTTTTTCTTCAAAGAAACGAGACGTTTCGAAATTTAATTTACCAAGGGATTAGCTTGAAAAAGGATAAGATAAAAATATCTCCAACATCCCTTAAACTTTTGGGTCTGGCCAATACTAAATTTTTAGTCTCTGCTTTTGAGTTAGAAGGTGTCGGGATGACAAAAATTAATGAATTTGGCCAAGGCGAAATTACCTATAAACTTTATAAAAACGACCTCTATCGACCCCTAGGTATTCTAATTGATAGTTATAGATCCGTTAATAATTATGAAGTATTTAATGATCTGGCACAAGAAAAATTTAAACCAGAAAAAGAACTGCTTTTAGAAGTGTGGTTAATCAATAATCCAAAAAGCGGTAATAACTCTTTCCTAAAAGAAAAGGTTGAAATGGAACAACAAACAGAGTCAAATTTCAATTTTAATATTATCTCAAATACAACAAAGTGGTTACTTTTTCAAGAAAGTTACTATCCTGGTTGGCAGGCTTATATTAATGGGAGAGAGACGGTGATTTATCCAGCCGATGGAATGTTTATGGCGGTTTTGGTACCTAAGGGTTTTTCTAAGGTTGAGTTTATTTATAGACCGGTTTCCCTTTATATAGGAGCGGTGATTTCCATAACGACACTTTTAGTAATGAGCACATTTTTAATATTGAAAAAAAATCTAGCTAAATTTTTTGACGGAAATTTGGACCCGACATTGTTTGTAATCAGCAATTAGCTTATCGCCTGGTTTGATTCATCCAAATAAAAAAAGTTTTTAAATTAATAATTAGAAATTTAAAATTAGCAATTATTTTAAAGGATCGTTTCCTCCTTTGTTCCATGGATGACAGCGAATGATTCTTTTAAAACCAATCCACAATCCTCTGATAACCCCATATTTTTCCACTGCTTGGTAAGTATATTCTGAACAAGTGGGAGTAAATCGACAGACCTTATCGGTTAAAAAAAGCTGTCGGGCAAGCTGGCCATGAAAAAATTTGGTTTTTTGATAAAAGCGGATAGAAAGCAAAATTAATCTCTTCATAGTAAAATATTATCATGAAAATATCGATTATCACGCTCTTTCCAAAAATGATCAGCGGTTTTTTTGATGAGAGCATTATTAAACGCGCTTGTGAAAAAAAGTTGGTTGAGATTAGGCTTGTAAATTTACGTGATTTTGCCATCGACGATTATGGGAGCGTTGACGACAAACCTTATGGTGGAGGAGCGGGGATGGTGTTGAGGGCTGACGTTATATGGAAAGCCCTCAACAAGTTAAAAGTTAAAAGTGAAAAGTTAAAAGTAAAAACAATTTTAACTTCGGCAAAGGGAAAACAATTTAATCAAGCAAAAGCGATTGAGTATTCAAAATTAGGCCATTTAATAATAATTGCCGGACATTATGAAGGGGTAGACGAGCGTGTTTTAGATTATGTTGATGAAGAAGTTTCATTGGGGGATTTTGTCATGACCGGCGGCGAGATTGTTGCCGCCGCAATTACCGATTCAGTCATTCGCCTAATCCCCGGGGTTCTGAAAAAAATCGAGGCGACGAAAAAGGAAAGTTTTTTAAAAACTTCAATTAAACATTTAATTAAAGTAATTGGGGAAAACGAAATTTTGAAAAGATTGGATGAAAAGGGAACGAAAGAAGTTAAGTTATTAGAACATCCTCAATATACAAGACCGGAAAATTTTAAGGAAAAAACTGTCCCAAAAATTCTTTTGTCGGGCAATCATAAGAGAATCGAAGATTGGCGATTGAAAAAAGCTTTCGAGGAAACGCTAAAAAAAAGAAAAGACCTTCTTCAGTAAAAATACAGTTGACCCGCCTATCCTTATCATTAGCTTTAGTAGATTTCTACTGTGGCTCGTGGAGCGGATTTAGGCGGGCGGCGAATAAATAGACTTGACAAAAAATAACCAATAATTTTATAATTAAACTATTACTAATTTAATCATAGTTTATTATGATAAATACTTGTTTGGAATTAGTTAGAAGTAGCCATATATTTCTTACCGGATTATTATTTTATGGCTCATATTTATTAATATGATGCTATGATAAATCAGTTGTCCCGTAAAGTGGGATAATAAAGGGTAATTATTACCAGTTATTATCTTTA